>Ga0187771_10000500_pt1 | contig 24487 bp, 21 predicted proteins | sample 0116_SJ02_MP15_1_FD_133139 | JGI IMG/M metagenome (GOLD analysis project Ga0187771, IMG submission 133139) | Tropical peat soil microbial communities from peatlands in Department of Meta, Colombia - 0116_SJ02_MP15_10_MG | ecosystem: Environmental > Terrestrial > Soil > Wetlands > Peat | place... | reverse complement strand
GCGTAGAGCGGGACGAACGTCAGAAAAACGCCGAAGCCTATGCAACTGCCGACCGTTGCCAGCAGGCAGGCCAGCAGGCGCCGATTGTGCAGCAGTTCGAAACTCGCCGACAAAGCGGCATGCAGATCCGTCTTGTGACGGGGAGACCCTTTGGGCAGAATGAACATGGCCAGCAGCGCAACGATGGCCAGCAGGCTGCCGGATACGACGAACACATGCCGGAGCCCCAGCGTCTTGGCAAGATATCCGCCGGTCGCAGGCCCCAGCGTCATGGCAATGTAGATGGCGGTAGTGTACCAACCATACGCCTGCCCCAGGCGGTTCGGCGGCATGACATCGGCCACCAGCGACAGCATGCCGGGGGCAAAGGCGGCCAGCCCGGCGCCGAAGAGGATATAGGCTGCGGCAATCTGTTCCGGGTGGTGGCACTGGGTTACGAGGAGGGACGAAATAGCGGTGGCGCTCACACCGGCAATAATCGGCACGGTGCGGCCGATACGGTCGGCCAGCAGACCGGCGGGAATGGACAACACCCCCGCAGTCAGCATGAACGCGCCGTTGATGGTGCCGATCTGGGCCGGACCGGCCCCCAGCGTGGCGGCAAACAGCGGCATGACCGGGATGCGCAGATAGGAGCTGAAAAAAGCGGCAAACCCGATCAGGCAGAGCAGCAGAAACGCCGTCATGCTATGTTTGGTATCGGTCATAATGTGTGTCGTACCTGTCGTAATCGGGCATAGCGTCAGCTATTGTATTCATGGCAATACATCATCACCAGCCTGGCCCGGTTTTCGAGGCAGAGCGGGCACAATTCGCCCTCGTCCCGCCACACCTCGCCCGCCAGCCATTCCCCGGCCTCGGCGTAATCGGAACGGGCGCCGTTCTCATCGAACTCCTGCCTGCAGATGGCGCACCGTTTCATGACATCCCCTCCTCTCCCCCGAGGGCACGTTCGTATTCTCTCCTGAGCATGTCCGTATCCGCTGTCCCGATGACGCTCCAGGGCAGGACGGCATCTTCGGGGATGTGGCGGCACACATATCCGTCCGTATCGATCCCGCACTGCTTGGCCGCTTTCTTGAGGGAACACCCTGCCGCCATGGCGGCCAGCATGCCGGAAAGCCGCCGGTCGCCCCGTGACAGCAGGGCCTGGAGATAGGACTCCCGCAAGCTTTCGACCTTGAGGCGCACGTTGGGCATGCCGCGCACGGCAGTTTCCAGCAGCTTCACCTTGCGCTCCAGAGAGGCGGGCGGCTCCATTGCGCACCACTGGAACGGAGTAAACGGCTTGGGAATGAAGGGATTGACCGAAAGGATGATCTCGCCGATCCGCTTATTGGCCCGCGCCCGCTCCAGCACCCGCTCACGAATGGCCGCCACAAGCCGGAGCAGTTCATCCAGATCTTCTCCGGTCTCCGTCGGCAGGCCGATGATGAAATACAGCTTCAGGTTGAGGATGTCCCGGGCAATCAGCAGGTCGCAGGCATCCAGGATCTGCGCCTCGTTCAGGTTCTTGCGGATCAGGTCCCGCAGCCGCTGGGAGCCTCCTTCCGGTGCCAGGGAAACGGTTTTGTGGCCGCTGGCCACCAGGGCGTCCAGCATGGCGTTGTCCAGCCGGTCGATACGCAGTGACGACACCGAGACCTTGCCCCCTTTGTCGACAATATGGCTGCACAGGCGGCCGATATCCCGGTAGTCCGACACCGCCGCCCCAACCAGCCCGATCTTCGTGCGGAACGCAAACGCCTCGTCAACCATTGCCTTGACATTCTCCAACGGTTGCTGGCGAAACGGGCCATAGATGAAGCCCGCGTTGCAGAAACGGCAGCCGCGCGGACACCCCCGACTCACCTCCACCAGGAACATGTCGCCGAACTCCGTGTTGCCGGTCAGGATCAGGGAGGCAGCCGGACGGTGCCGTTCCAATGGCGTGCAGACGCGAGCCACCGGCAACGATGTGTCCGGAGCGCTGTCGAAACCGACCAGCGTTCCCTCGGCATTGTACCGCGGCTGATAGAGGTCCGGCACATAGAAACCGGGCCGGGCGGACAGGACCGACAGCAACCCCGCCCGCCCGCCCTGTTGCGGCGACAGCAGGCATGACACCAGGGCGGGGATGAGCTCTTCGCCTTCGCCGATGCACACCACGTCAAGAAAGTCGGCAACCGGTTCGGGGTTGATGAAAAACGCCGCCCCGCCTGCAATGACCAGGGGATCGGCATCGGTGCGGGCGGAGGCGGCAAGCGGGATGCGCGCAAGCTCCAGCATGAGGGGGATGTGGAGATAGTCCGGCTCGAAAGAGGTTGAAAAGGCGATCACGTCAAAATCGGACAGGGGGCGCCGGCTCTCCAGGGAGAGGAGCGGCGTGCCGCTGCGCCGGTATTCCTCCAGATCCTCCCGGTCGGGTAGAAAGGCCCGTTCGCACAGGATACCGGGCGACTCCGCCAGGAGCCCGAACACCGTCTGGAAGCCCAGGCTGCTCATGGCGGTATGGTAGGAGTTGGGGTAGACCAGGCAGACATCAAGCTGCCCGCCCCGGCCGCGCGCCTCGGGTCGCAGGCTGGTCTCGGCCTCCAGCAGGGCGCGCAGTTTTTGTCTGATCTTCCAGGTCATGGGGCAAGTATACAGGCGGGGCTCGGGATCAGGCAAACAAAAAGGTCGTAGAAAAACAGTCATCTCGCCGCCGTCCTCGAAAACCCCTTGTGCGACGTAGCGCTGCTACGCCTCCGCGTGGCTTTTCTGCGGGTGCGACGATCTGACTATTTTTGAACGACCTGGGTCTTTTAGCCAATGTAGGTCCGGTATCAGGCCTTTTCCAGCTTGACCCCTACCGTACCGCTCGCCCCCTGGGTAAGCAGGTTCACCTGGGCTTCCCGGAAGTGGGACGGAGCGAACAGCATCCCTTCACGTATCTTGTCGGTCACCTTGGCCGTGAGGATGATGCTGCCCGAGGCGGAGGAGAGTTTCACCACGTTCCCGGTAACGATCCCCGCCTTCTGCGCGTCTGCGGTTGCCAATTCCACGTACGCCTCGCCGGCAACGGCCATGTTGTTGTCCGACCAGGTGGAGAAGGTGCCGTTGTGGCGCAGCACCGGCCCGACCATGAGGCTCAGGGGATAGGCCGCGTCGCGACGGGCAAGAGGGGCGGGCGCCACCGGCGCAAACGTCGCCGGCGTGTCGCTGAAGGCGGGCCGGTTCTTGGCCCTCCCCATGCGGCACCCCTCGTGGTCGCACTGCTCACTGTAAAGGCCGCTCAACCGGGCGATCTCGTGGTGCAGATCTTCCGCCGACGAGGCCGCGATGTTCTTCACCGGCGACACGAGATCGTACAGCTTCACCAGGATCTCGCCATCGGTGCGGGCCTCGCCCATGGGTGCGACTGCCCGGGGAAAACACTGCACCCGGTTGTCCACGGTGGTGAAGGAGCCGGCTTTTTCCGCCCCGCCGGCGGCAGGCAGCACCACGTGGGCCAGGCGGGCGGTTTCGCTCAGGAACAGGTCCTGTACCACCAGTAGTTCAAGCTTCTGCAGGGCCTTCAGCATGCGGTTGTGGTCAGGCATGAAATGCAGCGGGTCGCTCCCCATGACGTACAATGCCCGGATCTCGCCCTTTTCAATCCCTTCGACGATCCGGAAGATATCCTTGCCGGCCGTATCGGGAACAACGGCTTTCCACTCCGCGCTGAAGCGCGCGGCGGCGTGTTCGTAACTGTGATAGCCGGGCAGATAGTCGGGACAGACGCCCATGTCCAGCATCCCCTGGGTGTTGTTCTTCTCGTCCAGCGGATAGACGCCCGCTCCGCCCGTACCAGCCGCCCCGGTCAGGAGCGCCAGGTTCACCGCACCGGTCACGGCGTTCACCGCATCAACGGAACGCATGATCTCGGCGCCGTAAATGACGGCTACGCGGCCATTGGCGCCGATCAGGCGGGCAGCCTCGCGCAGGTCGGCCTCGCCGACCCCGCTTGCCTCGGCGATCTGCTCGAAGGACAGTGCGTCAAGGGCCGCCGTGAAAGCGGCAAACTCCTTGGCAGCGGCATCGATGAAGGTCTTGTTTTCAAGCCCTTCCGCCAGGATAGCCTTGTTGAGGCCGGCCACCAGCCAGGCCTCGCCGCCGGTACGGTATTGCAGAAAACTGTTGGCGATCTTGCCGATCCATGTGGCGCGCGCACCTGCCGCCACGACCTTGGCGTCGTTTCTGGTGGCGGCCTGGATCACCCGGTAGGCAAAACCGGCCGATTCGGACTTCAGGTCGCTCCCCAGCACCACGACTGCCGTGGCCTGTTCAATGGCATCCATGGCAAAGGTCCCGCCGCTGTACCCCAGCATCCGCCACTGGATGAGCTGGGCCGGGAAATAGCCGAGACGCGCCTCGGAGTCGATATTGTTGGTGCCCACGGCGCCGCGCAGGAATTTCTGGAAGAGATAGCTTTCCTCGTTGGTCACCCGGGGAGATCCTATGCCGGCCACGCTGGCCCCGCCGCTGGTGGAGACAATGTCCTTGAGCCGGGTTGCCACCGTGCCCAGGGCCTGGTCCCAGCCGGCCTTCTGCTGATTGCCGGAGCCGTCCTTGAGCAATGGCACGGTCAGCCTGCCTGAGGAGTTGAAGGCAGCATAGCCGAACCGGCCGTTGATGCAAAGGTTGCCGCGGTTGAACCCGTCGTCGGAACTGGTGACCCGTTCCACCCGGCCGTCGCGTGAATGGTAGTCGATCTCGCAGCCGGACGAGCAGAAGGCGCAGATGCTCCTGGTCACATCAAAGGTCCAGGGACGGCCGCGGAATTTGAACGGCTTGCTGATGAGCGTGCCGGTGGGGCAGGCGTTGATGCAGTTGCCGCAGAAATCGCAGTCCAGCGGTTTCCCGTTCGTTGTGCCGATCAGGGAGCGGTCGCCGCAGTTCTTGACCTCGATGGCATCGGCCCCCACGATCTCGTGGCAGACCTTGACGCACTTTTCGCACAAAATGCAGCGGGTGGAGCAATTCTCGATCAGGGGCCAGTCATAGACGATCGGCATGGGCTCCAGCTCCGCAGCATACTCGTTCCTGTCCACCTGGAGGCCGTAGCAGGTATCCTGAAGATCGCATTCGCCCGCCGCATCGCACACCGGGCAGTCGAGCGGGTGATTGACCAGCATGAGTTCCAAGGTCTTCCTGCGGGCCTTCTCCAACTGCGGCGACATGGTGGTGACAACGATGCCGTCCTTGACCGGAGTATTGCAGGCGGTCATGAACCGGTCAACCCCTTCGACCTCCACCACGCAGATGCGGCAGGCGCCGGTGGTGGAAACCTTTTTCAGCCAGCAGAGCGTCGGTATCTTGATCCCCAGTTCCAGGGCCGCATCCAGGATGGTCGTCCCAGCGGGGACCTGTATCTGCCTGCCGTCAATTGTCAGCGTAACCATACACAACTCCAAAGTTTAAATGCGTTTATTATGAGAGTTTACATCGGCGAGACAGCTGTTTTTCGACAATCCGCTCAGGTTGTTCAAAAATAGTCAGATCGGCGCACCCGCAGTATAATCGCCTCCGGCGATTATCGGTGACGAAGCGCAGCGGAGTTCATCCCGCAGGGACAGAACCGGGATGGTTCTGCTAAAAGCCCCGAGGAGGCGTAGCAGCGCTACGCCGCACGAAGGGGCTTTCGAGGACGAAGTCCTGATGGCTGTTTTTCAACAACCTGCTGGCTAGACCGCCACCATGGCCATGCGGTAGCAGCGCAAACATCTATCCGCCTCGGCCTGGGCCACGCTGTTGCTGAAGCCCAGTTCGACCTCGCTGTAGTTCTTGAAGCTGGCCCGTTCCTTGCCGTGAACCTCTTTCTGGTGGGCGCGCGCGGCCGAATCGAGCCAGGCGACCTTCTCGCCCTTGTCGTACACCCCCAGGTAGGTCAGCAGGTCTTCAAAGATGTCGTCTGCGGTGAGATAGGCCTTGCCTTCCTCCAGCCAGCGCTGGATAACCCGTGCGGCACGGTGGGCATTGCCGACGCAGGCCACCACGGTCAGGGGGCCGATCTCGGCGTCGCCGCCGGCAAAGACGCCGTCGCAGTCGGTCATCAGCGAGCGGGAAAGCGGGTTGCCCATGCTGTCCTTGAGGTCCTTGCCGGACCCATCCTTGAGCGGCAGGTACTTGGTGACCACGGTATTCCACTTGGTAATGTCGATGCCCATGTCGGAGGGGATGAACCCCAGGTCAGGATCCTGGCCGATGGCCGGGATGACCGTGTCGCATTCAATGACAAACTCGCTGCCCGGCACCGGCTCGGGGCGGCGGCGGCCCGAGGCGTCTGGTTCTCCCAGCGCCATGCGGACGCATTCCACACCGGTTACCTCGTGCTGGTCGTTGGCGATGATCCTGGTGGGAAGCACCTGGAACTCGAATGTCACCCCTTCTTCGTCGGCGCCGTCCACTTCCCACACATCGGCCGGCATCTCCTTGCGGGAACGGCGGTAGACCAGGTAGGAGGCCTCGGCCCCCTCGCGCAGGGCGACCCGGACGCAGTCGATGGCGGTATTGCCCCCGCCGACCACCACGACCTTCTTGCCCATGCCGGTCGGTTTGCCCATGTAAGCCTCGCGAAGGAAGTCGATCCCCCCCTTGAGGAAGCCCTTGTATCCCTTGTCCTCCCCTTCCACGCCCATGGGCTTGGAGCGGTGGGCGCCGGGAGCGACAAACACGGAGTCATGCTTTTGCTTCAGTTCCGCCAGGGAAATGTCCGTGCCGACGCGGCAACTGTAGACGATCTCAACCCCCATGGACTGGATGATGTCGATATCGCGCTGGAGGATCGTGCGCGGCATGCGGTAGGCCGGGATGCCGACCGCGATCATGCCGCCGCCGTAACCTTCCGGCAGGGCCTCGTAGATGGTGCTGGAATACCCTTCCAGCGCCAGGTAATAGGCTGCCGCCAAACCGGCCGGGCCGGCCCCCACGATGCCGACCGTCTTGCTCTTCTTCGGCTTGGGCTGCATAGGGGGCACAAGCTTGTGCAGACGCTCGTAATCCGAGGCAGACCGCTTGAGCACCATGATGCTGATGGCCTCGTCCACGTTTTTGCGACGGCAGGCGGTCTCGCAGGGGTGCGGGCACACCCGTCCGCAGACAGCCGGGAGCGGCATGTTTTCACGGATGGTGGCCAGGGATTCGGAAAAACGGAGGTTCTTGACCTCTTCGATGTATTTGGGGATGTCGATATGGGACGGGCACTTGTCCATGCAGGGGGCAGTGATCTTGTGGATGTACTCGTCGGCGCTCTTGACCGCACGGCGCTCGTGCAGACGGGAAACGAAGTCGGCGCGGTAATGCTGCACGGCATCGAAGACCGGCACCGTGGCGCTCTGACAGAGGGTGCACTTGCAATTCTTGAGCAACTCCGCCAGGTCCCCGACCGTATCCAGGTCAGACTCGGCAGCCCTGCCCGCCACCACGTTCTGCAACAAGTCCATGAGCACCTTCGTGCCCTTCTTGCCCGGCGTGCACTTGCCGCAACAGTACAAGGTCTGGACACGCTTCATGTATTCGGCCGTCATGGCCGGAACATCCACATCCTTGTCGAACAGGATAATGCCATCCCACCCCATGAACGCCCTCAACGGACGCTCGCCGTCAAAAGCCTCCGGCAGCTTGAAGGCGACCGCCTGCGGTTCACCTGAAACATTCCTGTTGTCAACGACGTTTCCGCCCCACGTGGAAAAGACTACTGAAGCCACTCGAACCTCCGAAAACCAGACCCCTTGCTGCAAGGGGTTAAGCTCTTGCAATTATTGTTCAATTCTACGAAAGAAATGTGTATACAGTATGCATGAGTAGCACAATAATGTTCCAGAAATCAAGGGAAAAAAATCTTTGCACCCCCGTTCCCTTCAAGTGGTTTCACCTTTGCGCCATTCTGTGCTATAAAAAGGCAACGGACGGCACTCTACGCAACGGAAGGATCGCTCAATGGCATCTCTCGACGAAGCATTTCGATCGCTTTTTGCGACCAACATGGGCATACGCGGCAATGAGCGGGTCCTGGTATTCAGCGACACGATCCGGCCCGATGAAACGATCTCCCCAGGCGACCGGGACCGGCGGTTGCGCCTGAACGCCACCGCCCGCCAGGCAGCGGCCTTCGCGGCCGGGGCATACGGCAGCGGCGTCTTCGTGGAGTTCGCCACCACCCCCGCCTCGGGCGCCGAGCCGCCGCGAGAGCTCTGGGCTGCGACCTTCGGCGGGGAGACCGTCCAGGAACTGGAACGCTCGGGACTGCTGGCAAAACTCCTGACAAAACAGGCTTCCCCCGAGGAAGTCGATGCCGGCCGGGAGATCGTCCTGGCCCGCAAGGAGGCGGTCGCGGACATCATCATCGCCCTGTCCAACAACTCCACCAGCCACACCCGTTACCGCGCCCTGGCCTGCGCTGCCGGCGCACGTTTTGCCAGCCTGCCGCACTTCGACCCAGACATGTTCCACAGTTCCATGACCGTTGACTGGCAAGCCCTGGCAGCCCGCACCGCCCGGCTGACGGAGGCGGTCAACCGGGCGGAGTGGGTTCATGTCATCTGCCCCAACGGCACCGACATGATGATCTGCAAGCAGGGACGCCGGGCCGATGGCGACGACGGCCTGCTGACCGCTGCCGGCAGCTTTGGCAACCTGCCGGCCGGCGAGGCGTATCTGGCGCCGCTGGAAGGAAAAAGCCACGGTATTATGGTGGTGGAATGGGGCTCAACCTTCAAATTGGACGAACCGCTGCGAATCTTCGTGGAGAACGGCAGCGTGGCGCGGTTCGAGGGGACGGGCCCGCTCCGCGACAAACTGGAAGCCAAATTCGCCGAGAACGCCAACTGCCGCAATATCGCCGAACTGGGCATCGGCACCAACGACAAGGCGAGCCGGCCGGACAACGTGCTGGAAGCCGAAAAGATACTCGGCACAATCCACATCGCCCTGGGAGACAATTCCGGCTTCGGCGGACAGGTCAGCGCGCCTTTCCACGAGGACTACGTCTTCTACCGCCCCACCCTCACACTGATCATGGCGGATGGCGGCGAGCAGGTCATCATTGACGACGGGCGCATGCTCGTGTGACATTTCCCTGCGAGGTCCGTACCCCATGGCGCATGAAACCTCTACCACACCTGTGATTCGCCATGCCCGCACACGCGGATTGCGCCGCCTGCTGCCCGGCGTGGCAATGCTGAGCCGCTACAACAGAGCGTTTTTATTACAGGATCTGGTTGCGGGACTGGTGCTTACGTCGGTACTGGTGCCGGTCGGCATGGGGTATGCCGAGGCAGCCGGGTTGCCCCCCATCTACGGTCTGTATGCCAGCACGGTTCCGCTCCTGGCATATGCCGTCTTCGGGCCAAGCCGCATCCTGGTGATCGGTCCCGACTCGGCGCTTACCGCCCTTATCGCGGCAACCGTTGTGCCTCTGGCCGGCGGCGATGCACACCGTGCAGCCGCTCTCGCCGCCATGCTCGCCATAATTGCCGGCGTCCTGTGCATCCTTGCCGGAATCGCCAGGTTCGGGTTCATCACCGACCTCCTCTCCAAACCTGTCCGTCACGGGTATATGAACGGCATCGCCTTGACCCTGCTCATCAGCCAGCTGCCGAAACTGTGCGGTTTTTCCCTGGATAGCGGCAACCTTGCACAGTCGTTGACCGGCTTTGCCCGCGGCATTTTGAATAAACAGGCCAACGGCACGGCGTTCGCCATCGGGTTTTCCTGTCTGGCCGTTATCTTCGCGGTAAAGCGGTGGGGGCGCGGTTTGCCCGGCGTGCTGATTGCAGTGGCCGGCGCCACAACAGCCGTCGCACTGTTCGACCTTTCAGGGCAGGCCCATGTCACCGTGGTCGGGGCTTTGCCCCAGGGCTTGCCGTCCTTCCGTATCGCCGGCGTTTCCCTCAGCGAGTTCACCGCCTTGTGTACCGGCGCGGCAGCAATCGCCCTTGTCTCCATTGCCGACATGAGCGTGCTTTCGCGCGTCTATGCGTTGCGCGGCGGCTATTATGTGGATGAAAACCAGGAGTTGATCGCCCTCGGCATCGCCAACGTGGCCACCGGGCTCTTCCAGGGATTTTCCGTTAGCAGCAGCGCATCACGCACGCCGGTGTCCGAATCGGCCGGGGCCAGGACGCAGATCACGGGCGTCACCGGTGCGGCGTGCATCGCCCTGCTCCTGGTCTTTTCCCCCCGGCTGATGCTGTATGTGCCCACCGCGGCCCTTGGCGCGGTAGCTATTTCCGCCTGCAGCTCAATCGTCGAGATCGGGGAGATCCGGCGCATGTACCATCTGCGGCGCGGAGAGTTCTATCTGTCGATCATCTGCTTTCTGGGCGTTGCCCTGCTGGGTGTCATCCAGGGGATCTTCATAACCGTCGGCCTGGCGCTCATGAGCTTTATCTGGCATGCCTGGCGGCCGTACCATGCCGTACTGGGCCGCGTCGATGGCATGAAGGGGTATCACGACATCACCCGCCACCCCGAGGCTCGTCGCATCCAGGGGCTGGTGCTCTTTCGCTGGGATGCCCCCCTGTTCTTCGCCAACTCGGAGATGTTTCGCGAAAAAGCCCTCAGGGCGGCATCCGAAGCTCCGACGCCGACCCGCTGCATCGTGATTGCGGCCGAACCGGTAACCGATGTGGATATCACCGCAGCCGACATGCTTGCGGAACTCGTCGAAGAATTGCATCAAGCGGGCGTTGAATTGTGTTTTGCCGAGATGAAAGGCCCGGTAAAGGACCATCTCAAACGTTACGGCCTGTTCGCCAGGCTCGGTACGGAAAATTTCCTCCCCACCATCGGCCAGGCGGTTGATCGCTACCTGCACAAACATCAGGTAACGTGGCGCGACTGGGAGGATGAAACGAGAGTCGACAACCATAAGGAGCCATTATGACCACCCCCCTGACCCTTGGTTTTTCTCCCTGCCCCAACGACACTTTCATGTTCTACCCGCTCGTCCACGGCCTGGTGGACACCTTCGGCCTCTCCTACCGGGAACGGTTGGAGGACGTGGAGACCCTCAACCGGTTGGCCCTCAAGGGAGAGCTGGACGTAACCAAGGTGTCCTACCATGCCTTGGGGCATATCCGTGACGAATACACCCTGCTCCGTTCGGGCAGCGCCCTGGGCCGGGGGTGCGGACCGCTGCTGGTGGCAAAAGACCCCATCGATCCGGCCGATCTGCGGGGCAGGACCATAGCCGTGCCGGGACGCTACACCACCGCCCTGCTCCTGCTGCGCCTGTTCGATCCCGCCCTGAAGAATTTCCTGGTGATGCCCTTCAACGAGATAATGGATGCCGTGCTGACCGGCAACGCCGATGCCGGCGTGATCATCCACGAATCCCGCTTCACCTACCAGGGGTTCGGCCTGCACAAGATGCTCGACCTGGGGGAATGGTGGGAAGGGGAGAGCGGCCTGCCGATCCCCCTGGGGGGCATCGTTGCCAAACGTTCCCTGGGCGCAGGCGCCATCGACGCCATCGAGCGGGCACTGCGGAACGGTGTGGCCTATTCCCGCGCCAACCCGGCCTCTGCGGCCCATTATATCCGCGAACACGCCCAGGAGATGAACGAAGAGGTCTGCTCGGCCCACATCGGACTGTACGTCAACGACTTTTCCAACGACCTGGGCGACGAGGGGGTAAAAGCCATCCAATGCCTCCTGGAGCGGGCGGAAAAAGCCGGCATCGTCCCGGCATCCGCTGCGCCGCTCTTCAGTTGATTCCCCTCGTTGCACACGGGGCGGGCATGATTATCGTGCATTCGAACAATTTCACCGGGCAGGAGGAACGGGCATGGCGGAAGAACAGAAGGAAAAATGGCAGGGATGGCTGGCGCTCTCCACGGCCATCGTAGCGGTCCTGGCCGCGCTGACCACGCTCTATATGGGGAAATACTCGTCCCGCGCCATCATGGCCCAGGGACAGGAGAGCGATCAATGGGCCTTCTATCAGGCCAAGGGCATCAAGCAGCACAACTTTGAAATGGGCCGAAAGGCACTGGAGTTGCAGTACCGCTCCCAGAAGGGGCTGCCGCCCCAGGTTGCCGTAGAGTACGAGAAAACCCTCGCGAAATACGACGAGGAGATCAAGCGCTACGACGGGGAGAAAAAGGAGATCAAAAGCAAGGCAGAGGGTATCGCCGCGGCAAAATTCAAATCCCAGGAGATGAGCGGGAACTTCGCCTATTCCCTCATCTTCCTGCAGATAGCCATCATGCTTTCATCCCTGGCCAGCCTGACCAAGCGGCACTACCTCTGGTACATCGCCCTTTTGTGCAACCTCGGCTGGTTCTACTTCTTCCTGGATGCCTGGCTCCTCTTTCATTGAGCAGGACTCATCGGAACCTGTCTTTCACCTCAATATCCGCGCCAGCAGATCCAACAGCGGGGAAGGATAAACGCCCATGACAACCATTGCCGCGGCCGGAATGGCCAGCGCCATAGCCTCGGAACAGGTAAGCCAACGGGCCTCGGCTTCCGTCCCGTCAATGGGCTTCATGTAAAGCGCGACCACCACCCGCAGATAGAAGAAAACCGCCGCCAGCGCCGTGAAGGCGCCGGTCACGGCAAGGGCGGTTTCGCCCGCCCGCAGCGCAGCGCTGAAGACCGCGAACTTGGCCATGAAACCGGCTGTCGGGGGAATCCCGGCCAGGGAGAACAAGGCAATAGCCAGGACCGCCCCGGCCAGCGGGTTGCGGTACCCCAGGCCGCGGTACTGGTCGATTGCGTCCCGGTCCGTTCCATCGGACAAAACGGTCACTGCACCGAAAGAGGCCAGCCCGGCTGCCCCATAGGCCACCGCGTAGAAGAGTGCCGCCACCCCGCCGCCGGCCGGCAGGGCCGTAAAGGCGAGGGCGACATACCCCATCTGCGCCACCGACGACCAAGCCAGCAGACGCTTGATGCCGGTCTGCGCCAGCGCCGCCAGGTTGCCGCACACCATGGTGGCAAGCGCCAGGCACCAGAAAATATCGTGACTGCCGCGCCATCCGGCCATAAGCGGCAGGATGAGGAGCACGGCCGCCGCCGAAGCCCCTTTGGAAGCGGTGGAAAGCAGCGCCGTCACCGGGGCCGGCGCTCCCTGGTACACATCAGGTGTCCAGAGATGGGCCGGGACCAGGGAGAGCTTGAAGGCCAATCCCAGGAGGATCAGACAGATACCGGCCAGGAACAGCGGTTCGAAGGGAGCCGGTTGCCGGGCTAGTTCGGACAGCCCGAGGGTCCCGCGGCTACAGTACACCAGTGCGATTCCCATGGCCAGGACAGCCGCCGACAGGGTGCCGTTGAGAAGGTATTTCAGACCTGCCTCCCCTCCCCGGACCGAATCCCGTTCAATGGCGACCAGAAGGTAAAAGGCGAACGTGAATGCCTCCAGGCCGAGGAACAGCATCAGCAGGTTGCCGGCGGCGCAGGCCGTCCCCATGCCGACCAGGGCGAAAAGAAGGGTGGCCGGGTACTCCTCCCCCACGATGCCGCGCCTTTTATTATAGCCGGAAGCCAACAGCAGGGCCACCAGGCCGGCACTGTCGAGAAAGACGGCAAAGAAACGGGCAAAGGGGGTCACGGCCAAGCCCGGCATGACCGCCCCGGCCGGGATGCACAGGCTCCCGAGCAGGGAGGCCGCAATCAGCGCCCCGGCCAGTCCGTACAGGTACCCCCCGGGACGCACCGCGCCGGCCAGCAGTATCAGCACGCTGCCGCCGGCCAGGATGATCAGGGGCGCCAATGCATATGTGTCGGCAGCGTTCATGGGCAACTCCGAGAAAACATCATGGCTGACGGTACCATGCCGCCATGAACCACGTACTCCGCGGCGAGCGTTCTCATGGCGCTCCCCCTGTCAGAAGCTGCACCGGCCCGTGGATCAGCGCCAGAAGCGGTGCGGGATGCATCCCCATCCATACCGTCAGCAGGGCCAGCACGGCCAGAACGGATAGTTCCCGGCGATTGAGGTCCGCCAGCGGCAAGGGCCGGCGTTCCACCTGGAAGACCACTTCCTGCACCAGCCGCACCATGTAAACCAGGGTCAGGACGATGCCGATGAAAGACGATCCCGCCGCCAGGGGCGCCTTGGCAAAGGCGCCTGCCAGCACAAGGAATTCTCCCACGAAATTGTTCAGTCCCGGAAGGCCGACCGAAGCCATGGAGAAGATCAGAAAGAAGAACGACCAGAGCGGGATTTTGCCCCACAGCCCGCCAAAAGCGCCGATCTCCCTGGTGTGCGCCCGTTCGTCCAGCATGCCGACCATGGCAAACAGTGCGCCGGTGGTCACCCCGTGGTTGGCCATCTGGATTATGGAGCCTGACAGGGCGACCGGCTCCCAGGCGGCGATACCGATGGCCACGTACCCCATGTGGCCGATGCTGGAATAGGCGATCAGCCGCTTCATGTCCTCCTGGGCAAAGGCCACCAGCGAGGCGTAGATGATGCCGACAATGGCCAGGGTGTAGATCAGGGGCGTCATGGCCTGGGCAGCCTGGGGGAAGAGCGGGTAGCCGAAACGAATCAGGCCGTAGCTCCCGGTCTTGAGCAGAAGCCCGGCCAGGATCACGCTCCCCGCGGTGGGGGCATCGGTATGGGCGTCCGGCAGCCAGGTGTGCAGCGGAAAGAGCGGGAACTTGATGGCAAAGGCCAGGAAAAAGGCGGCGAACAGCCAGAGCTGGGTACCGGCGGGCAGGGGGGTCCTGATCAATTCAAACAATCCGAAGGTAGCCACGCCGCTCTGGCGGGCATGGAGCAGGTGCAGGGCAATGATCGCCAGGAGCATCAGGAGCGAGCCGAACATGGTGAAAAGGAAGAACTTGACTGTGGAGTAGATGCGCCGGCCATGCCCCCAGATGCCGATCAGGAAGAACATGGGTATCAGCATCACCTCCCAGAACAGGTAGAACAAAGCCAGGTCCAGGGCCAGAAAAACCCCCATGATGCCGGCCTCCATGGCCAGGAGCAGCGCCAGGAACAGGCTAACTTTTTCGCCGATGGCCCGCCACGATACCACCAGGGCCACACAGAAGCTGAAGGCGGTCAGCACCACCATCAGGAGCGATATGCCGTCCAACCCCAGGGTATAGCGGATACCGAAGGCAGGAATCCAGGGGACGTCCTCCAGCAACAGGTAGCCGGGCGCGGCCGGTTTCAGCGCTGCCAAGCCCTGCCACGATGCATACAGCCAGAGCGCCAGCGCAAGCTCTCCGCCCATCAGGCCCAGAACCAGCAGCCGCGCCGCCCCGGGGCGCTTCCAAACCGGCAGGATCAGCAGGCAGCCCAGAAGCGGCAAAAAAACCAGAATCGTCAGAAGAGGCAGGCCGGTCATCATGGCAACGTCACCCACACAAGATACGCCAGCACCACGCACACCCCGCCCGCCAGGCCGAACAGGGACGTGATCACCCGGCCGGTGCTCCAGCCGGCGGGCACTCCGCCCAGGCGGGCAACGAGACAGGCCAGGCCGTCCAGTGCGCCGTCGATGCCGGCCTCGTCCCCTTTCTTCCAGAAGAAGCGTGCCAGATACTTGAACGGGTTAATGATCAGCAGCCGGTACAGGTTGTCCAGACACCAGCCGTCCAGCAGGAACCGGGCTCCCGGAAGCCCCGCCTCCTCGCGGGCCAGGGTTTCGGACCGGCGGCTGCCGGTGTAGCGGAACCACGCCAGTCCGAGTCCCGTAAGGCTGAGAATGGCGGCGACCGCCTGCAGGATGATCTCCCTGGCAGGGAAAGCCTTGTCATCCCTGCCAAAACCGGGGATGGAACCGAGAAAACCGTCCAGAATACCCTGGTGGCCCAGGTAGGCGGGCAGATTCAGCAGGCCGCCGCACAGGCCCAGCAGGGCCAGCGGGACGAGGGTGAGGGTCATGACCTTCGGGAGGGGCAAATGCTCCCCCTCCCTTGACGGGAGGGGGTGAGGGGGTGGGTGAAGCCTATTGTCGGCGGAGTTGTCGCTCCCCCCCCTCCCCAACCCTCCCCCGCCAGGGGGGAGGGGATTTTCCTGTTCCCCGTGAAAGACCACGAAGACCATGCGGAACGTATAAAAAGAGGTCAAAAGCGCCGTAATGAGGCCCAGCAGCAGCAAACCGCCGTACAGTGCCCCCCCTTGGGCGGCCACCCCTCCCAGGATGGCGTCCTTGCTGAAGAAACCGCCGGTCGGGGGGAACCCGGCCAGGCAGAGCGCACCGGCCAGAAACGGCCAGTAGACAGCGGGCAGTTGTGTCCTGAGACCACCCATGCGGAAGATGTCCTGGCGGTGGTGCAGGGCGGTGATGACGCAGCCCGCGCACAGGAACAAGAGCGCCTTGAAGAAGGCATGGGTCAGCAGGTGGAAAACGGCGCCGGTCAGCACCCGCGCGCCCACGCCCAGGACCATGTAGCCGATCTGGCTGATGGTGGAGTACGCCAGGATACGTTTCAGATCGCGCTGGCAGCAGGCGCAGGTGGCAGCATAGAAGGCGGTAATGCCGCCGGTCAGGGCGATGGCGGCCCGCACCGTTTCGGAGCCGCCGATGAGGGGAAACATGCGCCCCAGCAGGTAGACCCCGGCCGTGACCATGGTGGCGGCGTGGATTTGGGCAGAAACCGGCGTGGGGCCGGCCATGGCGTCCGGCAGCCAGACCGACAGCGGCAACTGGGCCGATTTTCCGGCAGCGCCGACCAGAAGCAGCAGGCCGAGGACCGTAACGACGGCAGCGGGGATGAGCGTGCCCATGGTGTTCAGATGGGTAATGGAGACCGAGCCCGAAAGCCGGTACATCCAGACGATGGCGATGCCGAACGCGGTGTCGCCGATGCGGGTGGCGATAAAGGCCTTGCGCCCCGCAGTGGCATTCTGCTCCTCCGTGTACCAGAAACCGATCAGGGTGTAGGAGCAGAAACCGACCCCCTCCCACCCCAGGTACAGGAGCGGCAGGTTTTCGGCCAGCACCAGCATCAGCATGGCGAAGACGAAGATATTCAGCAGGGCGAAGTAGCGGGCATGGGCCGGGTCTTCCTGCATATAGCCGACGGAATAGAGATGGATCAGGCCGCAGACAAACGTGATCATCAGGGTCAACGACAGGGAAAGCTGGTCCAGGTACAGGGCAATGGGTGCCTGGAAATCGAAGACGGCCAGCCAGGAGCCGAACTCCACCCGCACCGGCCCAGTGAAGCCGGCAAAGGCCAGCGCGGCGCAGACAAACGCGCCCCAGATCACTCCGCAAGCCACTGCTTCGCCCACGCGGCGCGGCAGCGTCCTGCCAAGCAGGGCGTTGAACATGCCGCCCATGAGCGGCAGAAGGAGTATGAGGGCGAGGTAGAGCTTCATCGGTTCCTATCGTTTAAAACTGTTCACCATGGAGGAAACAATCGTTTGGTCACAGATTATATAAGCCTGTAAACATAATGCCTTGTAATCAATACGTATTTCAAACAATCCCCTCCCCCCTTGCGGGGGAGGGTTAGGGTGGGGGGGAGGTTACCATGAATTGAGCATGTTGCAGCTTCCCCCACCCCCTAACCCCCTCCCGCAAGGGGAGGGGGAAATTTGGGAGTTCTGCCGGCTACCCTTTCATCTCGCTGAATCGATCCGTATCCACTGTCTTGCGCCGCCGGTGCAGATAGACCACCATGGCCAGGGCCAGGGATACCTCGGACGAGGTAAGCGCCATGATGAATATGGCGAACAATTGGCCGTCCGCACCGCCCCAGCGGGCCGAGCCCCCCACGAAGGCCAGCATGACGGCGTTCAGCATGACCTCGATGCAGACCAGCATCATGATCAGGTTGGCACGCCAGGCCAGGAGTCCGCCCATACCCAGGAAGAAAAGCAGGCCGGCCAGGATGAGGACATGTTCAAGGGGTACGATCATGACGCTTCCCCCTCACCCCCATCCCCTCTCTCTTGGGGAGGGGATGGCCGAAGGCCGGGTGAGGGCGCACCTTGCCGTCCCAGATACAGCGCGCCGACCAAGGCAAACAACAGTTGCAATGAGATCAATTCAACCGCCAGGCCGTGGTCCCGGAACAGTCGCCGGGCCACCTCCCGGACCGGCAGGGACGCGGCGGCGGGCGCAGCAACGGCGCCGTGGCGGGAAACGATGACGATTGCCAGGCAGTCGATGCTCACCCCCGCCAGCGCCAAGGCCGGCAGACACTCGCGCCAGTGGGGCGACAAGCCCTTTTCCGGATGCCCCAGGTCGAGCATCATGATCACGAACAGGAACAGCACCATGATGGCGCCGGCATACAGAATCACCTCGAAGACAGCCACCAGCGGCGCCATCAGCAGGTAAAATATCACCGCGATGGAGAAGAGGGACGTGACCAGGTACAGGATGGCGTGCACCGGGTGTTTCTCGGCTATGGCCAGGATTGTGCCGATGACGGCCACTGTGGCCAGTATGTAGAAGAAGGTCTGTTCCATAGTTCAATTCATCTTGCCACGGAGCCAAGGAGGCGCAGAGAAATTCGACAACAAGTGAGGCTCTTGCAAAAGTCCTGTCATCTCCGAATTTATCAATCGGAGATCCAGCTTTTTCAATCAGTTAGAATCTGGATTCCGGCTAACACCCTGCCGGAATGACAAAACTCAGAACTTTTGCAAGAGACTCAAGTGACAACTATACCCGAAATATGGCTTTCCGTTATTCTCTGTCCGAGATTCTTGCTTTCTCTGCGTCTCCGTGGCGGACTCCCCTTTTGTACGTTACGGCATCAAGGTCCTGACATCCACCGGCGGCGTCTCCTCCAACCCTTCACCTCGCGGCTGGGTGACGGCGATGCCTGCGCGGCGGTAAAAATTATAGGAATCGTCCTTGCCGCAGCCGTCGATCAGCAGGTCCTCCTTTTCCGCAACCAGCGCCATGATATCCCGCGTGCATATCTCGTAATCCGGCGTCATCTGGATGGCCAGGGTCGGGCAGGCCTCGGCGCACAGACCGCAGAAGATGCAACGGGAAAAATTGATCCGGAACCAGGCGGCATAGCGGCGGCCGTCCTCCTGTTCGGCAGCCTGCATGGAGATGCAGTCCACCGGGCAGGCGGCGGAACAGAGGTAACAGGCCACACAGCGCTCGCCGCCATCCGGGTCCCGGGTCAGCACGATACGTGCCCGGTAGCGTGGATACGGGATGCGCTTTTCCTCGGGATACTGGATGGTGACCGGCTTTCGCAGCATGTGGAACAGGGTGATGCGAAAACCGCCCAGGATGGCCTTCATGTCGGAGAGAATGGGCATGGATGCGTTTTCCCGAAAAAGAGACGCCCCTGGGGGGCGTCTCTGCACAAGTGGCGGAAAGTATCAGGCGTTGCCGTGTTTGGCCCGCTCGGCCTTCTTGAGCAGCGCCGAAGCCAGGGGATGGCTGTTGTTTTCGGCATAGCGGCTGGCAGTATTGCCGGTGGGCGTCTTGATCCCCGCATCGGCGCCGGCGTCAAGCAGAGCCTGCACGGTCAGGTTGCAGCCGTAAATGGCGGCCAGCATCAGGGGAGTATGCCCTTCCCGGTCGCGCACATCAATGTCTGCGCCCTTGCCGAGCAGCATTTTGACAATTTCGGTATGGCCGTTGGCGGCGGCGTAATGGAGGGCCGTTTTACCTTTGTCGCTGCTGGCGGTCAAGTCTGCACCCCGATGCAGCAGGTCCTGAACAAAGTCCTTCTGTCCCTCTTTTGCAGCGTTGATCAGAGGGGTGTGGCCGTGGCGATCTTTGGCGTTCACACTTTCCATGTTCGACTCCTCCCGTGGTTGATTTATGTTCCGGACAGCGATGTCCTCAGTTTCAGCGTTCATGCCGGCTTCAGCGCCAGCCACCAGCCTGTGGCCAGGATATTCGCCAGTGCCAGCGGCGTCAACACCTTCCACCCCAGGTGCATCAGTTGATCGTAGCGCAGACGGGGCAGGGTTCCGCGCATCCAGATGAAAAAGAAGGCAAAGGCCAGGGTCTTGAGGGAAAACCAGATCACCGGCGCCAGAAACGGTCCATGCCACCCCCCCAGGAAGAAGGTCGTGGCCAGCCCCCCCAGGACGATGATGTTGATGTACTCGCCCACAAAGAACAAGCCGAAGCGCATGCCTGAGTATTCGGTGTGAAAACCGGCCACCAGTTCGCCCTCGGCCTCGGGGATATCGAAGGGGATACGCTTGCACTCCGCCGTGATGCTGACCAGGAAGATGAGAAAAGCCAGCGGCTGGTACACGATGAACGGGACAACGGATTGGGCGGCAACAATGTCCGTCAGGCTGAAGGAGCGGGCCAGCATGACCACCGGCACCAGCGACAGCCCCATGGACAGCTCGTAGGAGATCAATTGGGCCAAGCCGCGAATTCCCCCGAGCAGGGAATACTTGGAGTTGGAGGCCCAGCCTCCGATGGCGACCCCGTACACCGCGATGGAGGAGAGGGCCAGAAAGAACAGAAGTCCCACATTCAGGTCGGCCACGAGCATCGGCACCTCATGGCCGGCAACGGTAACCGGGGCTCCGAACGGGATGACGGCGAAGGTCAGGATGGCCGGGATGGCAGCCAGGGCAGGCGCCAGACAGAACAACCATTTGTCGGCGGCTGCCGGGATGAAATCTTCTTTTGTGAGGAGCTTGATCAGGTCTGCGAGGGGTTGGAGAAGCCCGAAGGGGCCGACACGATTCGGTCCCTTGCGGTCCTGGATCCAGGCCAGAATCTTTCGTTCGGCAAAAACCAGGTATGCGGCCAGGGTGAGGATCACGAAGAATACAATCCCCAGCTTTGCCGCAAACAGCGCTATGTCCACTGTGGATGCCGTCATCGGAACCTGGTCGGGAACAGAATAAGAGGACAACATCGGAATTGTTATGTGTATATCACAAAAGTGTGACAAACGCCATCGACTAAATTACCGGCAAATAATTTCCCGGGCGAAATAAGCGCTTGAACAGCAATGACGCGGCGAACTATAATACCGGGGCCAAGGAGAGCGATGACATGGACGTACGCCAGGCGGAATTCATCAAGAGCGCCGTAAAACCAAAGGACTACCCTGAAACACCTCTGCCCGAGGTGGCCTTCGTGGGCCGTTCCAATGTGGGCAAATCATCGCTCATCAACGTGCTGGTCAACCGCAAAAACCTGGTGCGGACCAGTTCTACCCCCGGCAGGACGCAGTTGATCAACTTCTTCGACGTCAATGGCAGTCTGGTGCTCGTCGACCTGCCCGGCTACGGCTACGCCAAGGCGCCGCCCGAGTTGCGGAAACAGTGGCAACCGATGATCGAGACCTACCTGGCCACGCGCGAGAACCTGCGGGCCGTGGTCCTGATCCTGGATATCCGTCGCATCCCCGCGGACGGGGACGTGCAGATGCTGCGCTGGCTCGATACCTACGGCATTCCGCCGATCATCGTCGTGACCAAGTGCGACAAGCTCTCGAAAAACGAACAGGCTCGCCAGACCGGGCTGATCGCGGCTGCCATCGGCCGCAGCCGGAAAGAACTGGTCCCTTTCTCGGCCCTGTCGAAAGCCGGGCGCGAAGGGGTTTGGCAGGCGATCATGGAGTCGGCCGGCCTATAACCTGACGGAGAAGTTCCCGAATTCGCCGCTATAGACCTCCCGGCTGAGATCGAGCCGTTCCACAACGGCAGCGGGAGGTCCCTGGCGGCACCAGTCGACCAGAAGATTCACGGCGTTCTCATCGCCCTCGAACACGCCGGCCACGGAACCGTCCGGCAGGTTCCTGACCCAGCCGCCGACGCCAAGCTCCCTGGCACGCTGTGTGGTGTAGTGGCGAAATGCAACCCCCTGGACACGGCCGTGAACCGTGACTGAAACCCTGATATTCATACAGTATCCCCTTGCATGGTAAGCATATTACGATCCCACAGGACAACCCATGGCGCAGCGAACAACGGAAAAAGCTACGGAAAAGACGGCCAGAGCGGCCATGCCGGATATCCAGAAACGCCCCGACAGCCGCAGGATACCCATCGCAAAGGTCGGCGTCAAGGACATCTCCTACCCCATCGTGGTAATGGACAAAAACCATTCGCTCCAGCACACCGTGGCGCGGATCAATATGTACGTGGACCTGCCCCACCATTTCAAGGGCACCCACATGAGCCGCTTCGTGGAGATCCTCAACCGCCACCGGGAACAGATCGGCCTGGACAAACTGGAGACGATCCTGGACGAGATGAAGGCCCGGCTCGGCTCTGCTAGCGCCCACCTGGAGATCCAGTTCCCCTACTTCATCGACAAAAAGGCGCCGGTCTCGGGCGCCAGGAGCCTGATGGAATACAGTTGCGAGTTCATAGCCTCCATGACCGACGCCCTGGATTTCGTGCTGGTGGTCAAAGTGCCGCTAACCTCCCTCTGCCCCTGCAGCAAGGAGCTCTCGCGGGCCGGCGCCCACAACCAGCGCAGCGTCATGACCGTGCGGGTGCGCTACCGCGAGTTCATATGGATCGAGGACCTGGTGGAGTTGATCGAACAGTGCGGCAGCAGTCCGCTGTATTCCCTGCTCAAGCGGGAGGACGAGAAGTTCGTAACCGAGCATGCCTATGACAATCCCCGTTTTGTGGAGGATATGGTGCGGGAGGCATATTCCCGGCTGGCGGCCGAGGACAGGATCACGTGGTTCTCGGTTGAGGCGGAGAATTTCGAATCCATACACAACCACTCGGCGTATGCTGCCGTGGAACTCGACCGCAGGGCATGACCGGTGGGCGACGCACCACGGCCCTGGCGCGCCGCCCGCACATACTAGCCTGAAAACAGACCGTCACATTCACAGAAAGGCCGCACTGACAGACATGGAACCGATCCTCATCATTACGGCAGTCCCGCAGGAAAAAAACCTGCTGGAACATGCCCTGGTCAACGCCGTCCGGCAGACGACCTTTGCTTTCGAATATACGGAGGGCACCATCGGCACGCTGCGCGTAACACTTTGCGCCAGCGGAGTCGGCAAGATCAACGCCGCCGCCGCCACCGCCACCCTGATCGAGCGCCACAGGCCGCGCCTGGTGATCAATACCGGCTGCGCCGGAGCCTTTCCGGGGAGCGGGCTGGCGGTCGGCAACCTTGCCGTGGCCAGCAATGAGATCCTGGGAGATGAAGGGGTTCAAACCGCAGAGGGGTGGCGCGACCTGCGTTTCATGGAGATGGCGTCCTTCGTGCGGGGCAAGCGGGCCTACTACAACGAACTTCCCCTGTCCAAACACGCCGCGGAAAAGGCGATGCAACTGGCCGATTATTACGGGGTACTGCTGATGCGGGGGCGTTTCGTGACCGTTTCCACGTGCAGCGGGACCCGGCAGCGCGGCGAAACCTTGGCGCGCCAGTTCGACGCCATTGCCGAAAACATGGAGGGCGCGGCCGTGGCCCAGGTCTGCATCCGCTCGGGCGTGGATTGCCTGGAGATCCGCGGCATCAGCAACCTGGTGACCGATCGGAACATGAGCGACTGGAACATACCCCTGGCCGCGGAATCAGCGCAACGCTTCGTGCTCAAATACCTGGAGGACCTGAACCGGCCCGAGCCGGGCGCCCTTGCGCCGGTGGCGCCCGATTAACGTCTTAATTGTTGATTTTTGTGACGCTTAATATATTATTTCGTCACGAAAACAGTTTCGAGACAGAAAGGGTATCCTGTGCCGAAGCAAATCGCAGAGCAGGAACTGGGTCGGATCGAAAAGCGGATTGGGGCATATCCGAAAGGGATTGGCATTGAGCTTTGAGCATACTTGAATAACTGGTTCCTCTGATCTTATCGGTAGGCCTGATATCTTTGGAGACCCTGGGCATCACCGCTCCCCGAAGATAGCGGTGCCGATCCGCACCAGGGTCGCCCCCTCCTGAATGGCGGCCTCGAAATCCCCGGACATGCCCATGGAAAGTTCCTTCATCTCCACCCCCGGAACAGCCTCCCCGGCGATCATATCCGACAGCCGTTTCAATTGCGCAAAATAGGGGCGCGCCGCCTCGGGGTCGTCGAAAAAGGGTGGCATGGTCATCAAACCCTGCACCCGGACGTTGGGCAGGAGGGCAATGTCGCGCACCAATTGCAGCGCCCCCCTTTCGTCCGTGCCCGACTTGGTGGCCTCGCCGGCAATGTTCACCTGCACCAGCACATCGCAGCACCGGCCGAGCCGGCCCCATTGGCGGCTTATCTCCTCGGCCAGGGAGAGGCGGTCGACCGAATGGATCATCGTCACCAGCCCGGCCAAGTATTTGACCTTGTTGCTCTGCAGGTGGCCAATGAAATGCCATTCCAGGGGCTCGGACAGTGCGGCGGCCTTGACGGTCAGTTCCTGGACGTAGTTCTCGCCGAAGACAACCTGTCCTGCCCGGAACGCCGCCGCGACATCCTCCGGGGGCCTGGTCTTGGAAACCGCCACCAGGCGCACCGTCCGCGGATCGCGGCCCGCCTTGGCGGCAGCCTCCGCAATCAGCGATTGTATCCGGTCGAGTCGTTGTGCGATCGGCATGGCGGTTTTTCCTGGTTCATAAGCAGGTTGTTGCAAACTCAGGTTGTTCAAAAATAGTCAGATCGTCGC
>Ga0187771_10000499_pt1 | contig 24492 bp, 26 predicted proteins | sample 0116_SJ02_MP15_1_FD_133139 | JGI IMG/M metagenome (GOLD analysis project Ga0187771, IMG submission 133139) | Tropical peat soil microbial communities from peatlands in Department of Meta, Colombia - 0116_SJ02_MP15_10_MG | ecosystem: Environmental > Terrestrial > Soil > Wetlands > Peat | place... | reverse complement strand
TTCAGGTGTGAAGGGACGGACCTTGATCGTAAACCTTCCGGGAAGCCCCAAAGCGGTTGAGGAAAGCCTCGGCGTTGTGCTTGACATCATCATCCACGCAGTCGAAAAGATAAAGGGCGAGCCATCGGAATGCGGAAGGACATAGGCGATAGGATATGAAGGACGTATCGTTCCCCCTTGCGTTTCTGGCTGGTGTGTTGTCATTCCTTTCTCCCTGCGTGTTGCCCCTTCTGCCTTCTTATGTTTCCTTTATAACAGGGATATCCTTCGAAGATCTTACTGCGGGTGTTGACCGCAAAAGGATACGGCATCTGACGATAACCAATTCCCTTTGTTTCATTCTCGGTTTCTCGGCCGTATTCATGGCACTCGGAGCGTCGTCCTCGGCCATCGGCAAGGTGCTTTTCGAATACCAAGAATGGATAAGGATGATCGGAGGTTTTCTCATTATCATCTTCGGACTGTTCGTGGCCGGCTTTCTCAAACTTGACTTCCTAATGCGGGACAAGAAGCTCCATTTGAGCGGAAAGCCCATGGGCTATGTAGGGACTGCCCTTGTCGGGATGACCTTTGCAGCAGGGTGGACGCCGTGCATCGGTCCGATCCTGGGGACGATCCTTCTGTACGCGAGCACACAGGGGTCCGCCCTGTACGGGATAAAACTGCTTGCGGTTTACTCCCTTGGTCTTGCGCTGCCATTCTTTGTCGCCTCACTCGGAATAAACACTTTTTTGAGCTACTCCAAGAAACTTATAAAATATATGCGTGTGGTCATGGTCGGAAGCGGTCTTCTGCTGATACTTTTCGGTGTCATGCTTCTTACGAACAGGGTCAGAGAACTCGCAAGCCTTATGCCGGATTTCGGGCTTAAGTTCTGACACTTCCTGTGCCTATCTGGCTTGACAATGGAGAGGACCTTTGAGTAGGATTCACACAAGACGACGAACGACGGGAGGCGGAATGAAAGAAATCGTATCAAGGAAAGCTGCGGCGGTGATTAAGATCTACGTCATCTGTGCTGTGCTCCTCCTTCTGGCCGCCTGCGGTGGAAAGAAAGAAGTTAAGCAAGTGAGCCAGGAATCAAAAATGGCGCAGGAAGCATTCTCCGTCACTGAAGCGTTGAGGTCGGCATACATAAATAAGGAATTCGCCACTATGGCGAACAGTAGTACAAAGGAAGGGTACAAGGAGGTAATTGATTCAGTCAAGTATTTCGATTCAGTAGAACTTGACTTCACACCGCGATGGGTTGAGATAGACAAGGCAAAGGTCTACGTGAACGTTGCCTGGAAAGGGGCTTGGGTTCTGGGCAAGGATACGGTTAGAGAGCGCGGTATGGCGGTGTTCCTCATGGAGGGGACGCCTCTGAAACTGAGCAAGATCGTGAGAGGGAATCCCTTTAGGTATCCGGAGCATTAGAAGCGGTTCACAGGAACAGCACCATCCGTCCCACGAATAGAATCCGGGGGCGAATGGCTAGCCTTGCTTTGCACTGTTTAGTTTCTAATGGCAAGAACTACAGGAGCCGCTCTTGCAGGAGTTGCATCCTGATGATGAAGACCCGGGGTTCTGAACCCCGCTCATACCGAACGTCGAAAACTTCTTTCTGACGTCTTTTGAACTGCATTCAGGACAATTTACGCTCTGATTTCCGAAAATCAGCTTTTCAAAATCCTTACCGCAAGCGTTACATTTATATTCGAAGATTGGCATTTTATCTCCCGGGGACTTTCTCCCAGTCTTTGAGAAACTTCTCTATCCCGATGTCGGTCAGGGGATGCTTGATGAGCTGTGTAATCACGGAGTATGGGATCGTGGCAATGTGAGCGCCGATCTTTGCGGCATTGATTACATGAAGAGGGTTCCTGATACTCGCCACTATGATCTCGGTGCCAAACATGTAATTCTCAAAGATTTGGATCATGTCCTCCACGAGGTCTAGGCCGGTGTGGCTTATGTCGTCCAGCCTGCCGACAAAAGGGCTAACGTAGGTCGCTCCCGCCTTTGCTGCCAGAAGGGCCTGCCCTGGTGAAAAAATCAATGTCACGTTGGTCTTTATGCCCATTCCGGAAAGCTTTTTCACAGCCTTGAGCCCGTCCTCTGTCATCGGTATCTTCACAACAATGTTCCCATGTATCTTCGAGAGAGTTTGTGCTTCCCTAACCATCTCTTCTGTCCTGGTGCTGACCGCCTCTGCGCTGACAGGACCGTCAACGATACTGCATATTTCCTTCAGGAGTTCCACAGGATCCCGGTTCTCCTTTGATACCAGCGAAGGATTCGTTGTGACGCCGTCAATGACGCCTACGTCCCACGCCTTTCTGATTTCACCGACGTTGGCGGTATCGATAAAAAATTTCATCAAGCCTCCCTGAGAAACTAGTTGAAAGACGGATTGAGAATCCCGTAATTAATAATTATAACAAGTATCCGGCATGCAAAACCATACTCTATTCTCCGATTGTCTCTTTCTCGCAATCTCATGTGCCTTCATCGCATATCGCTTCCTCCAGGAGCTCGATAAGATGGAAGACAGGCCTGTCCTTTATGCCGGCACTCAGCTGGAGCATGCAGCCTGCACATGATGTGATTACAGCGTCGGCCCCCGTCCTTACATAGGTGTCAGCCCTTCTATGAAGAAGGTTTTGCGAGATGCCCCGGTGGTGAAGACTGAAGAGTCCGCCGAAACCGCAGCACCCTTCGCCTTCTGCATCGCGCAGTTCAAGACCTGTCATTCTTATCAATTCCCTGGGTTCTTTTCTAATGCCAAGGGAATAGTTGAGGTGGCACGGGTCATGATAGGTCGCACTCCTGATATGGCGGATAGGCAAGAGCCGATTGGACTCTAATCTGTTCAGAAGAAAACTCGGAACATCCATGACATTGCGAAGAGTCTGGCCAGTGAGCCTTGGGTAGTGCGTCTTTATCGAAAGGACGCAGGTTGGGCAGAGGCTTAGGATTGCCTCCGCGTTCAGCTTGCCGAAGACGTCCTGGTTTTTTCTCGCGAGCTCGGCTGCATCATCCTCGAAACCGAAGCTTCTAAAGGGAGCCCCGCAACAGACCTCGCCCTTTGGAAGTACGACTTCGTATCCAAGGTGCAAGAGGACATTGATCAGCGATATGCCAAGATGGGGGAAAAGATAATTTGTGCTACAACCGGTGAAGAGCGCGATACGACCGATCTTCTTTTCCGGCTTGTAGACCTGCTGGTCGTTCCTGAGGGTGCCCTGAGGAATGGTCATCTGAAATGGCATCGTGCCTTTGCATTCGGCAAAAACGGTCTTCCCGCCCAATGCCCACTGGTAAGGGGAAGACAGCAGTGCGAACATCTTCTGAGGTGCGACTCCAAGCTGCTGCAATGTCCTGGCGGCTTTGAAGCCCAGCATTGGCCTTCTAAAGAAAAACCGCATGAGATGCCGGAGATACCTCATCCTGCGGTCCTGAGCACCTAACAAACTCCTTCCGTGATATATGGCTTCCGTTATGTCAATTCGGGGAGCACAGAGATTTTCACATGCGCCGCAGAGTATACAACTGAATATATGGTCTTTAAGTGCCGGAGAAGGCTCAAGCTGCTGCGTCATCAAACCCCTGAGAAGGGTAAGCCTTCCCCTGGCACCCATTGTTTCTGTAAGTGCCTCGTCGTATGTGGGGCAGTATGCCTTGCAGCTTCCACACCTTATGCATTTCGAGAGTTCGGAAATGTAGTCTGTTTGATCCATTTTTTATTCTAATGCATCCGCTTCTCCTGTCGCAATCTTTTTGACTATTCGCCATGCAAGGTATACAATTACCTCATGAAAAAGGCAGGCTTTGTCTACGATTATGTCTTTCTCGGGCATGAGACGCCGAAAGGGCATCCTGAATGCCGGGAGAGATTATTGTCCATAATGGGTGTGCTCAGGAATTCGCCGGAATGGAATAGCCTCCTCCACATCAAGCCAAGGAAAGCTGCAGTCGAAGATATAGAGATGGTCCACACCAATTCTTATGTCGAAAGGATAAGGAAAATGGCAGGTGGTTACCTAGACCCTGATACGTATCTTTCAAGGGGCAGCCTCGATGCGGCACTCTTTGCCGTAGGCGCAGTGATGGAAGCTGTGGACCGCTGCAGGAAAGGCGAGATCAGGAGCGCATTCTGTGCTGTGAGACCCCCCGGGCATCATGCAGAGGCGGACAGAGCTATGGGTTTTTGTATATTTAATAACGTGGCAGTTGGTGCACGTTATGCGCAGAAGATTGGATATAAGAGGGTCTTTATCATTGACTTCGATGTTCACCATGGCAACGGGACACAGCACATTTTTGAGGAAGACGACACGGTCTTCTATTTCAGCACACATCAATACCCCCACTATCCAGGGACTGGGAACAATTCGGAACAGGGAAAAGGCAGAGGGAGGGGGTTTACCTGTAACATTCCTTTGATGAGCGGCTCTGGAGACAGGGAGTATATTTCCGCGTATGGAGAACAGCTTCCTCCGCTGATGCAGAAGTTCGGACCTGATATCGTCCTGGTGTCCGCCGGATACGACATTCACAAAGACGATCCCCTAGCCGCGATACGCGTGTCCGATGAGGGGATAAGGTTAATCGTGAGATCGATACTTTCCTTCAACGTACCAACGGTGTTTGCCCTGGAAGGCGGCTATGATCTGAACGCGCTGGCAACGTCAGTAATGATCACTCTTGAAGAGATGTTACGGATGCTGGGATTGCTTCCCGCGGCTTGAAGATCAGGACCGATAGGGGTGGCAAGGTGAGGCTAATGGAAAAGGGCCTGTGATGCTTTCTTGCGTTGTCCGAGTAGGTCCCCCCGGTGTTGCCCATGTTACTCCCTCCGTAGATGGAAGAGTCGCTGTTCAGCAACTCCTCATAGAAACCTGAGGCCGGCACGCCTATCCTGTAATTCAATCTCGGAACCGGCGTAAAATTGCAGACGAAGACAGTGAAATCGTCTGGATCTCGCGCCCTTCGCAGGAACGAGATGGTGCTTCCTTCCACATCGTGGAAGTCTATCCACTCGAAACCCAGATGTTCGGAATCCTTCTCACAAAGAGAAGGTTCTGAGCGATAAATGCGGTTGAGGTCCCTCACGTATCTCTGTAAGGCCTTGTGCGGCTCGAATTCCAGTAGGTTCCAGTCGAGGCTCCTATCACAATCCCATTCGGTCCACTGACCAAACTCGCCGCCCATAAAGAGCAGCTTCTTGCCAGGATGAGCGTACATGAATCCGTAAAGCGCCCTGAGATTCGCAAACTTCTGCCAGACGTCCCCGGGCATTTTATCCAGCAGGGATCTTTTCCCGTGCACTACTTCGTCGTGGGACAGCGGCAGTATAAAGTTCTCGGAAAAGGCATAGAGGAGGCTGAAGGTGAGATTATTGTGATGATATTTCCGGTGGACGGGGTCTTTCGACAAGTACTCAAGTGTATCGTTCATCCACCCCATGTTCCACTTCATGCTGAAACCCAGCCCTCCCAAATAGGTGGGCCTCGAGACATTGGACCATGCGGTAGACTCTTCGGCTATGGTCAGAATGCCGTGATGGTAATGGTGAGAGACTTCATTGAATTTCTTTATGAAGTCTATCGCCTCCAGATTTTCTCTTCCCCCGTAAATGTTCGGGATCCATTCCCCCTGTTTCCGTGAGTAATCAAGGTAGAGCATAGAGGCAACGGCGTCGACGCGGAGACCATCAATGTGGTATTTCTCAAACCAGAAAATCGCATTGGAAATGAGGAAGCTCCTCACCTCATTTCTGCCGTAATTAAATATCATCGTCCCCCAGTCGGGATGGAACCCGCGCTTTGGATCTTCATGTTCGTAAAGGCATGTCCCGTCGAAGAAGCCAAGACCGTGCCCATCTGTCGGGAAATGGGCCGGAACCCAGTCGAGTATTACCCCAAGTCCCGCTTGGTGGCACCGGTCAATAAAATACATGAAATCCTTTGGTTCACCAAATCTGCTAGTGGGCGCGAAATACCCCAGGGTCTGATATCCCCATGATGCGTCTAGGGGATGCTCTGTGACCGGCAGGAGTTCGATATGCGTAAACCCCATTTCCTTTACGTAAGGGATCAGTTTCTCTGCGAGTTCTCTGTAAGTCAACCACCGGTCCCCTTCCTTCGGCACTCTCATCCACGAACCGAGATGCACCTCGTATATGGCGACAGGGGATTCAAACCAGTTCACCTTTGGACGACTTTCCATCCACTTGCTATCATCCCACTGATAGCCAGATAAATCATATACGACAGAGGCGCTCTTAGGTCTCAATTCGAAATAGTAGGCAAAGGGATCGGCCTTCTGGACGGTATACTTGCGGTATCTCGAACGAATCTCAAATTTATAAAGTGTTCCTTCCCCAAGCCCGCTGACAAAAAGTTCCCATATGCCTGACCGGCCTAGAGTCTGCATTGGATGAACCGTAGGATTCCAGCCATTGAAATCACCGATCACGCTCACACTTTTCGCATTTGGGGCCCAGACTGCAAAATGAACGCCTTTTGTTCCGTCGATTTCCATGACATGGGAGCCGAGCTTCTCGTATTTCTTGAAGTGGCTCCCTTCCCCTATGAGATGGAGGTCGAAATCGGTAAGAACCCGCGTCCCTTTGTCAGAACCCATGTCTGTCGCTCCCATTGCGAGATCCTGGTTCCGTACGCCTCGTGGCCCTCTTTTTCCTGAAATCGACCTTTACAACGTTGGGGCCTGCTTCTTCCGTTGAGCAGCCTCCTGCCGCACCCTCCTCAGGGACATCTTTAGGCGTTTTTGAAGGGGTAATGAACTGTGAGTCCAGTTCGGGAGAGTATATGGCGACGATGTCATCGGCAGGTATGAAGCATTTCTGCGGGGAAGTGCCGAACACCAGACTTGAAGTAATCCCGGGGTCGTCCCATACAAAGTTCATGCCTTTGTTAAAAACAAGCACGATACCGTTTTTCTTCTCGTCCTGCGTAAAGCCGCGATTCCCTATAATAACGTTCTCGGAGTATCGCACCACAATGAAGATGCGGCCTGCCATCTCAAGCAGCCTGTAGAATACTTCTTTCTTGAGCGAGTTCATTTGTGGCAGCATGGCAAAATTGTAGCAGATTCACGCCTGTTTTAAAAGAAGAGGTAAGAGCACGGTTGGGTCGAAGAAAGAATCTTGACCTTTTTCGGCGTTTATGCAATAGTACTAAAGGAGTTTCGGAAGTTTTTGTAGTACATTGCCGGATATGGCCGCAAAGACTTTTGACTTTGCGGTTTTTTAATGGGGTGTTTCCGGAACTTCATAAACGTTGTTTCAGTGGCCTTCCGGCTTTCTGAAAACTTTTTCAAGTGAGGAGGTGTAGTGCATGGAGAAGGGGACCGTTAAATGGTTCAATGAGTCCAAAGGATTCGGGTTCATCACCAGGGAGAACGGCGGAGATGTTTTTGTCCACTATAGTTCCATCCAGGACAATGGATTCAAGTCTCTGTCCGAAGGTCAGGCAGTCAGCTTCGAGATCGAGGATGGCCCGAAAGGTCCAAAAGCAGTGAACGTCGTAAAGATCTGAGCCAATTACAGATGCAGGCCCGTTCCGGGCCTGCATTTACCTAAAAAAGCTTCTTCACGATTCAGGCGACTTCCGTTGTTAAGATGTGAAGAGCTGTCCAAGTTGTCTTCAAATGAAACTGTCTTACCCTCGACGCGAGAGGCACGGGACGGGATGAGCAGAGATCGTGGAGAGAGATTTTTTTACTGACCCAGAAAGGGTGATACTCACTATCGCTGGAGCCGCGCGAAGGACACCGTGTTGGAACCGGAAGAAGAGATCGAGATAGTCAACGCAAGGGGTGAGGTCATCGGACGCGCACCCCGGTCCGAGATCCACGGCAACCCGTTTCTAATCCACAGGGTGGTCCACGTTCTCGTCTTTAGTCCTGAAGGAAAGTTGCTCCTGCAGAAACGCTCACTCAACAAAGATGTAGCGCCGGGTAAATGGGACACTTCTGTGGGGGGACATGTAGGTATCGGAGAGGAGCCAAACGTGTCGGCGCGCAGAGAGATGGAGGAAGAACTGGGCATTGCCGGACATGAGCTGGCATATCTTTATACATACACCCACACCAATTCTTACGAAACCGAGTTTGTTACCACTTATCGCTGCACGTACGCGGGAGATGTTAGTTTCAACAGGGGAGAGATCGATGAGGTGAGGTTCTGGAGCCTTAGAGAGGTAGAGGAAGCGGTCGGCAGCGGGATCCTGAGCGACAACTTCGAGCAAGAATTCAGAACCTATCTCGCATCCTTTCTCGAGAGTCCGCCGCATTAATTCCATAGTCGTCAGACGGCTCTGGTCTCGGGCCCATGGATATACTTGTGCAATTGGAGGTTCAGCCTCACCTCGAGCTTGTCTTCCAGGATCCATGTCGCAAGGTCCCGGGGGTCGAGCATGCCAAACGCGGGGGAGAACAGGATCTTGCATACGCGTTCAAGGGAGTGTTCCCTGAGGAAGCTCCGTGACCATTCGTAGTCGTTCCTGTCGGTCATAACGAACTTCACCTCGTCTTCAGGCTTCAGTAGAAAAAGATTGGACAGCCTTGCCCGGCCTGACATCCCGCTGCCGGGAGTCTTGATGTCGAGGATGATCACCGCCCTCCTGTCGAGGCCCTCTATGTCCTGGCTGCCATTAGTCTCAATAAGCACTCTGTATCCCAGGTCGAGAAGATTTTTTACAAGAAGGCAGACCGCCGGCTGGAGCAGGGGCTCCCCACCGGTTATCTCGACAGTCGCAAGGCCGGCCTCGCGCACCTTATCAAGTATTTCTTCTTCCGTTAACTCGTCACCTTCCTCATAAGCATAGACAGTATCGCAGTACAAACACCTCATATTGCAGCCGGACATCCTTATGAAAGTGCATGGCACCCCTGCAAAGGTCGACTCTCCCTGGATGCTCGTGAAGATCTCGCAGACTTTCATGACCTCATTATCCGGCAACCTTTATCACGATCTTACCTTTTACGCGTCCAGTCTCGCTGTATGCGTGCGCTTCTGCGATCTCATCAAGGCGATAGACCCGGTCTATCAGGACGCGTAGCTTCCCCTCTTTTGCCAGCAGGGCCAGACTGTTCAGATCTGAAGCATTCGGCTGGACGCTAACGAAGAAGGACTTTTTATTGTAGCCAAATAACCCGCAGAGCGGAACGAGGAAAAAGCTGAGGACGTCAGTCGGTTTGTTCGGCAGGGTCGTGATGTAACAGCCCAAGCGCGTCAGGCTTTTCCGTATGCCCAAAAAGGTTTGCTTCCCGACGGCATCGAAGACAATATCGTATTTGTCGGGGAGTACGGCAAAATCTTCCTTCCTGTAATCGATTACCCTGTCGGCTCCAAGTGACTTCACAAACTCAACGTTGTCGGTGCTGCATACGCCTGTCACCACCGCGCCCCCGGCCCTCGCTATCTGGACAGCAAGGGAACCGACCCCTCCCGAGGCTCCGTTTACCAGGATAACTTCGCCCTGCCTCATTCGGCCCTTGTTGTGAAGCGCCTGATAACCGGTCAGTGCAGCAAGGGGCATTCCGGCAGCCTCTTTGAAGTCCAGGCCTTCAGGGATCAAAGCGATATTTTCTTCTTTCACAACTGCGTATTCTGCATATGCCCCTCTTTGTTTGTAATTGAGCATGCCGAAGATCCTATCGCCTTTCAGGAACTTGGTCACCGAGGGGCCTAAATCGACCACTTCTCCCGCTACGTCGAAACCGAGGCGCATAGGAAATTGCGAACCGGTGAGAAATCTCAAAGAGCCGTTCCTTATTTTCCAGTCAACGGGATTTACGCTTGAATAATGGATTCGGATGAGCACTTGGTCACTGAAGATCGCGGGTCTCTCGACCTCTTCGACTTTCATCACCCCGGGCGGCCCGAATTGTCTGATAATGACCGCTTTCATGATTTGTCAACGCTAAACATTATTTGGTTCTTGTGTCTATTCTACCGTTCCTCTGACATTTTTCAACATCATTGTGCCTATCCGAAAGATGTCTAAGGGTCGTGCGATTCGCATCCTAGCCCGTCCTTGTCGAAACGTTGTACGGGAATGACAGGCATGAGTGTAATCTGGTAAACTTCATGAATATCATCGAGTGGGAGGGGCGTATGATCAAGATGCTGATGCGGCTTGTATTTCTTGCGATCGTAGTCGGTCTCATCTTTATCGGCTTGGCGATATACAGCGGCGGGGAAAGGTTCAGGTGGCTTGGCAAGAGGGCGGCAGAACAGGGCGAGAAGGTCGGGGAAAAAGCTGACAAGATAAAACAAGTAAGCGATAAGATCATAAAGGGTATTGGGCAGACGGCAGAAAAGGTGAAGGAGTTTACAGGGAGTAAAGAGAGCAAGAAGGATGAAAAACCTCATTGAGGCTCAGCAGGTAGCAAAGTCTTTTTACCCTCCCGCAGGGGAACTAAAGATACTTAAGGGTGCTGATTTTTCAGTCGCAGCGGGTGAAGTGGTGGGCATTGTCGGAGCATCGGGTGTGGGGAAAAGCACGTTCCTGCACGTGCTTGGCACGCTTGACAAACCTACTTCAGGGCATGTCTTTTATGAGGGGAAAGATGTTTTTGCGATGGACAACGGAGGCCTTGCCTCATTCAGGAACAGGACTATCGGGTTTGTATTCCAGTTCCATCACCTGATGCCGGAGTTTACGGCCCTTGAAAATGTGATGATGCCCGGACTTATAGCGTGTAGCCGGAAGTCGGAGGCCGGAAGTCAGAAGGACCTATATGAAAAAGCAGAACATCTGCTGGATGAGCTTGGCGTGCTACCAAGAAAGGACCACAGGCCCGGTGAGCTCTCCGGTGGCGAGCAGCAGAGGGTTGCAGTGGCGAGGGCGTTGATACTGAACCCAAAGGTAGTTCTTGCAGACGAACCTACCGGAAACCTGGACACCACGACCGGCGAGGAGCTCTTCAGATTGTTGCTCAAACTGAACAACGAAAGGGGTATAACCTTCGTGATCGTCACACACAATGAATCCCTTTCAGGACGCTGCCACAGGGTGCTGAAGATGGTGGATGGAAGGCTCGAAAAAAGCTAAACGATCCCCCCTTATGCCCTCTTATTTTTGAGGGGGTATTTCGCAGCCGAAACAAACGCCATTACTCATCTTGAATTGTCTCTTCGCCTCAGCAGCCACATCAGCGTCGTGGGTGACAATGAGAAACGTTATCCCTTTCTCTTCGTTCATCCTATGGAAGAGCATTATGACTTCTCTTTCCGTCTCTTCATCCAGGTCTCCTGTTGGTTCGTCAGCCAGTATGATCTCGGGGTCATTCACAAAGGCTCGAGCAATGGCTACCCTTCGCTGCTGGCCTCCTGAAAGATGCGAGGGATAGGCGTTCATCTTGTCTTCCAACCCGACGATCTTCAGGAGTTCCCTTGAGTATTCCCGAACGTTTTTGCTGTAGTTCCCGAAGGCAGTAGGGAGCATCACGTTTTCGAGGGACGTGAGAGTCGGGATGAGACTTGAGAACTGGAAGATGAAATTTATCTTCTTGTTCCTGAACTCTGAAAGACGGTCGTCGTCCATAGACCACAGATCCGTTTCATTGATAAGTACCTGTCCTGAATCAGGCTTCGTGAGTCCTCCCACCAAACTGAGGAGGGTCGTCTTCCCGCTGCCCGAGTGGCCCATGATGGACACCATATCGCCCTTGTTCGCGGAAAAGGAGACATGGTCCACCGCCTTTAGCGACTGCCCATCGATGCTGTAAGTCTTTGTTAGATCCTTTACCTCTATCACTTTTCCTCCATGTTATGCGGCTTTTTTTATTTCTTTCATCAGTGTCTCGGCAGCGCCTTCGTCGAACTTCTTCAGGGCTTCATATTCCTGCATCGCAGCCTTCCTGTTCCCTGTCTTCAGGTATGTCATTCCCAGGTTATATCTTGCAGCTGAATAGGTCGGCCTTAGGGAAATCGCTTTCTTCAACGCCGCCGCTTCGTCGCTGTATTTCTCGAGTTTCCCGTAAGCTACCCCCAAATTGTTATAAGCGGTCGCAAACTTGGGCATGTACCTGATGGTCATCCTTAAGGCATTCACCGCCTCCGCTGGCTGGTTCAGGCGGTCGTAAGCGGTACCCATTTTGAAGTACGCGTAACCCATATCGGGCCTCAGCTTTAAAACCTTCTTGTATGTGGCGACGGCCTCGGTATACTGCGAGTTGCGATCATAGAGGTCGGCGAGATGGTATAATGCATCCACATCGTCAGGGTTCTTCTCCAGTTTCTTTTGGACCTCGCTGAAGACTGACTCGCTGGAATAGGGGTTAACAGCCTTCTGGGGAGTTGCTTTCTCGGGCGCAGAATCTTCCTTTGCACAGGAGACCACCCAGAATATCGCCACAAAAAGGATTACCAGTAAATTTCTTGCAGTCCGTCCGGCACTACTTTTCATATGCAGACTCCCCACTCATCTGTCTTTTTCTTCTCTGAAAGAGAAGAGCACATTTCCAAGTGAGAGAAGGACTAAGAGTACTCCCAGCAGTCTCAGCACAGGTACTGTTCCGTAGTGGCAGGGCATGTTGCTGCTGTGGCAGTAGCCGATTGACTCCGGTATCCACAGCACCGAGATGCCGGAAGCAAGCGTCTGGAGCGACAACCATCTGAGGCTTGCCCTTCCTATCGAAAAGAAGATACCTGCAGCTGAAGCCATAACTACAAAACCCATGAACATTTCAGCAATCCCGGTATGACTACATGACATAGGATTATATCCATAGTATTCACACACCGGAACGATATACCTCGGCACCAGTACCAGCATCAAGCCGATGAAAAAAAATGGTATGCCGAATTTCCAGTTGGTCATTTCAGCAAGGTGAACGCACGGTCGAAATCAACCGGGGTGCCAAACTGCCTCGCGGCCTTTTCTTCCTGAAAGGCGGCAATGCCCCATGACATCGGTGTAACGATCTCCTTGTTGAGTACGTACAATGCCTTTCTGCCGTCGATCCACACGCCTGTACTGTAATCCCGCACATAAATGTTCTTTGTCTTTTCTGCGTACGACTTGATATGGACGAGCATGTCGCCTATATCACAGAATAAGAGGTCCTTTGCGTCTTTTGTGACAACCTCGCTCGCAAACCTGGAGTTCTGATCTATAATCATGCCGCATTCCGCGCACCTGGCGCCCTTCGGCACGGAATGGGACTGGGAATAAAGGAACCCCGGAAAAACAAAGGCGAGTATCAGAAAGAAAAGGATGATCAGAAAGCGTATCACCCTATCAGTCCACGCTGAGGTCATTTCTTACTACTCCCCTTTTCTTATCGCTTCGTAAGGTTCCATCCTGCTTGCCATTACAGCAGGCACCAGGGAGGACAGAAGTCCGGTGAGCAGGGAAAACATGATCGCCCCTAAAACCAGTTCGCCGAGCGTGGCGAGGGGTGGTATGAGATACGGCACCTTCAGGCTGTGCAGGATAAGGTTCTTGAAGGTGACAAGGACAGTAGAGCCGGCAATAAGTCCTGCAACACCCCCTGCGATGGATATCATTAACGCCTCTGCGATGATCAGCCTGAAGACATGGCCCTTTTTTGCTCCCATGGACCGCAGCAGGCCCATCTCCCTCTGGCGCTCGTTCACGATCATGTAAAAGGCAAACCCTATCATCAGCAGTGAGAGTATCCACAACACCGCGCTTATTGCGAAGATACCCTTGAGGAGACCGCCTAGTTGTTTCCTCACTGTATTGATTACCTCGTCCGAAGCAATCGCCTTAACACCTTCAATATCATGCTCTATCCTGATGGCTACCCTGTCCGGCGTGAATCCATCCTGCACCTGAACGAGTACGGCGGATATCTTGTCCCTCTCGACGCTGATCGGCTGCATCGACATCGTTTTTGAATTCTCAGCCATCTTGTAGGCAGCGTCCATTGTCATAAAGACAGAGTGGTCGAAGAACTTCATTCCGGTAGGCTCCATGGTACCCGCGACCTTGAAAGGGGTTCCGAAAAACGGTATGGTGTCTCCGGTGATGACCGGCACTTCCCTGCCGGTGATTACCTCGTTCCCTACCAGGGCCTTTTTCAGATTCTTCGTGAGCCAGGGGCTGATGGTGAAGTCTGTCTCCGGGTCAAAGGCCACAAGGAAGACGTCCACATTATAACAACAGGTGAATGATGAGGGTTTTACAAAGAGCTGGGGCGATGCCCTTTTCACTCCTTCGACCTTTATCACCTTTTCGAGGACCGAGCGGTCCATCAGGAAGTTCGTCGGTTCTCCGGCAAGGAGCGCAGAGCGTGCCTCGGCTGCATATTTTTCGGGAACGATCAGGATATCCGCTCCGAGCCTGTAGGTACCTATTTTCAGGGCGTTCCGCATGCTCAAAATAAAGAGCGTGGCGGCAAAGAGAGTACCGGTGACCACGGCAACGGCAAGAAGTAGGAGAATAGTCCTGACGATCTTCCTCCTCAGATTCTTGACTGCAAATGTTGCGATATTCAATCCCGGGGACATCTCAGTCTTTCGACCTCATTTCGATATATTCTAACATGATCTGATAAAAGTTATTAGCAAAAGAAGGGGGCAAAAAATTACCCCCTTCTTTTGAAGACGGGGAAAAACCCGTCCTGGTGTGTTTACTAACCTACTTGCCCTTGCCTGGGTTCCAGTCGATCTCTATACCGCAAAGAAGCGGAGAACCCTTGTCCATCTTCACTTCTATGCCATTAGGCTTATGACACGACGCACATGCGGAAACCTCTTCCACGAGATTGTCGCTCTTTCTGTCGAGGACAAACAATTTGCTATCGTCAGCATATGTCCTTGACGAAAGGAAGGCGTATTTGCCGTCTTTCGTGAAAGCGAAATCGTGCGGTCTCACATTGTCCGGCAGGATGATGCGCTTGACAATCTGATCCTTTGCCGTGTCGATGATAATGACTTGGCTCTTGTGGGTTCCAGGCTTTAGTCCGGGATCAAACTCATTCGGAGCGCTGACCCAGAGATACTTGCCGTCAGGGGTCATCCTCGCCTGGTGGATGAACGTCATCTCAGGGCTCGAGATCTCTTTTATCTTCTTCTTTGTAGTCCAGTCATAAACATACACTACGCCGGTAGGCATGTCGGTGATGTAAGCTTTCTTGTTATTCTTGGTCCACTGGATGCCGCAAATGGCCTTACCGACCGGCATCTTGTCCGCGGTCTTCAACGTATTTGAATCCCATACGTACACGTTGCCATCGGCCATGTCCTCTAAATATACTTTGCCATCCGGCCCGACAATGGCACCGCAGAATTTCTCGCCGACCTTATAAGGTCCTGACTTTTTCCCCGTTGCAAGATCGACCTTATATACATTACCGTTCAGCGTTCCTGCTACAAGGATTTTCTTCCCTTTCTCTGTCACAAGGGCCTGCCCGTGACTGCCGCCACCTTTCTTAATTTCCTCAAAGCTCATGCCCGCGATCTTGCCTTCCATTTCGCCGCCGGCCTCGGTAAGAACGATTCTGTCTTTTTCGACGTCAGTAGGCGCTTTCATCGTTCTCATGTCGATGATCGCCAGATGGCCCCCGTGACCTGCGATATACGCGACAGCGTTAAAGGTGGGGGGGGTTGCGGCTGTAACCACCTTTGCTTCTACTGTAGGCGATTTCTCAGCTGCTGCTCCGGCAGGCTCCTCACCCGCAGCTTTCACCGAACCACTTCCCATAAACACCACATAACACAAAGCGGCAAATACCAAGAACAGTGCAATAGCGAACTTTTTCTTCATACATTCTCCCCTTTTCTTTAATGTCTTGTGAATCTGACTACTTCCTCTGCCTAGAAGCGAAATAATTCGATCACCTCCCCTTTGTCACTTTTTGTAATGCCAGAGTTACTTCTTGTAGCCCGACATGACACTCGGTTATGTTTTAAAATAAAGCGTAACGGGGGTTTTGTCAACTTCAAATTCTAAATTTAGAATATCTGCGCTGTCGAGGATTAGAACAACACCAGACCGGGTGGAGGAGTTGTTCAGGCCTCAACCTTCGCCTTTATGATCGCGACACTTTCCACTGGAATTACAACCCACCCTGACTGTGTTTCTATAAACACGTCTTCCTCTCCTATCTCGACAAGCCTACCCGTATAAGTTATGTCGTTCGCAATGACCTCCACATATTTTCCAATGAGATCTCGTACGCTATCTCCCATTTTTGCCTTCCAAGTTATGCACTAACTCAGCACCTATCAGGAATATAGACGCGGAGTAGAACACCCATAGCAAGAATATCACAAAAGCGGAAAGAGGGCCATAGATGGTGCCGAACTTAAAGACATGCAGCACGTAGAGTGTAAACAGGTGTTTAGCCACTTCAAGTAATATTGTGGTAAATAAAGCACCTGACAAGGCGTCTGCCACCCTGACTTTTTTTTTGGGAAGGAGCTTGTAAAGTATGGCAACTGTTATGAACATGATGAAGAAGGGGACCACGAACCGTATAAAGAAACCGGAGATTCTCCCTATCTTAAACCCGGGGAAGAATTCCTGCATTGGGATGAGCATTGATACCATGGAGGTTGCGGCAAAGGATATGAGGAAGAAAGCGATGATTGCCGTGACAACAACGAAAGAAAAGAGCAGAGAAACAATAAAGGACCTTTTGATCTTTATCTTAAATATGGAGTTTGTGGCAGCTTCAAGGGACGCGAAAAGACCGTACGACAGGAGTCCATATAGGAGCAAAGAGACTTGACCAATATCCTTATACGTTATGATGCTGCCAAGTTCCCCTGTGACCCCGCGAGCTACCGAGGGAAAGTAACTGATGAGACGCGCTGAAAAGAAGTGGTAGAACTGCTTTTCTCCACCAAGGAAATATCCAAAGATTGTGACGAGGAAGAGGCAGAATGGAACAATAGCCATCATAGAAAAATAAGACAGGGAGCCCGCCAGCATCATCCCGCCATCTCTGAAGAAGTCGAAGAAGCTTTTGATAATTATTCTTATATAACGCATCATGGCATTTGAGATCGGCCTTTCACAAAAAGCCTAATGGGAGTTCCACTGAAAGAGAACTGCTCCCTGAGACTCCTTTCGATGAACCTCACATGAGCCTCTTTCAGTCCCTCCGGGTAGTTTACAAATATAACGAACTCAGGGGGCTCTATCCCCACCTGGGTAATGTAAAATACCTTCACAGCCTTTCCCTTGTGCACTGGTGGCGGGACCCGAGATAATGCACCCCGCAGGACCATGTTAAGTTCAGCAGTACCTATCCGTTTCCTCCTTTCGGAGATTACTCCGTCAATCAGAGGAAACACCTTGGTCACTCTCTTCCGGTCGCGACCTGACACCGTGAGCAGAGGCGCATGGTTAAAGAACCAGAACTTGTTCCGGAACTCCTCCAAGTACCTTTTGTAGGCGACTTCAGGCTCCTTCACCAAATCCCACTTGTTGAGGAGAAATACCGCTCCCTTTCCGTAACGGCCTACCGTTCCGGCCACCCTAAGATCCTGCTCCACAATGCCTTCTGGCGAGTCCAGGACTATCATGGCGACGTCACAGCGTTCAATACTCCTGACCGCTCTCACCATCGCATACCGCTCAATGGAATAGCCGAGCTTGCCCTTTTTCCGTATGCCCGCAGTATCAATCAGAAGGTATTTCTTACCATGGTAAGTGCAGGGAGAGTCTATGGAGTCCCTCGTAGTCCCGGGGACAGGGCTAACGATCATCCTTTTCTTCCCGAGTAATGTGTTCACGAGCGTGGATTTCCCGACGTTTGGCCTTCCTACGACCGCAACGCTCGGATAGTCGATCTGGCGGCCTTCTACTGAAGACGGTGGAAGTAGGGAGATGAGCCTGTCCATGAATTCTTCAAACTCGTACCCGGTTGCCGCTGAGACGGGCGACAACGTGTCAGCACCGAGGCGATAAAAATCGTAGAGCCTGTCTTCTCGCGTCGGTGCGTCGATCTTGTTCACCGCCCACAGCACCTTCTTCCCAGAGGCCCTGAGCAGTCTTGCAAGTTCGATGTCGTTCGGGTTCAGTCCTTCTTTGCCATCCATAAGATGTATGATTGTATCTGCCTCCTCGATGGCAAATATCGCCTGTTCTTTTGCCTGATGAAAAATGTCTTCTGCAGGCTCAGGGTAAAAGCCGCCAGTGTCCACAACAATAAAGGATCTTTCCCGCCATATAACCTCCATATAGTTCCTGTCCCTGGTGACGCCAGGAAAACTCTCGACAATTGCACGTTCTGATCCTACCATCCTGTTGAAGAGAGTCGATTTCCCTACGTTCGGTCTGCCGACTATTGCTACAAGAGGTTTTGCCATGGGTATTAGACTAATACAATTGAAAGCGGATTGCAAAAACGTGCAGGTAACTGATGGTCTCCCTACTCTCTGACTTCGAAGATAAAATCGATCTCGAGAGGTGAATTGAGGGGAAGCACAGAGACTCCCACCGCGATCCTAGTATGACGACCCTGATCGCCGAATATATCGCGGAGCAGCTCTGACGCGGCATTCAATACCTTAGGCTGGTCGGTAAAATCGGGTGCCGAGGCTACATAACCATTTAACTTGACGCATCTTGCCACTCTGTCAAGACTTCCAAGCACCGCTTTCACGTTGCTCAAGGCGTTCATTACTGTTTGCTTCGCGTCCTCCTGCGCGTCGCTAACCTGGACGGACTCGCCGAGCTTTCCGGTGCGGACGAGTTTACCATCACGGAGAGGGAGCTGTCCGCTGAGAAAAAGGAGGTTCCCTGTCTGTACGCATGGGACATAGGCACCCAGCGCGGCCGGAGCTACAGGAAGATCGATCCCCAGCTCTTTCAGCCTCTGCTCAGGAGATATTATGCTCATATCAATATAACAGAATTATACCTGTCCGGCAGAACTGGTTCAAGCAGTCTCTGACTCTCATAACAGCGATTTAGCGTATAGGTTTATTAGCATGGAATGTGAGGCGATTTCTGTTGTCTCTAGTCAGATCACCGCACCTATCCTCTGGGATCCAGTAGTTGAACCAGTGTGTTATCTCTACTTTAAAATCCAGCCGTATATGGTTTCCCTCCTTGCCCATCCATTCTCTCTTCCTCTTTATCACACGGGAGACGCTTTCCCAGGCAAGGTACGAAATAGATTCGTCAGTTTCTTCCCGAGTTGTCTTGTCGACTTTTAACCTGGTTACAACGACGTTAATGCCTATATTATGTCTACGACAATCTTCTTCTAATGTATGAACCACCACGTTTCTTCAGAATCGGTCTATTTCCCTGTTCTTGTTTCCCGGTATTGGTTCCACGGCGTGATGACAAGCGGTGAAGACGGCGAGTGCGTTTAGTACTAAGATCACTACGCTCGCGTTATTCTCATCAGCTACGACAATTGTTTTCTCTGACAAAACGGGGGAATCCGATGGCACCTATGAGGCTTCCTCATCATCGAACTGCGGACAACGCCAGGCATTTCGAACTATATTTATGAACCCTCGCAGATTAGTGTACCCCTGTCTCACTTCTTGACGGCCTTTTCCCTCATTGCAGCTGCCATTTCCTTTATTTCGGTCAGGTCTCTCTGCATTTCGCTCCATCCATACCACAGAGCGTAATCAGGGTTGTTATGGAATGTCCCCTGGAATGTTCTCATTCTATGTTCGGAGAACATGACAAAGAGTTTCTGTTCAATTACGGTCGGTGCATCAAAGAATGTGAGCAGATCAGGGAATGGATACGCGTAGGCCCTTGGTTGATTCAGAAGGCCATCTCTATACAGGTCTGCAACTATCCGAATCGCCTCGGCCATCAGATGATCCGCTGCCTTTATCATCTTATCACCCTTTTCCAATTCGATCCTTGCAAAATTGGCTGAGTGGCACTGATTGCATGTGTCGGTCATCTTGTCGCGATCTTTTTGCCATTCCTCCTGTGTCAGCCTGGCCACCTCGGCTGTCTTAATCAGCTCAAAGCGGGGGGACGGATTTCCCTTGAGGTCGAGCACCCCGAGCGCCTGAAGAATCGTTGCCCGGTCGGCAGCCCACTCCGTGTCATCGGGCATAGGCAGCCTGACTGCGAGAAATCCCCATGCGGCCCTGACGCCGTGATTGCCCTCTTTCATATGGCACATCGGACAGGTGGGTGCAGCGGTGTCCTCTGGCAAAGTCTTAGTTTGCTTAAGTAAAGCCCTCACACCGTGTTTAGAGCCGGAATACATCTCCCACTGCGGATGATCAAACCCGGTGTGACATGTCTGGCAAGCCTGGGGCTGCCTTGCCTCCTGGACAGAGAAAATATGACGTGTGTGGCAGGAATCACATGCAGCGTTACCGAACACCTGGCCACTTTTTTTCAGCTCCCTGATCTCGGCTTCACTCTTTATTCCGATTTTGTGGCACCCACCGCATCCTTTCATGCCCTCTATTAAAGACATTGGCTGCCAGTGTATCGTCGGCATATACTTCATGGCCTCCCACGCTAAAGCATGCTTACCACTTTTGTATTGCTTCACCTGTTTGTCATGACACTTCCCGCATGTATCAGGCGTTGGAAGCTGAGCTTTCGCCACATCCTCACTCGATGTATGCCTGTCGCCATGACAGGACGGACATGCAATACCCTTTTGGCTGTGTTTGCTTAGCTGCCAGTCGGAGACAACGCGGGGCGTAACTTTTTTGTGGCAATCCGCACAGATTTGAGCTGAGACACTATAGGTAAACACAAATGATATACATAAAAATAAAAAGACTCTTAGAATTGATTTGTGCATAATTCCTTCCTCCTATTCTACCCCCGGCCTGTGGCCTGATGGGTGCTTACCCATGGGTGAGACGAAAGCTGGGTGTCAAATTACTTTGGAGCAAATTACATCCGATGGCACCCGTAGCAGATCGACGGGGAGCGAAGTCTATGTATCGCATCAGCTCCCTTTGCCGCCGCCTCACGTTGAATGACCCCTTTTTGATGGGGGTTGTGACACGTAGAACACGTGATGCGCCCTCTCGGCACAAGTGGGAGGATTATCAAGAGTCTCTCTTCAGCTTCTCGCATGATCTGTTGGGTCTTGGCAGAAGGTTTTATGAGAAAATGCTGCGACAAAAGGTTAATAGGCATAAGCGCATGACACCGCCAGCAAAGGAAGCCGACATCGGCCCTGAATCGTACGTCTTCAGTCCGATCTACAGCCGGGTCCGGTTTTTTCGAATGACACCAGAGGCATACCGGCTTGCCATTCTCCATTTTGATATTGCCATTGTTATCCAGCATGTCGTGGGGGTTAAATGCAGCGTATTTTTCCGCAGAGTGACATTTGAAACATATTTCCCTGCGGTCCGCGTAAGGCCCACCCCTCAATAGTCTTGGCGTTCCTTCATGCCTTGATCCTCCATGGATCTCGTGACATGTCAGGCATCTGATCTCTCCTGCGAACATGGGTAACGGAATGGTCGAGGAATCGGACGGAATAAAATCAACCGGATGATGATTTTCCAGGTAATCCTTATGGCACTTGAGACAGAAGGAGGAGGTGTCGCTCCCCTGAATTAACAATAAGTTTCCTGCCTGAGGCTTTTCAGCAATGTGGCAGCTGGTGCAAAGGTTATGAGGGTTCTTATATTCAGTGGCACTATTGTCGACGCTTTCCGGTGCCAACTGTTCCATATTGCAGGCCGTGAGAACAGCAGCCAGCATGGCGACACACATAAGCAAGCGTAACATGACACGTAGTATATCAAAATCTTTGGTAAAGTTCACCCGGCGATGTATAGGACAAAAAGTGTACAAGAGTAATGATTGACAAGAAACCTTATCCCGGAAGAATGAGCCTAACTGATGTCAAGCAGACACGTCGTCAAGCTTGAGAATAGTGGATATTAAGGAAGACCTAATGCTGGAGAATAGCCGCAGTGTGTGTCTAATTCTTTTTTATTTTCTCGGTTGTTTCCCTTTCGAAAAGATAATACCCGTGCGCATTGTACTCGAACTTAAATGATCTTCCCCCTGTGCGAGAAAAACTCGCTGAGCGCAAGTCTTACGACCGCTCCCCGCGACCATTTCTTACCGGTCTCTTTCGTATACTCAACCGCCAGCTCCCCTAGGGCATCGAGGACCTCTTCTTCGAGATGCAGGGAGATCTTAACAAGCTTTTCATGTTCTTCTTCGCTCATCTTTTTCTCCAGGGTCGAAATACGGTTTATTTCCCGGTTGGATTCTATCAAATAAAACAGGGGAATTGAAAGAGATGTCGACGTTTTCGATGTGGTAAAGGGTAGGACTGGGCCCTTTTTTGTTAAAAAAGCATAACAAGTAGGTACGTTTTAAAACATGCACGTGATTCCGGTCTTCCGTGTTTTCTCATGATCTCCAGCATGACATTCAAGATTGGAATGCAAGAAATACAGGGGCTGGCACTAAATCCCCAAGAGACGAATTAGACATTTTTTGCATCCGCTTATATGTTTCCTCCATCGGAGGCTTCTTCAGGGGTTCTTGTGCATTCGATATGTATCTTTTCGACTCCGTCATGACTACTTTATATCTTTTTTTTGAATCCCAAATAGAAATGTTTCACCCTTGACCCCTTTTCCATCCGCTTGATAGACTGAATTATGGACTTCAAACTCTCGACAGATTTCACTCCGCGAGGAGACCAGCCCAAGGCGATTTCAGAGCTGACAGGGGGCATAAGAAGTGGCTTGAGGCACCAGGTGCTTCTTGGTGTGACCGGCTCCGGAAAGACATTTACCATTGCAAACGTTATCGCCAATATAGGAAAACCGACCCTGGTCATTGCACACAACAAGACCCTTGCAGCGCAGCTCTATGGAGAGTTCAAGGAGCTGTTCCCTGAGAATGCGGTGGAGTTTTTCGTCAGCTACTACGATTACTACCAGCCTGAGGCATACATTCCAACAACAGACACCTATATCGAGAAAGACGCCATGATAAATGATGACATAGACAGACTGCGGCATTCTGCGACAAGGGCGGTTCTCGAAAGAAGAGACACAATTGTGGTTGCTTCGGTCTCATGCATTTATGGGATAGGGTCGCCCGAGGACTATATTGAGATGCACCTTGTGATAGATGAGGGAATGCATACCGAAAGAGACGCAGTTCTAAAAAGGCTTGTGGACATGCAATACACCCGTTCAGATGCCGAGTTCAGGAGAGGGGCCTTTCGGGTGCGGGGGGACAACGTAGAGGTGTATCCGTCATTTTCACTTAACAAAGCGATCCGCTTGGAGTTCTTCGGTGACGATGTTGATGCGATTTACGAGTTTGATCCTTTGACTGGTGAAAGACTGAGGAGGCACACGAGGTTTGCCGTCTTCCCCAACAGTCACTGGATCACTCCCAAGGAGCGAATCGAGCCTGCGTTGAAGAGCGTAGAAGAAGAGATGAGAGAACGTGTGGAATACTTCCTGAAAGAGGGAAAGATGATAGAGGCTCAGAGGATCGAGCAGAGGACGAGATTCGATCTCGAGATGCTCAGGGAATTCGGCTATTGTCACGGCATAGAGAATTACTCGAGACACCTGAGCGGAAGGGCGCAGGGCGAACCTCCCTATACCTTGATCGATTATTTCCCTGAAGACTTCTTACTGGTAGTGGATGAATCCCACGCTACAATTCCGCAAATAGGCGGTATGTATGAGGGTGACAGGTCGAGAAAGCAGACGCTGGTTGACTTCGGTTTCAGGCTCCCATCTGCCCTGGACAACAGGCCTCTCACGTTCGTGGAGTTCGAGCATAGGGTGTCCCAGGCCGTCTATGTTTCCGCTACTCCCGGCTCTTATGAGACTGAGAAATCGAGGGGGAGGGTCGTCGAGCAGATCATCAGACCCACCGGCCTTATCGATCCCGAAATGAAGGTGAGATCTGCTTCCGGGCAGGTCGATGATCTTCTCCACGAGATCAGGAAGAGGGCGGAAAAAGGGGAGAGAGTGCTGGTAACGACGTTGACGAAAAAAATGGCGGAGGACCTTTCCGATTACTATATTGAACTTGGGGTGCGGGCGCGGTATCTCCATTCGGACATAGATACTCTTGAAAGGGTCGAGCTGATACGCGACCTAAGGCAGCGTAAGTTCGATGTGCTTATCGGGGTGAACCTTCTCAGGGAGGGACTTGACATCCCTGAGGTCTCCCTGGTCGCGATACTGGATGCGGACAAGGAAGGATTTCTTCGGTCCGAACGCTCCCTCATCCAGACTGCGGGAAGGGCCGCCCGGAACATCAACGGGGAGGTGATACTTTATGCCGATTCCATAACCGGTTCTATGAAAAGGGCTCTGGATGAGACAGGGAGAAGGCGGAAGATCCAGACTATATACAACGATGAGGAGGGGATAACTCCGGAGACAGTGAAATCCACAATAAAGGACATTCTCGGCTCCATCTATGAGTCTGATTATTGGACGGTGACGGCTGCTGAAGAGAAGCCGGGATTCGAACCTGATGAGGAGACACTAAAAAGACTCGAAGAGGAGATGCAGGAGGCTGCCAAGAAGCTGGACTTCGAGAG
>Ga0187771_10000498_pt1 | contig 24500 bp, 23 predicted proteins | sample 0116_SJ02_MP15_1_FD_133139 | JGI IMG/M metagenome (GOLD analysis project Ga0187771, IMG submission 133139) | Tropical peat soil microbial communities from peatlands in Department of Meta, Colombia - 0116_SJ02_MP15_10_MG | ecosystem: Environmental > Terrestrial > Soil > Wetlands > Peat | place... | reverse complement strand
CGAGGTTGTGATGGATCACGTCGTCTACATGTTCGAGATAGAGGACTGCAGCAGGGTGACGACCCATCAGCTCGTCCGCCACAGAGCCGTGTCGTACGACCAGGAGTCTCAACGGTTCTCCGCGGCGACTCGGGAGGGAGTTGTGACCCCCCCGAGCGTTCAGTCCAACGAGGTGGGATGCAGGGCCTACGATGAAGCGCTGAAGGCTGTGTATTCGGCGTACGAGAAGATAGTTGCAGCCGGTGTCCCCAAGGAGGATGCTCGGTACATTCTTCCGAGCGCCATCAAGACCAAGCTTGTCATGACCTTGAATGCGAGAAGCCTCATGCATCTGGTATGGCAGAGAACGGCCCTTCAGGCCCAGTGGGAGATTAGAGAGCTCGCGACAACACTGCGCACGCTGGCCCAGGAGGCCACCCCTGAACTCTGGACCAAAATCATAGAGAGGTAACGCTTGGTCAAGACCTTCGGCACGGCAGGGGTAAGGGGGGTGTTCAACAGAACCCAGACCCCCGAGCAAGTCTACAGGGTGGTCGAGACCATCGCCTTTGCGTCAGGGAAGGGCCGTTATGGAGTCGGGTGGGATGGAAGAAAAGTGTCCGCCCTCTTGGCGAGGACAGTCCTCTCAGCCATTAACGCCGTTGGCAGCGATGCCCATGTGTTCGGTCTTGTGCCGACCCCGGTGCTGGCTTTCGGAACTAGGTCTAGGTCCTGCACCGCCGGCTTCTCGGTGACGGCCTCTCACAACCCGCCAGAGTTCTCCGGCATCAAGGTGTTCAACCGCAACGGCATGGAGCTTCCGAAGGGCGATGAAGAAAGGATAGAACGGGCCATGGCGGTGGACGTCATGAAACCATCGGGGAAGTTCGGCCAAGTCGTCCCCGACGAAGAGGTCATTGACGAATACGTCCAGGAGGTGGTGTCCCGCCATCAGCGCGCCTCCCAGCCCCTGCGCATTGCGGTGGACTGCGCCAGCGGACCGGGAGGCCTGGTGACTCCGGAGATTCTGAAGCGACTCGGGCACCACGTCGCTCCCGTGAACGCCCAGGTTTCCTGGCGCTTTCCGGCGAGGCCCCCGGAGCCGACGGCAAACAACCTCTCCGAGTTCGCGAGAATGGTACCCACCCTAGGAGTGGATTTCGCCTTCGCTCACGACGGGGATGCGGACAGACTTGTGATGGTCGACTCCATGGGGACCGTCGTTCCCGATTCGATTCTCACCATTCTGGCCCTTAGGGGCCTGGGGTTGAGCAAGGGGTCTGCCATCATCTCTGAGAACTCCTCAAGCGCTGTAGCGGAGGAAGCCGAGAGGCTCGGCCTGAGCGTCAAGAGGAGCCGGGTCGGGAAGACCTTCGCAGTCTTAGAGGCCGAAGGGGGGGTCTTTGCTGCGGAACCGAGCAAAGTTGTCGACCCGAAGTGGGGGCTCTGGGAAGACGGGATTAACGCCTCGGCCATAGTGTCAACTCTGCTCGCGTCGGACCGGGGTCTGCTGGGGCGAACGATGCAAGAAGTCCAGTGGCGGTACAGACAGACGAACGTCAGGTCGACGGTGAGGATGGACGTCCTGCGCGTCAGGGTGAGAGAGTCGTTCAGGAAGCTCAGGGTTGCCGAGGAGCGGAACCTCGACGGGCTGAAGCTGGTGCTTGGCGACGGGTCGTGGGTGATGTTTAGGCCATCGGGGACAGAGCCGATAACGCGAATCTACTGCGAGTCGAAGGATGCCCAGCAGCTCGACGCTTTGACGCAATTATGCGTCCAGTGCGTCGAAGCCTCTAATATGCCGTAAGGGCTCGGGCGACCGATGCAGGAGTCGAAGGCGGTCGCGAGGGTCCTGTCGTCCGGCTACATGCTAGACGCCAAGGCCTACGAGATGATCAGCAGGCTGCCGCCAGGGACCGACGTAGACAGCCTCGTGGAGAGGCTTCTCGAGATGAAGGCGGACTCCCCCGGGGAAGCAAAAGTGATTACGGAAAGCGATGTCGAGAAGCTGATCCCCCATGAGGCTCCCCAGGAGCAGGAGCGCCCATCGGTCAGCGATGCCACAGAACTCGAAGTCCTTTCAGACCCCACCCAGGCCATCTCTCCGGCAGAGGGAGCAGAGGGCTTCGGGAAGCTCTTCCGCGATAGATACCAGAGGTTGTTTTCAATAGTCAGGGAGAGGTTGGACACCAAGAGCAGTTCCACCGTCTCGGCCACGAAGAACCTGGCCCCGGGGAAGAAGGTGAAGGTCGCCGGCCTGCTGTCAGACCGCTCGAGCAAGAGGGGCGTCGTCGAGCTGAAGGTGGACGACCCGACGGGGACGCTCAGGGTTGTGTGCCAGGAGGGGCAGGCCGAGAAGGCGGCCCTGGAAGCGCCGCTCGACAGCATGGTGGTTGTTGAGGTTTCGAAAGGGAAGTCGGGACAGTTGTTCACCGGTTCGGTGGTGCTCCCTGACGTTCCGGGGAGGAGGGTCGTCTCTTCCTCTCACAGGGTCTACGCCGTCCTTCTTTCCGATGTCCATGTCGGGAGCAGGATGTTTCTGGCCGATGACTTCGCGCGCTTCCTTCAGTGGCTCAATGGGAGCCTCGGCGACAAGGACATCGTAAGCAGGATCAAGTACTTGGTGATAGCAGGAGACCTGGTTGATGGGGTGGGGGTCTATCCCGGCCAGGAGTTCCAGTTGGCTGAAAGGGACCCGAAGAAGCAGTATGAAATGGCCGCCCAACTCCTGAGGCAGGTCCCGGGACACATACAGATTGTCATATCCCCCGGGAACCACGACGCCGTAAGGCAGGCCCTCCCGCAACCGGCCGTCGCTGTCGACATGGCCGAGTCGCTCTATGCGATGGATAACGTCCGCTGGGTCGGCGACCCTGCATACATCAAGTTGCATGGTGTGACGTTCCTGGTCTACCATGGCAAGAGCCTTGATGACGTGATAGCTACCACCCCTAACCTTGCCTATGACAGGCCGACCGATGCTATGAAGCTCCTCCTTAGAGCGAGGCACCTCGCCCCGACCTACGGCAAACGGACCGCACTCTCGCCCGAGCTTCGTGATTACATGGTCGTCGACCAGGTTCCAGACGTCTTCCATGTGGGTCATGTGCATACCTACGGGGAACTCTCCTACAGGGGAACATTGCTTGTGAACTCCGGAACGTGGCAGGCCCAGACGCAGTTCCAATTGAACATGGGAATGGAGCCGACTCCTAGCATCATACCCGTGCTCGATCTTTCGACCCTCAAGGCGGTCAGGCGTAACTTCGGCGCCGCGGGATTCCAGGCCGCCTAGGCCCCGGCTCCGAAGGCGGGGTCCTCGGACAGGGTTTTCTCGAGGGTGTCCTTTCCGATTAGAAGTTGAATTTTCTTAGTTCGTCCCCGGCGCCCCTTACTGACGACAGATGCCTCCACGAGGCCCAGAAGGTCGAGATCCCCCAAAATCCCACTCATCCTCCTCTGAGTGAGGGTCTCAATCCCCATTCTCTTACAGAGATTGGTATACGCCAGATAGAGCTCGCCGGTATTTGTGCCTCCGTCGAAGCGGGAGACCGCGGCCAGGATGACCTTGTTCTGGACGGGCAGGGAGTGGATGGCCTCGTCCACCCTATCGACCTCCATCTTGGCGGAAGCCGTCCTGATGCAGGAGTCGTCGATTTGGTTCAACCCCTCCCGCTCTGCCACTTCACCTGCTATGCGCAGCAAGTCGATGGCGCGCCTAGCGTCGCCGTGCTCTGATCCTGCCATGGCGGCACAGAGATTGATGGCTGCAGGCGAGGCCACTGACGGCCTGAAGGCGACCCTCGCTCTTTCGGTGAGTATCTGCCTCAGCTCGTCGACGGTATAGGGTGGGAAGACGAGCTCCTCCTCGCTGAGGCTGCTGAGAACGCGGGGATCGAGGCTCTCCTTGAACTTGAGGTCGTTAGAGATGCCGACAAGGGCGAGGAACCCGGGCGCGAGCTTCTCCCCCGACCTTGTAAAGGCGTACAGGATGTCGTCCCCGAAGAGCTTCACTAGATAGTCGATCTCGTCGAGGACGAGGACCACTTTCTTCTTGTTAGACTTGATGTTTTCCGATATCCTGTCGATGACTTCGCCTATGGCCAGGCCGGTGAGTGGAATCTGTTTTTCTTTCTTCAGGTCAAGGAACTTGGCGAAGTCGGCTAGGGTCCTGTACTCGCCGTCGGCCAGCCGGGTGTTGACATAAGCCAGCACAAGATTCGGATTGTTGGCTTCGGCCTTGAGCTTCGAAAGGACGTAGTTTGTGACGGCGGTCTTGCCGGTGCCCGTCTTGCCGTACAGGAGAAGATTCGATGGCTTGGAACCCCGCAAAATGGGCGCCAGGATCTGGGCCACTGCCTTTGTCTGGGCGTCGCGGAACGGCAGGCGTCCTGGTATGTAATCGGGACTCAGGGCCTCCCGGTTCAAGAAAAGTGGTCTTCCCTCTTTCGCCCTGCGAAAAATCTCGTCTATGCCTTCTGACAAATGGGAACAGTGGAAACACTGGTCTAGATAGGTGTTTGGAAGACTTCACTGCGCCTATCTCGTTTTCTGTCGACCCGATTGGCGGAGCGCGGAACTTGCATGCTCCAAAACGGAGGGCGCCGCCTATCCCATTGGAGAAGGCGGCTTGTGTAGACGGTGGCGGGTTGCGAGGAACAATACTGCGAGGGCGACTACGACGAATGCGGCTGTCGCGATGGTTATGGTGTCGGTGCTGATAGCCGGTTGAGCTCCGACCGACGACTCGATTGCCTGCTGCGTTGCGGGAATCTGTGCCGGCAAATAATACTGGCTGGAGCCCTGGGTCGCGGAATTGGTTGACGCCAGTGAGGGCACGCCGCTCGGCTGGTTCGCTACGGTGCCCGACGCTGCACCACCAGAGAACGCGCTCCTGGAATCGACGTTTGCCGGCAACACCCAGTAGTTTGGTTGCTGATAGTGGAGGGTTATGCTGATGCTGTTCTGCGGCGGGAGCAGGAGTTCGGAGCCCGAGAGCCCGATGTAGGTGGGCTGCCAGTAGATGGTGACATTCACCTTCTGGCCGCCGACTGTCGTCTGGATGGTGCTGCCGTTGGAGCCCACGGTTATGGGTATCCATTTCCAAGCTGTGACGACTGTTGGCGCCACTGGAAGGATTAGGTGAGCGATGCCGTTGCTGTCGGTTTGGCCCCCCATGGTGACGGACGAGTTGGACCCCCACCAGAAGTACCACTCGCCAACAATCGAGGCGTAGACAGAGGCGTCTGCTGCGGCAGTACCATTGACGTAGGAAACCTTGACCGTGACCGAGGTGGTGGGGAGAGTCGTAACGTTCCGCATCTGTATGTTGATTGTTTGTGGGCTTGAAATGGTGGCAGTGGCGTAGCCATATTCAGATGACGGAGGATAACAGAGTGGGAGAACTATCGAAGAGGTAGACCCATTCGCGTTGGCGTTCGGTGGCGAAGCGCTAACGGCTCCCGAGCCCTGGGTAGCTTCGCCCTTCGCGAGTGGGCAGGCATAGCCAACGTGGTTGGAGAACGAAGTAGCGCTCACTGTGAACAGGTACCCGCCTGCCGGAAGCTCAAAAGCGGCCGCAGGGTAGGAGGTCTGCGTCGAAGCAATCAGGCTCCCCGTGAGATTGTACGCGGCGAACTGGAAGTTGTATGCCTGGATGGATGATGTTGCAGCGAAGACTTGGATGTTTTCGAATGATTCTGCTGACGTAGGATGTACCATGAAGGCGGTCCCTGCAAGGAGGAGCGCCATCGAGAGAACTAGTGCCCTTGCTTTGGTCCTTGTTTCGGCTTTGGACATCTTTCTCGTCGAGGGTAGGAAAGGCTGTTTGGATATTCCTAGCGGGCAGAACGAGGCGTTCCAAACGCTAGAACGGGGCGATTCGAGACTTCAATTGTCTGCGAACGGGAGATATCCTCGTTGGAGCGACTAGGCTAGGTCAAGCGTAAATATTCTGCGGTGCCTTTTCCGCGCCGATGGCCGAAGGTGCCATGCCTGAAACAGGAGCTGAAATCGGGGCGGGAGTTCTGTCGCTCCTCTTGGGGTTTCCGGCTGCCGTACTGTTCAACGCTTTCGTGCAGGGCCAAGATCTCGTCGTGTTCCTCCTCGTCTTAGTTGGTTTCGGGGGATGCATAGTCTACAGCGAAGTCAATGTGGCAATGCCCAACGGGTTGGCCTTCGGCGTCGGGCTACTGATGACCGGGTTCGTCGCGCTGAACGTGTGGCCCGTAAGCTTGGGAATGTTGGCGGCGAGCATCAGCCTCGTCAAGTACGCCCTCACGAAGCCCGGGGTCTCCGAGCCGGAAGAAGTCCCGCTCTACCCCGGCAGTGACTCCGTCGAGTGAGTTGTTCGGTCGTGGCGACCATACTGGTTGGTGAGCCCGTTCCGCGGGTGGCGGCTCTTTGATTCCCGGCCGAGTGGTGGGAGTCGTCTTCGACTGGGACGGGGTCTTGCTCGATTCTCTCGGGGCAGCCTTCAACGTCTACAACAAGATTTTTGCAAGGGTGGGGACCAAGAGGCTGACCAAGGACGAGTATCTTGAGCTACAGAGTCCCAACTGGTATGAGTTCTATGTCAAAATCGGGTTGCCTACGTCCCTCTGGAAAGAAGTCGACCGTGAGTGGCTCCGGCTCTATGAAGAGGAGAGCCCTGGCCTTCATCTGGACGCTCTGAGATGCCTGTCACTTCTGAAAGAATCCGGACTCAGGCTGGGACTGGTGTCGAACGGTTCTAGGTCCCGCGTCGAGAAGGAATTGGCGAGTTTTGGTCTTAATCGGTTCTTCGAAGCTGTTCTTTTCGGAGAGAGGAAGGAGGAGCTGAAGCCCTCTCCGGTGATGATCCAGAGAGCACTCGACGCGATGGGCGTAGAACCTCTAGACGCGGTGTACGTTGGAGATTCGCCCGCCGACATCCAGGCAGCAAAAAGCGCGGGGGTGGCCTCGGTAGCCATAGCAAGGGGGCCCATTGAGGAAAAGCGCCTCCGCGGGGAGAAGCCTGATCAGATGTTTGCGGATCTAGATGAGATGGCGATCTTCCTCCTGGGACGCCTCTGATTCCGCAGGTCCGGAGGGGTTGATTCGGGCTACCTTTCAGCAACCTGGGCCGGCTTCAGGTACACCCTGCGGTAGACCCACGAATTACCGAACCTTTCCCGCTTGATGTACTGCCTGTCTGCGAGGCGCGCCAAATATGTTGAGATGGTGCTCAGCTTGACGGGCTGGCCGTACTTGTCTTCGAACTCGCGGGCGACGTCAGACGACGAGAAGTCCCCGGCTGCAAATGTTGTTTCCAAGAGCGCTTGCACCTTTCCGAAGAACGTTCCTTGATCTGGTGACCGGGGTGAATGTTCCAATGGCACGTCCATGACCTCAAGCATATCCATGGCCTTCATCAGCTTGTCCCGGGAGACCGTGCCTTCCAGGGCAAGCGTGTACTTGGTCCCTTCTTCATCCTCCAGCTCAATCTTGATTCGCTTGCGCAATTTACGGCCCCGCCGCTAACCTTAGCCCCGATAAAGCCGTGTCTGGTGTGAACTTGTGAACTAGAAGCTTAGATGGTTTGACTGCGGATTGATACGGCCGGAGCTGTTCACTAGCGTTCACTGAACGATGATTGTGGACGGGGCTTGGACCGGTTCCAATGGAAACAAAGGGGTCAGATTCGGGCGTTTCACAGGTTCTGGGGCTGGACGGGTTCCAGTGGAAACACAGGGGTGTCCAGGCGACCTTATCCGACCGCGGCTTCACTCGGGTTCACTTGGAACCCCCACCCCACCGTTTCCATTGGAGCACCTCCTCCCGTTCAATCCGCCGCTTCGAACACCGAACTCTAACCAATTGCGACAGCGACTAGACCTCAAAGCATATCCACTCAAACCTGGCAACCGAGAACGGGCTCCTTTACTTACGTGATAGTATTCTCTTTTGAGGGGCTCCTTTGGAGTGGAAGAACAGGAAGGGTAGGGGTGGGGGAGGTCCAGGCAGTTGAGTGACAGTTCCAGCAGATCTAATTTGCGGGACCGATTCAGGCCGACTAAGCGGCTGGGTCCTTGTGTCCTCGAAGGTACCCTGGTGCGTCTTGAACCACTCCGCGAAGGACACACAGTGGCGATGATGGGCGCGGCCGGGAAGTTGGACTGGGGGTGGTTCTTGAGGCCGCTCCACACGAAGGCTGACGTCTACAAGCGTATCTCCGACGGTCTCATCGCAGAAGGCAAGGACGAGGCCTACGCGTTTGCTGTCATAACGAAGAAAGACGGCCGGGTCGTAGGGAGCACTTCGTATCTTCAGGTGGCCGCCGAGCACAGGAGGGTGGAAATCGGTTCCACCTGGTATACCACAGATACCCAGGGCACGAAGGTCAACCCCGAGTGCAAGTACCTTCTTCTGAGGCATGCCTTCGAGGACTGGGACGCCGAGAGGGTCCAGTTTACCACGGATGCCAACAACCTTCATTCCCAGCGCGCAATACTCAAGCTGGGTGCCAGGCTCGAAGGGCAGCTGAGGAGCGACAAGAGGAGATCGGATGGCTCAATGCGCGACTCGATGATCTACTCGATTATCGCAAGCGAATGGCCAGCGGTAAGAGAAGGGCTCTTGGTCAGAATCAACGGCCCCTAGTCGGGAACTGCCCCAAGGTTACGTCGGTTGCTTTGCGCCACAGTTCGCGCAGAAGGTTGCCACGGCGGGGAGCTGAGTTCCACAATTGGGGCAGAACTTCATCCCTGGCTGCGGCTGTGGGGTCGGCCCATAACCTATAATCACCCGTCCGGCTTGAGGCGGTGGCGTTATCCTGGCCCGATTCGAAAAGAAGTAGACGGTGAGCGCTATGGGAAAAACCGGCTGGTAGAACGCGGATAGGAGGCCGGACACCACCGGTCCTGCAGCGCCAAACAGACCGGATACCAACGTGACAATGACCGAAATCACTAGTATAATTAATCCAAGAACAAGAAACGTGGCGAAGGTCTTTCCCCAGCGGTGACCAACGAGCTCACGACTCCTGCCGAGGCTGCCCAAGACCCCGGTGTTCTCGAGGAGGAGTGCGGGAAGAGCAAGACAGAACATTATGGCTAGGATTATCCCTGGCACGAATAACGCAATGAACCCCAAGACAACGATTACGCCGACAACAAGGCTCACCGCCCACAACCAGACAAGCTTCGCGAGAGCAAACCGGACGGACGCCCCCAGACCAACGGGCCTTCCTTCAATCGCTTCGGCTGCCATCTTAATTGCGGACCCTTCGGCGATCGGAACGACGACGAGCGTCGTGACCTCGATGATGGCGTAGAGCTCGAGCAAGGCCGCGAAATATCCCGGAACCCAAGAAAGGCCAGTCGGATTAGTGGGGATTGTCGGTACCTGCACGACACTGTTCGCGAATAGAGTAGCTAGTCCAACCACGACTTCTGCAGTGGCGAAGATTACGAAGTACTTCACGAAGTCGCGCCGGAAGAGGTCGAAGGTCTTCGAGACCACTTCACCAAGGCCCAACTCCTTCGTGATGCCTTCTTCCAAAGTCACAGTCACAAGCAGCTCGGACTCGCGCTAGATATCCATTTGGTGGGACCGGGGACAAAATTGGGTACGACTCACAATCGTTCTCGACCACTCGGGAGTTCCACGCCCCCTCTCCACAGTTTGGTTCTTGCAGGTTTGAAGACGCCAGACTTCCAATGGCGAGTTGTGATCGTCCATGCCAGGATTAGTTGGGACTTGCAGGCAGATGCCGTCTGCCTTCGTCAGTAAGCTGGTAGACGAAAGGCTTCGTCGTGTCGTTACGGGTAACCACTCCTGCTTCGAAAAGTGCTTTCATCAGGCGGGCCGTGTGCTCGCGGGACATGCCGATAGCATCTGTCAGCTGACGCGTGTTCTTGGGGTTCTCGGCAAGCAGACCAATGACTTTCAACTGCGTCTCGTCAAACCGAACTTGGTTCGAGGGTGCCTGTGATGTATGTGATTCTTCTTGTGACTCGTGCGGCTGTACAGGAGGAACCGTCGGTGTCACATCGGTCACGACATCTTGGGGAGGCGACGGTAGGGCGGCAGGGGTTGACACCGGAGGAGAGCTGGCGGGGGGTTGAGGAGCGGGAGCAGCCAGCACTCTCGACTGGATTACCTCGAGTCTTCCCATGACATCCAGTATGCGTTCGTCTTGCTTCTTCATCCTCTGTTCAAGCGCCTGCCACAAATCGCGGCCCAAGTCGGACGAAGCGGTGATTTTTTGCGACAACTGCCTGTACCTGATTAGAAGGCCAAACGCCAAAGCGACAAAAAAGGCCGCGGAGGCCAGAAGGACGGCCGTGACCAAGTCGTCGACCAGAGCCATCCAAAGGTGTCACATCAAGTTGTGATTTAAGCGTGATGCTTGTCACACAATAATGCGCCGCAAGAGAGCGTCGAGGAGTTGCGTGAAACGTTCCGCTTCCTCGTCAGTCAACTCGCGGGTTCCTCCGCCCACGAGCTCGAATAGTCTGCGCACGTCTTCCACTCTAATCGCTCCTAGCCACAGCGCTATGATGATAGTTACGAGAGACTCTCTAACGTTCCTACGGGCCTGGCGGACTGTTCGGTAGTAGGATCCGATCGTGAGAGGCCTCTCTTGCCTTCCTCGGGTTCGTCCCTGAGACGCGAGCGACGCGGCTTCCTTCAACTTAATCTCGCCCGTCGAAACCCGCAAGTAACTGGTGAGCGATTCAAGTTGCCTGCGGGTGATTGATGATTGATCGACAAGTCCTTCGAGGAAACTCATCAGGGTCCCGATTAGCCAATAATGTATTAAAGGCTGCTAACACCGACTCCGTAATCTTTGGCTATCCAGAGACCAGAAACCCAGATATTTTGTGTTCGGGTCTTCGTTGTACACCATTCTTGGAAGAGGCGCCACGAATACATGAGACGCTATTTTATTTACTTCAGTAAACCAGCCGTCGGGCGAGATAGATGGGAAGAAGACGCAAGAAGACGCTTCGAGTTATCCATCGAACCCTGCCGAAAGTCTTTGCGTGCCCTCGTTGCGGCCTGATTTCCATCCGCATCACATCGGAACAAGACGAGGCATCACAGGACACGGTTTTCCGGGTCACATGCGGCAATCCCAACTGTCCACTGCACGCAGGTAGAGAGATGCGATACGCGACAAAGCGCGCCGACATAGACGTCTACAACACCTTCGTTGACGACTATGCCAAAGCCGGGGCATGATTTGATCGCTCTCGGACCAGTCGAGAAACTTCTCATTCAGAGGACCGCGAGAGGCCCAATCTGCGCCGCGCTGATAGACCCAGAGGACTTCTCTCCAAACCAGGCAAGAGAGACCGCAGGCAAAGCGATCGGCGCTGGGGTCTCCTTGATTCTGGTTGGCGGTTCGACCTTAGCGAACCAAGGAAGGCTTGACTCCGTCGTCAGAGCCATTAAAGGTCACAAACCGTCACACCAGAATCACATAAGGTCACAGGTCCCCGTCGTACTCTTTCCGGGCAACATCACGGGTGTTTCGCGTTTCGCGGACGCAATTCTATTCAGCAGTTTGCTCAATTCGACTAACCCCTATTTCATCATCGGAGCACAGGCACTCGGAGCAATCGAAGTCTACAAGAGCAAAATCGAAAGCATTCCCATGGCCTATCTCGTTTTTGGTAACTCCAGTGCTGCCAGTTTTATCGGTCAGGTCAACTGCCTTCCGACGTCGAAACCAAACCTCGCCGCTATCTATGCACTAGCCGCGAAGTACCTCGGAATGCGCACATTGTACCTGGAGGCGGGAAGCGGAGCTGGAGAACCAATCCCTGCTGAAACAATCCGCGCAGTCAAGAGAGTCTATGACGGCCTTCTTATCGTCGGGGGTGGAATTACAACGGCCGAAACGGCAAGAAGGGCCACGAAAGCGGGAGCGGACATCTTGGTCATCGGAAACCTGCTCCAATCAACCGGGTTCGAGAAGACCCTCCGACAGATCACAGATTCAACCAGGCCTTAGTTCAATCCTAGGCCGACAAAGCGATAAAGGGCAACAGATGCACACCCTTCAATTTGCCGTACTGTACCCGGTGCGGAAGGGAGGTTCTGGTTACAGACAGATACTGTCCCAACTGCGGCCAGATGGCTGAGGGACGCACCGGAGTTTTAGTGACTCCAATTACACCACCTCCCGGCCCGCAGGGGGCTCAAGCCCTGCCCGCAGGGCCCAAAAGTCCAGGAGGGGCAGCAGTGCTCAACTTCTTCTTTCCTGGTCTGGGATACATCTATACTGGTCTTGGCCGTAATATGGGAGAGATCGTTTTCGGAGTACTGATATTCGTCTTCTATTTTGTTGGCTTCGAGGTCGGGTATCTGATAGACATACTCACCTACGTACCTTCGACGTCTCCGGTCAATGTTTCTCCCTACGCGGCCCTGATCATACTCGCGTTCCTTTTGCCATTCGCTTTCGCCTACGACGGATACCGGAGGGCGAAGTTACCTTAGCCCTCAACTACTGTCCGAATTGCGGCGCTCCCCTGGCCGTCGGCCAGAACTTTTGCAGGAACTGCGGCATAGATCTTCGACAGCAAGTTCAACCAGTGCAGGCCGTGGCGCAACAACCAACGACGGCGATAAGGGGCCTCGCACGGAACGCAATCGTCTACCTGACTCCAGAAGGGTTGCGCGCGGACGTGTTCCGCTCCGGCGGAGTGCTCTTTCTGTCCCCGATATTGCCAATCCCATTGCTTGTAACTTTCTACCTCGTCATTCAAGGAGGCGCGCTTGCTGTTTACGCCGCCGTCTGGATCGCCCTGTCCTTACTGATTTACGACGAGCTGAGATGGCAGGGGTTCCGCCGCTTGGAAGGATACTCCCTCTCGGCTCCCCAGCCAAGCAAGGCATCATGGCTCGTGCCCTGGAGTTCTCTGCGGATGGCGGACTGGAATGGTAGGACCCTGTGGTTCACGAGCTTGAATCCCCGGCGCAAGACGTCGGTCACCTTTGACCGCAAGGACGCGCCACTCGTCGAAAGAAGTTTAACTTCGTGGGGGGTGCATTACTCGCCCAGGTCCCTAAGGCTCCCCCAGGCCCTTACTCACTTGTCCACCCTGGCGCTGTTCCTGTTCTTGGTCAGTCAACTTATTCTCATTCTCGCCGCGGTCCTTCCCTTCTTCCCGGGGGAGGCGCAGATGTACAACACGATTCTGAACAGCACCCGCTCCCAATATACAGGGGTCACATTCACGGAGGCGTTCAAGTCAATCTTCATCAACAACCTGCAAGTCGCATGGGGCGGCATCCTACCCGTGCTCGGACAAATCTTCTTCGGGCTGGCCAGCTACAACACGGGGCGGGTCATTCAGGCGATAGCCATCTCTGACCAGTACCCGTCGTCGGTGGTGCTCATCACGCTGTACCTGCTCCCACACACTTGGGTCGAAGAATCCGCTTACCCCTTGGCGACCGCCGCGGGGCTACTGGCGATCACAACATGGCGCTCGGTCTCGCCCAGCGAATTCGCTCACAGGATCAACTGGGGTTCGTGGAAACTCGCTTTCGTCATGGGCGGCGTCATGCTGATACTGGTCGCAGCCGGTCTCATCGAGACGGCAGGACTTTACCTCGGGACAGGGGAGCTCGTGCTCTGGATTCCTGTCGGCGTCGTGGCCCTCTTCATAGCAACGTGGATTCGCACGCACAGGCGCAGCACACCATCGCTCGGTAGTGCTTAATTCCCTCTCCAAAGAAACAAGGACTAGGGTTGTCCTTCTCTGCCGACCTCGCCTGGGAGCATGTCAAGACGCTAGCTCCTTTTCCTACGAAGCTCGATTCCTATTATCGGGATATCCTCTTACAATATGAGACGGCCCAGAAGACGGCGTCCACCGCGAGATCAAGGGGGCTCGACCCCACCGACGCCGTGGAGAGCAAGACAGTCTTCGATTTGGCAGACCGGGTGAACCAGATGCTCCGGCTCGACCAGTTCGAGGGCCTCGTCGACCGGCTCCGGGAGCTGCTCCACACAACATCGAAGGAGAGGGCTGCACTCGCGATATCTCAGGAGATTGCCCTAGGGAGGTTCGGTGCGCTCGAGAGGCATGACGCCCTGAACTACGGGGTCCGCGCTGGTTTGGCAGTAATGACCGACGGGGTCACCGTGGCCCCGCTGGAGGGGATATCTGGGGTAAAAATAAAGCAGAACGACGACAACACAGACTACGCGTCTGTCTCATACGCCGGCCCCATGCGGTCCGCAGGAGGCACAGAGGCAGGATTCTCTCTGGTGATAGCTGATCTTACCGCAAAAAAGCTCGGACTGGGCAACTACAGAGCCAGCCGGGAAGAGATCGATCGTTTCGCCGAGGAGTTGAGGATTTACGAGCGTGACGTCGGGAACTTCCAGTACAAAGTCACCGATGACGACATCAGGAGGGCCATATCAAACCTCCCCGTTGAGATTGACGGAATCGAAACCGACCCCATCGAGGTCGTCGTTCATCGAAATCTCAAGCGCGTAGCGACAGATAGGCTGAGAGGCGGCGCGCTCAGGGTGCTCAACGACGGAGTAATAGGACGTGCGAACAAACTGTCGAAGAAGCTAGCCAGCCTGAACATCACGGGCTGGGAGTTCCTCAGCCAGCTGAAGGGTGGGACCCAGCAGTCGGCCAACGAGACAGAGAAAGCGGGGGCCCACTTCGAGGAGGTCATCTCAGGAAGGGCAGTCCTCTCCATGCCTCACAGCAAGGGAGGCTTTAGGCTCAGGTACGGTCGGTCGATGGACACGGGCCTCTCCACCATAGGGATACACCCCGCCGTGGCTATTCTCCTTGACTACCCCGTCGTCACCGGAACCCAAGTGAAGGTAGACATGCCAGGGAAGGCCGCCACCATCGCGTTTGTAGACTCGATCGAGGGACCGACAATACTGACGAAGGACGGGAGCGTCATCAGAGTGTCCACATCGGCCCAGGCCGAAGAGTTCCACGATTCTCTGGCGAAGATCATAGACCTCGGCGATGTGCTCATCAGCTACGGCGACTTTCTCGAGAACAACAAGCCCCTCCCGCCGTCCCCCTACGTCGCTGAGTGGTGGGTACAGGATCTCCGTCGCGCGCTTGCCGCAATTCCCGGGGCGTCGGACATGCTCGCCGCGGCAGGCATATCACCCGAAAGGGCGACCGAACTCCAGTCCTCTCCTACGACGATTCCATCAGCAGCCGAAGCCATCGCCATCTCGAAGTCGCTCGGGCTCCCCCTCCACCCATCCCACACGCCAAGATTCGACCGGGTCGCCTCCTCTGACATAGCCGAGCTCAGGAAGTACTCTCTAGTGGAAGGGTCAGAGGTCGTGATAAACGCCAACGTCCCCCAGATTAGATGGATGCTCAACACATGTCTCATCGAGCACAGGATAGAGGGGGACGTCGCCGTTGTGAGTGGCGAGCCGGCGATTGTCCTTAGCGTACTTCTAAGGCTCAAGGAGCCGGAGTTGGTCGTCTCCTCTGACGAGCCCGAGTACATCAAGAAGCTTTCCGGGATTCAACTCGGGCGCCAGAGTACCACCACCATCGGGGTCAGGGTCGGCAGACCTGAAAAGGCGATGGTGAGGAAGATGAAACCTCCGGTCCACACGCTATTCCCGGTGGGGTACGAAGGAGGCGCAATGAGAGATGTCTTCACGGCCGCCAAGGCGGGCAGGGTGAAAATCGAGGTCGTCAACCGGTTCTGTTCCAAGTGCAACGAAAGGCGGATGTCGCTGCAGTGCGAGGTCTGCGGCGCGCCCACCATCAAATTCATGTCCTGCCCCCGCTGCGGCACAACTACAGAAGACGAGGCCTGCCCCAACTGCAGGACGAAGACCGTCAACTACTCCAAGATGGACTTCGACCTGAGATCCAGACTCGAGGCCATCAGGACGAAAATCCCACACAACGTCAACAAACCCGTAAAGGGGGTGAGGGGGCTCACCAGTGCCTCGAAGCAACCAGAGGCAATCGAGAAAGGCATAATCAGGAGCAGACACGACACCTACGTCTACAAGGACGGAACGCTAAGGATAGATGCAACCAACGAACCCCTGACACACTTCAGGCCGAGGGATGTCAAAGTGGACACCCGTACGTTAATCGGACTCGGCTACTCTCAGGACAAGGACGGGTCCCCGCTTCAGCGGGACGATCAGATACTCGAGCTGAAACCTCAGGACATCATCGTCCCTGTCGAGATAGGGGGCGACCTAGTCAGGATGGCCCAGTGCGTGGACGACATGCTGCAGAACATCTATGGATTGGACCCGTTCTACAATGCCAGGGAGCCGGCCGACCTGCTGGGGAAGCTGGTCATAGGACTCGCGCCTCACACTTCAGTCGGCGTGGGCGGAAGGATCGTAGGTTATTCCGCGACGCAGGTCTGCTTTGCAAACCCTTACTGGCACTCGGCGAAAAGGAGGGACTGCGACGGCGACGGCGACTCCCTTCTGCTCTTGATGGACGCTCTCCTGAACTTCTCGCTGGAATACGTCCCAGCCCAGATAGGGGGGTACATGGACACGCCCCTACTCGTCCAGCCGGTCATCCTACCTTCAGAGGTGGACGAGCAGGCGCACAACTTCGACATCGCTTCATCCTATCCACTCGAATTCTACGAGAAGACCCTCGGCGCCCCGCCAGCGGCGTCGGTATCCAATCTTATCGAGAGCATCGGCTCCAGATTGGAGGCAGACACCCAGTTCTACGGCTACGGCTACACTCATCCTACGAGTTCTCTCACCGTCAAACGCTCCAGAGGCTCCTACTCTACCCTTAGGACCCTCAATGAGAAAATTTCGAAGCAGATAGAAGTCGCATCCCTCATCGAGGCCGTTTCGACCCGGGACGTGGTTGAATCAATCATCAAAACCCATCTGATCAGAGACATCATGGGGAACGCAAAGAAGTATGCCACCCAGGCATTCAAGTGCAAGGGTTGTGGGCTGACCATGAGAAGGCCGCCGCTTTCCTGGAGGTGCCCCAACTGCGGGAGCGAAATTAGAGGGACACTGACCAGAGCCTCGGTCGAGAAGTACCTGTACGTCGCCCAGAAACTCGCACGAGACTACGACGTGGACCCGTACCTGAGGAACCGCCTCGACATGCTCCAGAGGGAGCTTGACCAGCTCTTCCAGGGCCCGAGGAAGGCAGACCAGCTGGAGCTGACCGACTTCCTGAAACCCACACTGACGGATTGAGCCGAACGGGCCTGTTGATTCCCACCCTCCGACCCCTGCAGATTCGTCAGCCGGTTCCCCCGGTGTATTGAAGTGCCCTCCGCCTTCGCTCTCACTTGAACGAATAAGCAGCCGTGTCCCTGAAGGAGTACTTGACCTTCTGGAAACCCTTCCTCACTTCCTTGATTCTGCTCACAACTTCCTGCTTCTTCGTTCCCCCAAGGGCGATGTGCAATATCTCTGCGATCTCTTTCATCTCGGATTTGCGCATGCCGAGGCGGGTTAGCTCGGCGACGCCTAACCGTATGCCTCCGGGGTTGGTGTAATGTCTCCCCGCCTGGAGGTCGCCGGGAATCGGTTCCCTGTTGCAAATGATGTTCTGTTCCTCCAAGAGCTTCTCTATGACGCCACCATCAGAGTACTTTGTAACGTCAAGAGCCACTTGATGAGATTTGGTATATCCGTTCCTCTCGCCAAGCACCTTCTCCCCAAGGTCGGCTAGCCTCACCGCAAGGGTCTGGGCGTTCACGACGACGTCCCTAGCATACCTTCGCCCGTACTGGAGGAACTCTGCGAACACCATCGCCTTGGCCGCCACGTTGGCCAAGTGGTGGTTGCTGGTCATGCCGGGGAACACCGCCTTCTTCAGCGGCTCTGCAAACTCGGCACGCGCCGCGATTGCGCCTCCCTGCGGTCCAAAGAGCACCTTGTGCGTGCTGAAAGTCATCATCTGTGCCCCCTCGCGCAGGGGATCTTGGAACTGACCACCCGCAATCAGCCCCGCGACATGAGCGGCGTCATAGCAGATGATCCCTCCCTTGTCGTGGATGGCCTGCTCCAGCTCCCTGATTGGGTGTGGAAACAGGAAGAGGCTACAGCCGAACATGGCAAGCTTCAGCGAAGGCAGCGCGGAAATGCGCTTTTTCGTCTCGTCCACATCGATGTTCATCCCCTCCTTATCGAAGGCGAAGTAAGCCACCTCTAGACCGTGGACGGCGCCCGCCGTCCCCCCGAAGTCCTTCTTGCCATGAGAGATGTGCCCTCCATTGGGAATTGACAGCGCCATCATCGTGTCACCAGGGCTTGTAAAAGCGGTGTAGACCGCAAGATTCGCCACCACCCCTGACACAGGCCTGACATCTATGTGGTCTGCTCTGAACAGCTTCTTGCCCAGTGCTATAGCTTGGAGCTCGATTTGATCGATGTACCGGCACCCGGCATAGACCCGCTCTCCGGGCCACCCCTCCGCATACCTGTGCCCTAGGTCCGAAGAAAGCACTCTCCTTACGGGCTCAGAGGCAAGGTTCTCGCTGGCAATCATAGGCAGGCTCACTGAGAACCACCTCTCGTGAGCACGGACCTTGGTCATGGCAGACTTGAACTCGGAAGCGTAAGAAGGCATGAGACTGGAAGAATCTCTTTGATAATTATACGTTTGGCGGCGACCTCGACGGACTTCGGAAGGTTGCTTAATACCCCCCACAGCTCGGGGACCGAACCATCTGATTTGTCCTCGGGCCTCAGCGGGATAGCTTACGGTATCGAACTTGCCCACGTCAGCAAGTCCTACGGTTCGGTACCGGCGCTCACCGACCTGAGTTTCGAGATTCCAGTCGGCGGAAGGTTTGCGCTGCTCGGCCCCAACGGGGCCGGCAAGTCGACTACCCTGAAACTTCTCATTGGATCGCTGAGGCCGGAGATAGGATCAATCAGGATACTTGGTTATCCACCGGAAAGCAGAGAATCGAAAGCCTCGGTCGGCTATCTCCCCGAGGATGCTCTCCCCTACAGGATGCTTTCGGTGCGGGAGAACCTCGAGTACATAGCTGCCCTGAGGGGGGTGGCCGACATCAGGGGGCGGACCGACTACCTACTAGACGAACTCGAACTAAGGCAGTACGAGAAATCGAACGTGGGGCGCCTCTCACGAGGAAACACGCAGAAGCTGGCAATCGCGCTCGCAATCGTCCATTCCCCCAAGGTTCTGCTCCTCGACGAGCCCCTGAACTACCTAGACATACCCACCCAAGAGAAAGTAATCTCTATGCTTGACAGGCTGGAAGGGACGCACCTCGTCTCGACCCACATAATGTCCATCGCGAACAGACTGACCGACAGCGTCGTCATGATATCGAGAGGGCGGTTCCTCTGGGAAGGGACCATAGAAGAGCTGCGGAAGAGGGGGTCTCCGGACGAGCCGATTGAGAAGGTCGTGGCGAGGATGATGACCGGTGCTACGTAAGCTCCTGCAATTCGTCCTCAGAACCCGGTTCTCTAGGCCATTCCTGATACTCGTCGCCATAATGGTCACCTACGCCCTGCTCATCTACACAACGATTCCTCCTTCGGGCATGAGTACCATCCTCGGATACTATGCGTCGGGGATCATCGCGATGTTCCTGGCGATGGCGCTGGCGACGGGCGGGGTCATGGTGATGAAGTCTGACCGAGACTACCTGTTCACCCTCCCGCTAAGTCCCCGGGATCTGTCTCTATCGATTTTCTTCGCCCAATTCATCGCCTTCGGCACTACCGTCCTCTTCATGTTCGTCTACCTCGCAGAGGCCTTCACCTCCCCCCTGCTCGTTATGGACATGGTCGCACTGGCGCTTACGTTCACCTCACTCGGGGTCATTGCCCCCCTGATACGGACCCGTATCCGCATCGTGCTCTCCGTAGCCCTGGCTCTCTGGACGCTTCTCTCCTTCGCCAACTTTCCCTTTACCCCCGGTTCTGCGTTCAACGGGAACCTGTACGGGGGAACAGCGACTCTCCTGGCACTGACGGCGGTGACCGTTACCTTCGCCTTCCGGAGCCTTGGAAGAATCGAACTCGATATGATGAAGAGCCTGGTCAGGACCACCTCCGCAGACATAAAATCTCCAAACAGTTACGTTGGCAAGAGCCCGCTCGGTGCGATCTACTCGATGAATCTCGCCAACATCTCGCTGGCTGGGAGGTTGAACATGGCGGGAACCTCGCGGTATGTCTCTAGGCGGGTAAAGACCCGATGGGTCGCACTGGCGTCGTCAACTGCGGCAGTGGCTTTCTTCGCCTTCGCCCTTTCACTGGGGCCAGCTAACATGACAAACGATGTGCCACACGGCGACGTAGCGAACGTCTTACTCGCGGTGGGCCTCTCCTTCATCGGGTTTTTCTTCTCGCAGTCGGCGATAACAAACGAGAGGCTCTGGCTGTCTCTGACCTCGCTCCCCCCCGCGACCTATTTCAAGCACCTCATCTCCTCTAAGGTCGTTTCACTTCTCGTCGTCTTAGCGCCCTTTGCGATAATCGACGCGGCATTGCTAGTGCTCGGGGATCCGGAGGCTCTGGGAGCGCTGATGATGATACTGCTGGTCATCCCGGGCGCATTCGTCCTCGAGATATGCTGGGCCGCCTACATCGCACCCATTCAGATCAAGGGAGACGATATGATGATGCCTGCCCAGTTCAACCTCCGACAGATGGCGGTTGCCCTGCCCATGGGTGGAGTGGTGATTGTCGCCATACTCGGTGTCCTGTTCGCACCATTCGCGGCGGTAGCAGGCGTGGTGCTCTGCTTCGTCTCGGCCCTGCTGACGCTGAGCAGAGGGTTCTGGAGCAGGGTCGTCACTAAACTCACGGAGAACGGGTTCGTCTAAACCTCAGCTAGGGCGGCACAGAAAGCACAATCTGGGAGTTTCTTAGCCGCTCCCCTATGCAGGTCCTCACAAGCTCACAGGCCTCTATGATTCTATGATCTGCAATACTGTAGTAGATAGTCGAGCCGTCCCTGCGTGTCCGCAGGAGCCCGAACTGCCTTAGTATCGCCAGGTGTTGCGACGCGTTCGCTTGGGTGACTCCGACAATCTTTGCCAGATCATTCACCGACTTCTCCCCATGCTTCAGAGCCCGCAACATGTGGATCCTCGTGGGGTGCGCCATTGCCTTACAGAACTCTGCCTGAAGTCGGTAGAGCTCCTCCTCGGCTTTCGCGCCACTCGCGCTATGCATTCGTCCTGCCCCCTTCTGCGACGTTCACGGTAATGGCTTGCTTCTCAGGTTCAGGCGGTTTCGAAAGCGGGAACCTCGTCTTCCCGAAGAACACATCGAATATCCGCTCCAAGCTCCCGTTTAACGCCCTCCAATAAATCATGGCGAAGGACCTCTTCATGTAGTACTTCACTAGGGAAGGCGTCTGGTCCGTCGGTGGGGACGTGTACGTTGCCGAAACGAAAATGGCTCTGTGGTGCCCAAGCTCCATGGGGCAGTTGATTCTACCGTTGTATTCCAGAAGGTCCTGAGAGTTCTCAATATCCGCGACAATATTGTGTGCCACGACCACAGACTGAAGGTGAGCCACCACCCCCGACTTGGACACCGGGATATTGGTGGCGTCCCCAATGCAGTAGACGCCCCTCTGGCCGACAACCTGCATCGTGCCTCTGTCTGTGGGAACATACCCGTCCTCATCTCCGATTCCTGATCTGATGATGACATCTGATCCACGGTGCGGCGGAATTGCGATGAGCAAGTCGTACTCGACAGCCTCACCTTCGAGCGAGTAGATCTTGTGTTCCTTGGAATCGACGGTGTCGGTGTTGAAGAACGTTGATACCTCAATTCCTTTCTCCTGGAACAGCGGCTCCACCACCTTGGAGATTTTTTCTGCCGGATAGGGCCTCGGGTAGGGAGTAAGGAACTTGATCTTCACCTTGTCCCTGATTCCTCGCTCCCTGAAGAACTCGTCCAGCATGAACGCGGCTTCGTCGGGCGAAGGAGGGCACTTGTGCGGGGTGCCTGCTATGGCCACCACGACCGTCCCACCTTCGAACTTCTGCAGAGCCTCCCAGATGCGCCGAGAGTCCTCCCAACCAGTGTGGAAGTTCATCGACCCATCTGCCAGTCCTGGGACCCTGGATGGGTCCGCCACCGCCCCAGTCGCGATGACCAGGAAATCATAGCTGAGAACCCTTCCGCTGTTGGTTGTAACCGACCTGGACCCATAGTCAATCTTGACTGCAGGGTCCTGGATGAAATCGACTCCTTTCCTTAGGAGCTCCGTTTCATCTTTGACATATTTCTCCGGGTCTGCCCCCTTGAAAGCGATATCTAGATTCCCCGGTTGGAATGGATGTTTGAGGTGCTCGCCGACGAGCTGGACGGAAGCCAGCCCACCACGGATTTCGTCGTGCAACCTCGCGGCCAGAAGGTTCGCCGTGAACGTTCCTCCGTCCCCTGAGCCGATGACTACCACTCGCTGCACGGGGGTTCTAGCTCCTTTTCTTAGTGACTTTGACGAGGATTCGGATGTACCCCGGCTCGTCAATGATATCGAGGAGCTCGTTTCCGCTCTTCTGAGCCCAGGCGGTCACATCCGCCTTCGCCGCCGGGTCGGTGGCCAGCAGCTCGATGACATCCCCGAGTTGGGCGCTTCTGTATGCCTTGAAGAGGTCTGTGATGGGCCCAGGGCAGAAGCTGCCCCGGGAGTCAATCACTTTGTGCTGCTCTACTGTTGACATCTGCATCGCCTAGATGAAGATGATTTGCCCGCCCTCGCCCAGAGACAGCATCGTTGCTGCCCCTACCACGTCATCGACTTCGTCGATAAGGGCCTCCTTCGGGGTTCCCATGACTTCCATGGTCGTCGAGCAGGCGTGGAGCTTCACGCCAAGGTCCTTGGCCATCTTGATCATGTCCGGGACAGTTGGCATCTTTGCTTTCTTCATCCTCCCGTTCATCATCCTCGTAGCCATGGCAGTCATTCCAGGAATCATCCCAAGAATATTGGGCATTGGCATTCCAGGATTACCGACTGGTGCGACCTTCAGGGAGTTCACCGTCTTCTTGTTTATTGCGTTCATTCCCCAGAAGGTGAAGAACATGTGCACCTCCCTCCCCATCGTCGCACCCGTCGTGGCGATCATGAAGGCGGGGGCCACCATGTCCATCGTCCCCTTCGACAGTATGATGAGCAGCCTGTCGGTCTGCTCACCCTTTTCTGCAGTCTTCAGCTGTGTTGCCTGAGCCATTTCAACTCGCGAATATTCGCGTCTGCTAATGTCTTAATAAAACGGGAAGCCGATTCTCAACATTGGAAAGCGTCCCATCCTTGTTTAAGCGGCCTTAGCCACTTCAAATGGCCGGATGAGGGCGTTACCCTTAAGAACGCTTGACGCGCCGCGCCTTATCACTTGAGCAAGAAGGATAATGCCCCGATGCCCGCGTCGAGTGCAGGTCTCCTGACCTTCTTCAATGAAGAAACCCAGGGAGTGAAGATTAGGCCAGAAATAGTCCTCATCGGGTCGATCGTACTGATTACCGTCTCAATTGTCATCAACCTCATCTAGAGACCGGGGTTCAAAGACAAGTTCGGCTACCGAAGCCCTTGCAAGTCGCTACAGGCACCTCTTCGTCCTGCCGCCTGCCCCCCAACTGATTCTCTACGGCGGGGTCGCCTGTCTCCTCCTCTCTTTCCTCTCCAAGGGAATTAGCGGGGTTCTCACATTCTTTCTCTCACTACTTGTCTTCTTGCTATCGGCATCTGCGATTTCAAGCGCCATCCTTGTGATTGAGAGAAGGGCCATCGCCACGTTTCGCAGGGTCCTGGCCATGCTGGTGGCAGCGGAATCTCTCTGGCTCCTGATTGGGGCGGTCGGAGGCGCCTACTCCTGGGCGTCCGGCTCGTCATACCCGCTCACCAACGCAATCCTCTTCGGTGCCTTCGTTTCTGTGGGCTTCGAATTTCTCGTCATCCAGGGGGTTTTCCAGAGAAGTGCGTCGGTTTCGTTCGCGCTATCCCTTATCCATCCCGTATCGACGGTCCTGATAGTCAGGACTCCCGAACTAACGCAGCATCTAGACCCTGTCGCGACTTCATGCGGAGCCGTAGCCACAGCACTGCTGGTCACCTTTCCCCTGCTCCTCAGAAGGAAGAAGACAAACCTGGGGGACGACGCGCTAAGCCTGTTCCAAGCTTTCATGAAAACATGGGCGGGGGAGGATTCCGACCAGCTCGAAGGCGTCATTGCTGCGCACTCAGAAGAAATCGAAGTTTCTACGAAGATTCTGAGGTTCAGGGCCAAAACCGGAGACACTTACCTCGTCCTGCCGGGGGTGCACCCGGGGCCATTCCATCCAGTGGGGAGCTACGACCTGCCGGGTGTCATTTCTAGAGCCTTCAAGGAACTCGGGCCTGTCATGACGTTGCATAGGCCTGGGGGCCACGAGCGGAATCTGGCCACACGGGCTGATACCGCGAAGTATGTGCAGAACATGACCGAGCTCGCCAAGACCATCACCTCGCGCAAGGACCAGGCATTCTTGCGGGGACCTCTCTATGCCCAGATAGGAAGAGCGACAGTCAGCTCGT
>Ga0187771_10000497_pt1 | contig 24511 bp, 21 predicted proteins | sample 0116_SJ02_MP15_1_FD_133139 | JGI IMG/M metagenome (GOLD analysis project Ga0187771, IMG submission 133139) | Tropical peat soil microbial communities from peatlands in Department of Meta, Colombia - 0116_SJ02_MP15_10_MG | ecosystem: Environmental > Terrestrial > Soil > Wetlands > Peat | place... | reverse complement strand
GGAGCACGTCACGTGCAGCCTCATACCCGCCGATTTCCAGATATGCCTCGATTTCTTCGGGATCGATCCGGCCGCAGTCCGAGAGCACGACCTTGACCTGCTTTTTATAAAATGCATCATAGGCCCCGTCAACGAGCCATTCCTTGACCGGCGTCCCGCCGGCGACGTGCTCCTTGACGATCCGCGGTACCATCTCCGGCTTAACGTACTGGTACACGATCTTCGTCCCCGCCCGGTGAACTTCCACAAGGACGTCGCGGGCGCACAAACCGAGGCAGCCTACCTGATGAGACGAGCAATTCTCTTTCAGCGCGGCCTGAGCCTTGGAATGTGAAAGGGCATCCTGGAAGGCTTCGAGGACCTGTTTCCCGTTTGCGGCGATTCCGGCAGGCCCCATGCAGACTCGTATGACGGTTTCGTTTTTCACTATTTCTTCCTTATCGCTTTAATCTCTTTGACGATGGGATCGCCGCTGGTTTTCCCGAACACCTTGCCGTTGATCAGTACCACGGGGGCAAAACTGCAGAAGCCCAGACAGGCGACTTTTTCAACGGTGAATTCCCGGTCCGACGTCGTGTCTTCTTCTTCGGAAAGCTTCAGTTCTCGCTTTACGCTGTTCAAAATCCTCTCGGCGCCGCGCACATGACATGCGGTACCGCAGCAGGCGGTAATCTTGTTCTTGCCGGTCGGGGTCAGACGAAACTGCGAGTAGAAAGTTGCAACGCCGTAGAAGCGGCTCGGAGCGATGTTTAGCGCTTCGGAAAAATAATCCACCGCTTCTCGGGGAATGTAACCCAGGGCGTCCTGGGTTTCCTGAAGCAGGGAAATGACATTACCGCCATTGTTCCGGTAGTTATCGATGATTCGGTTTAAAGTATTAGTCATGTCCGCAGGAGTGTCCATTTCGGGGATTTTGTTCATTTCATTATTGTTATTGTTGAGTTGTGGTTGATGATGCGAAATAAGAAAAACTTATAAAATCATTTTATAATATCATTGCATAAATCTTCTTGCAAGAAAAAAATACTAAATATGTCTTGTCTGTAAAGGGTTTCGCATCCAGGCAACTTAACAGGAAGTCTGCAGGAGCTTTCGTTCAAGAGGGGAGTTCCTTACGGCTGGTGTCTCGGGGCAAGGGAAGATCGGGAATAGTTCCCGTTTGCATGGATTGCCCGTCACTCACCCCCCGGCCGCCTGCCAAGGAGTGAATGACGGGTCGTTTCCGTCTAGTAACCGGTGATATAATCTTTCAAATAATGGATTTCCGAGGTGAGCTTTTTGACGTGCGTCTGGATGATGTCCCGGATCGACAACATACCAACAACTTTATTGTTCTCGAACACGGGCAGATGCCTGATATTTTTTTCTACCATGATGGCAGAGATATCGTGTATTTCGTCATCGGGCACCGCAACGATGAGATTGTGTACCATGGCCTCCTTGACCTTGATGTCCTTGAAGCTTTTTCCGTTCGTGGACAGATAGCACCGCACGACGTCTCGTTCCGTGAAGATCCCCACCGTCTTGCCCTCCTCGCTTGCCATGATCGCGCTGATCTTCTTGCTGTGCATCGACTTAATGGCATCTTCCACGGAGCTGTTTGCATCAATGGATACGATGTCTTTTCCTTTTGATTCCAGTAAATCACGAACTTTCATGCTTACCTCCCTCCGCAAATTCGGCATTTTCAGGATTTGGCTGCTCACCCTGAAGAACCACAGGCATTCTTCAGCAGGCTGTGCCATTGATCAAAACGTTTCTAGTATAGCATAGGAACAGGACCGGAATCTACCTCTATTCCAGCCCCTTGATCTCGCCCACGCGGTGAATTTTCATCATGTTCGTGCTGCCGGCCACACCGATCGGCACGCCGGCGCTGATGACGATGAGGTCGTGCTCTTTGGCGAGTTTCTCGTTGAGCATGACCTGCTCGACGCTCGCGATCATATCGTCGGTGGTTTTTTTGGGCCTGAGGATGACCGGCTTCACGCCCCAGTACAGCGACATCCTCCTGGCTATGTGCTCAAAAGGCGTCGGCGCGATGATGCTCATTCTCGGCCGGTGTTTCGAGACCAGGAGAGCGGTGGAGCCGGACTGGGTGAATGTCACAATGGCCTGTGCCTGTTGTTCCTCGGCTGCCCGGCATGCGGCATGGGCGACGCTTTCATCAGGCCCGGTTACGTCCGTGTCCGGGGGCCAGGGATTGACCGAGGTCTCGGCCTCCCGTGCGATGCGCGCCATGGCCGAGACCGCCTGGATCGGATATTTCCCCATGGCGGTCTCACCCGAGAGCATGACGCAGTCCGTCCCGTCCAGGATCGCATTCGCCACGTCCGACGTCTCGGCTCGCGTGGGCTGGGGGTTCTCGATCATGCTTTCGAGCATCTGTGTTGCGGTGATCACCGGTTTTTCCTCCCAGTGGCAGGCCTCAATGATCTTCTTCTGGAGAAGCGGCACTTTTTCGGGAGACATCTCGACCCCCAGGTCTCCGCGCGCCACCATGATGCCGTTTGCAGCGCAAATGATCGCCTCGAGGTTCAAAATGGCCTCCGGCTTCTCGATCTTCGCGATGATGGGGATGTCAGCGTTCAGCGACCGTATGAAACGGCGGGTATGCAGTATGTCCTCGGCCGTGCGCACGAAGGAAAGGGCAATATAATCCACACCATGCTTCACACCGAACCTGATATCGGCCTTGTCTTTCCTCGAAAGCGAAGGCAGCGAGAGGTGGGTCCCGGGCAGATTGATGCCTTTGTGGCTTTGTAACATGCCGCCGCGAATGACCTTGCAGGTCAGATCGTGAGCATCCTTTCTGGTCACGCGCAGCTCCAATTTCCCATCGTCGAGGAGCAATCTGTCTCCTATGTTCAGGTCTTTTGCGAGGCGGGGATAGGTCACCGAGATGAGCGCGCTGGTCCCGATGACCCTGCGCCTGGTGAGGGTCAGGCCGTCACCCCGTTTGAGCGTGACGGCGTCATTGTGCATGGTACCAACGCGCAGCTTTGGCCCTTGCAGGTCTTGCATAATCGCGATCTGTTTACCTGCTTTTGCGGCTTCGCCCCGAATGAGCTTGATGTGTCGGGTATGGTCATTCCGGTCCCCGTGGGAGAAGTTCAATCGCGCCACGTCCATCCCCGCCCTGATGAGTTTCGCGATGATCGCGGCCGAACTGGACGTCGGACCGATAGTGGCGATAATCTTGGTTCGCTTGGACATGCAACCCCCGGTTTCAGTAGATGACAAACAGCGGTAGGAGACAGGGACCGCTTCGCTTTCAGTATATCATACAGGCATTGCGAAGGATATGCGGCAAAATCACTACGTGACGCCTTGACAACGATGCTTCTGCACTCATCTTGCTCCTCACGGCTCCATGTTCTCCAGTGCATATTTTTTGGTTCCCAGGCCCAGTCTCTCCGCCTCGTCGATCTGAATCTGCATAGGCCGTGGATTGAGCTTCGCCATCACGTCGTCTCCGGGCTTCAACTTCAAATCCTCTGCTGCTGACTGAGGAAGGGGGAACGCGGTCCGGAGCATGTCGAGGGACGCCTGCTCGACGGCCACAACATCATCGGAGACCATGATCCCCTGGTCCTGGATAACGGGAACGTCGGCAACGGGCATGCAGTCGCACTCGGGCTGGATTTCGTAAAGGAAGTTGACGTAAACGACCTTGCTTGTTTGAAACGTGGAAAGCACCGCGGCAGCTGCCTCGGCGAGGCTCTTCTGGAACGTCACATCATCCTGTGGCAGCGTGAGTGCGCCTTCCTGACAGACCCGGCTGCATCGGCCGCAGTGCCAGCAGTTGTTTTCATCGACAACAAATCTACCATCCTTGAAATCGATGGCATGGAGGGGGCAGATGTTTTTGCATTGTTCGCAGAAGGTGCAGCTCTCGGCGTTCCACTGGAGACCCGTCTCTCCGTGGCAGTGCATGCCGCCGCGGCCTTTTTCCCAGCCTTGCGTGCGATGACGGGAACTGACGCAGCCCATGGCAAGATTCTTAATCGCTCCTGCATAGCCCGCGTTGATGTGGCCTTTCGTATGGGAGCAAACGATCATGGCAGGGACATCATGTATCGCCGATGCTACGGCGATCTCGTCCAGGATCGTGCCTGCTTTGACCAGGATGCTGTCCTTGCCATAGAGCCCGTCAGCCAGCACCACCGGCGCGCTGCAGGAGAGGTGGTTCAGGCCGTTCTGGTTGGCAACTTCCAGGTAATCGAGCCCCATGATTCTGACCGTGTCAGTGACAAAAGGCTTGGCGCCTGCTCTGCGAACGGCCTCGACAACTTTCCGGATCATGACCGGGGGGACGATTCTGAACGCGCCGGGGGATCCCCAATGGGTCTTGATCGCGACCCATTCGTCCGCTTCGAACCGGTTGGGGAAGTCCATCTTTTCAAGAAGCGTTTCCAGCTTACCCGGGATGCTGTGACCATGATCCCATCGGAGAGTACGGGCTGTGGAAAAATAGACTTTGGACATATCATATCCTCGCCTTATCGATTTTCAAGCTTTCCTTATACACTTCCCTCTTCGGCAACCCAAGTTCCTTTGCAGCAGCTGCGACAGCTTCCTTTTTGCTGAGACCCCGATGGATAATCAAATTCTTGAGATACTCGGCAGTATCGATATCCTGCAGGAGAGGCTCCGAGGAAGCACCATGCACGATGATGGTGAATTCACCCTTCAGGGAACCTGTTTGTAAATGCTTCAGGATCCCTGAAAGCGTTCCTCGTATCGCTTCCTCATGAATCTTCGTCAATTCTCGCGTGAAGACCGCCCTGCGGTCGCCCAGCACTTCGAGCATGTCCCGAATGGCCGCAAGGACCTTGTGGGGCGCCTCGTAGAATATGATGGTGCGGTCTTCCTTGGCTAGGTCCTGAAGCCGCTTGCGCCGTGCCATGTGTTTGGCCGGGAGGAAGCCCTCGAAGACGAACCTGTCGGTCGGCATGCCGGAGACCGAAAGAGCAGCGATGGCTGCGGTTGCACCAGGGATGGGGATGACGGATATTCCCTGGTCTATGGCGAGGTTGATCAGGAAGTAGCCGGGATCGGAGATGCCGGGGGTGCCTGCGTCGGACACCAAGGCTATGTTCTTCCCTTCCAGCATACGCGCGACAAGAACCGGAGCCTTTTCTTCCTTGTTATGGTCGTGATAACTGGTGAGCTGCGTTTCGATCTGGTATCGGTCAAGCAAATGCTTTGTATGGCGCGTGTCTTCGGCTGCGATAAGGTCCGCGTCCTTGAGCACGCGGATCGCCCGGAGGGTCACGTCCTCAAGGTTGCCGATAGGTGTGGCGACGATGTAGAGAGTTCCAGTCATGATAAGAGGTGAGCGTCTTCAGGGGAGAGCGTGCAGGGCGAGACCCGCGTTGCAGGCATCTTTTTACCCCCGCCAACCTGTCCCTTGACGCTGCTGTTCAATAGCTTTTGTACCGATTCGTAATCGGGAACCGCCTGTCCTTGCCCAGGCCGCGGGGTGTGATTTTGACGCCGGGAGGGGCCTGACGGCGTTTGTACTCGCTGGAATCGACAAGCCGGATCACGCGTTCTACTGTTTTCCGTTCAAAGCCCATCTTGAGCATCTCGTCGAACTCCTTGTCCTCTTCTACGTAGGCCTTGAGGATCGGGTCGAGTACTTCATAGACGGGCAATGAATCGCTATCCTTCTGGTTCGGACGAAGTTCGGCAGTAGGAGCCTTGACCAACACACGCTTGGGGATGATGGGCTTTTTTGCAAGACGGTTGATGCACTTGCATACATCGTAGACCATCGTCTTCGGCACATCCTTGATCACGGCAAAACCGCCGGCCATGTCGCCGTAGAGCGTGGCATAGCCGGTAGACATCTCGCTCTTGTTCCCGGTCGTAAGCACGAGCCAGCCGAACTTGTTCGAGAGAGCCATGAGGATGTTGCCCCGAATTCTTGCCTGGAGGTTTTCTTCGGTAACATCCTGTTTTGTATTCGCGAATACGGCACGCAGGGTGTTCAGATAGGCATTGAATGACTGGTGGATGGGAACGGAAAATAATGTGATCCCAAGGTTGCGGGCGAGCGCGCTTGCGTCATCGCAGCTTTCGTCCGAGCTGTAGATTGAAGGCATGAATACACCGTGGACATTCTCTTTTCCAATGGCAGCAACGGCGACAGCTGCCACCAATGAGGAATCGATGCCTCCGGAGAGACCTATAACCACCGACTTGAAGCCGGTTTTTCTCACGTAATCCCGCGTCCCGAGCACAAGCGCGCGGTATACCTCTTCGGGGAGAGGATACGGTTTCACGACACGTACGGGGGGCAGGGATCTTTTCTTTGACGCCGGCCTGTCCGAGAGGATGACGGAATCGATGAAATCCCGGTGCTCATCGAGGATCAGTCCAGATGTGATATCAGCGCCATGGCGTGCAGGTCCAGGCAACGTGATGTCATGGGTGATGAGGTCCTCTTCAAACTGCCGGCCTGCGGCGATCAGCTTCCCCGTGGGGTCCAGGATCATGCTATGGCCGTCGAAGACGAGCTCGTCCTGGCCGCCAACCGTATTGGCGTAGACAATGTAGACGCCGTTCTCCCTTGCGCGCGCAGCGAGCATCTGCTGGCGCTCTCTGCCTTTGCCCTTGTGATAGGGCGATGCGTTGATCGTGATGATGACTTCGGCTCCCGCCAGCGACTGAGTGCGGGCCGGGCCGTCAGCATACCAGATGTCCTCACATACGTTGATGCCGATGTTTACGCCTTTGATCGTGATGATGGGGAAACGCTTGCCCGGCTTGAAGTAGCGGTATTCGTCGAACACACCGTAGTTCGGCAGCAGCATCTTGTGGTAGACATAAGCAAGCCTCCCATTGCTCATGACAGCCGCGGCATCATAGATATGGTCATTGTTGTTCACAAAGCCGACGATGGCAGAGATCCCGAGCGTTGCCCTCGCGATCTCCTTGAGCGTGCGGAGGTTGTCTTTCACGAACTGGGGCTTGAGCACCAGGTCCTCGGGCGGATAGCCGGTAATGGCAAGCTCGGTGAATGCGACAATGTCGGCAGCTTGTTTTTTCGATCGGCGAATGTAGTCAATGATCTTGTCACGGTTGCCCGCGAGGTCTCCGACCGTAGGGTTTATCTGGGCCATGGTAATGCGAATTGTTCTCATGAAGCTCCTTTTGGAGTGCGCAGGATGACAACGCTGGCATGGCGATGCCGAGTCAAGAAAAATAGTGGAATCGCAGCTGGATGCAGTGCGCCTCGCACCGGCGCATCCCTGCTCACAATTGTTTCCTTGCCTCTTCCATGACTACCTTCACCGGGATATGTTTCTCCTCCGCTATTCTCCGGCAGTCATCGTACTCAGGCGTCGCAGTGAGAATTTCATCACCACGCCTGCTTATTTTCATTCTGATCCTGCCGTAGGGTGTTTCGACTTCCCTAATTTCTCGATCCAACTTCTTTCTCGCGACTTCCTGGATGCGAACTCCGATGCTAGTCGTCTCACGGAATATCGTATCGAGGACCGCATCGAGCTTTGATTTATCCGTAAGCACCGACACCAGGATGGCAGGCCTGCCTTTTTTCATGATGATCGGCGTGAGATAAGCGTCCTGCGCGCCCTGGCTCATGATTTTCTCAACAAGATAATCATAGAGCTGTGGATTCATGTCGTCAATGTTCGTTTCGATGATGACGGATGCGTCTTCATCATAGAGCGCCGTGGGTTCTCCGATAATGAGCCGCAAAACATTCGGCTTCCCTGCAAAGTCCTGTTCGCCCGCGCCATAGGCTACGCGGTCAACTCTCATCGCAGGCAGAAGGCCGAAAGACGTACCGAGCGTACTGATGATGGCTGCGCCGGTCGGCGTCGCGAGTTCGAACTGGGTGGTCGACTGGTAGAGGGGGATCCCCTTCAGCATTTCTGCCGTAGCCGGAGCTGGAATCGGCAGCAGACCGTGTGAGGTCTGAATCGTTCCCGAGCCGACGTTTACCGCCGATGACATGACCTCCGTGATTCCCAATAGGTCCAGTCCAATGGCTGCTCCGACCGTATCAACAATAGAGTCCAACGCACCCACTTCATGAAAATGGATATTGTTTCGCGTCGTCAGGTGGATCTTTGCTTCGGCATCAGCCAGCCGTGTGAAGATCCGGCTGCTTTTCTCCTTGATCGACGCCTTGAGGGAGGACCGGTCAATGATTGCCAGAATGTCCGAGAGGTGCCTGGTTTTCTGGTCCTCACGGTCGATGATGACATGAACTTTGGTTGCTGCGATGCCGGAACGCATGACCTTGTCAGCTTTGAGCTCATAACCGGGGAGATTCAATTTAGAGAGCTCTGCGCGCAAGACATCAATGGCGATGCCGGCGTCTACGATGGCGCCTAGAATCATATCGCCCGAAATGCCGGAAAAACAGTCGAAGTAAGCGATGGTCATCGTAAGACTAGCCTCTCGAGAAGAAGCACAAAGTGCAAAAAAGCCTCTGCAGCAAGCAAGCGCGGGGAGCAACGGTAACTCTCACGACCGTTCCTGCCATCGTTCTTTCCCTTCAACCCCTCGCCGTATCTCTGTGAATGTTGCCCATCGGCGAGCTCTCTCGAACCTATTTTTCTCCAAGCGAATTTATCCTGTGCGCCAGTACGCCGGCGCCGAATCCATTGTCGATGTTCATGACGGCAATGCCGGAAACGCATGAGTTCAACATCGTCAGAAGGGGAGCTAATCCTTGAAACCCGGCGCCGTAGCCGACGCTCGTGGGTACGGCGATCACGGGCTTGTCCACGAGGCCGCCTACGACCGACGGGAGCGCACCATCCATGCCCGCAACCACGATAATCACGCGCGCGGTATCGAGCATGTCGCGCTTGCTTAAAACGCGGTGGATGCCCGCAACACCCACGTCATAGACGTTCAGGACGCTACTGCCAAGCATCTCGGCGGTGACCGCTGCCTCTTCGGCCACAGGAATGTCCGACGTCCCGGCTGTCAGGACCAGCACGGTGCCTTTGGTGGCTCTCTTGTTAGCATGTTGTATGACTATGGCTCTCGACGCGCCATGGTAAACAGCCCGACGATCCATCTTTTTGAGCGCTTTAAAGATCCGTTCGCTCGCGCGCGTGGCGAGGACGTCGCTTCCGGCCTTGAGCATTCGCTTCGCGATGCCCACAACCTGCTCCAGCGTCTTTCCTTCGCAGTAGATGACCTCGGGCATGCCGTGGCGCAGCTGACGGTGGTGGTCGATATGGGCGTAGGCCACGTCCTCAAATGGCAAATGCTTGAGACGGAAAAGCGCGGTCTCAATCGTGATTTTGCCCGCGCGGACAGCCTGAAGGAGTTCGGTGAGACTGGTTATATTCATGACCATGCCTGCAGGAGGGCAGCATTGACGCTGCCAGGGCCTTCGCCCACGGCCGGGCCGTTCGCCGCTCTATGCGTTGACGGTATGAATGGCCCGATCCCTTTTTTTCGGAACTTCATCGACCGCACTTCATTCAGCACGCGCTCACGATCATGAACTGATTCCCCATACGTGTGCAGTGCCTCGAACGTCATGCCGGTATAAAAAAGAATCATGGTGTTCCTCGGCCGCAGCCGCTCGACGAAGTGGAGTTCATGCACTGCTTCCTGGTATGCTCCCGGGCGCGGCAGAGCAGATGTGAGATGGGAAATCACCAGGGGAAGACACTGTTTCATGGAATATCATCTCCGAAAAAGCGCGGCGACCGAGAGCAGCCTCTTCCAATCATCCCGCCGTAACCGTGGACTACCTGCACTATTCAGCCTTCAGCTCCCGGGCCATAAGGTCCTGGAGAGCTTTTTTCGGATCCTTGTTTTCGTAGAGGATTTGATAGACCTCATCCACGATCGGCATTTCGATGTGATGCTTTCTTGCAAGCTCCCGGGCCGCTTTGGCCGTTTTCACGCCTTCGGCAACGGTCTTTGAGCCCTTCAAAATGTCTTCGAGTACCTCGCCCTTGCCGAGCCTGGCGCCGAGCGAACGGTTCCGCGAGAGCCCTCCGGTGCAGGTGAGGACCAGGTCACCCATGCCTGCGAGGCCGGAGAAGGTGGTCACGCTCCCCCCCATGGCAACGCCAAGGCGCGCCATTTCGGCGAGCCCCCGGGTGAGCAGAGCGGCCATGGTGTTGTAGCCGAACCCCATCCCTTCTAGGGCGCCCGCGGCAATGGCCACGACGTTCTTAAGCGATCCCGCGAGTTCTACGCCCACGATGTCCTGGTTCGTGTATACGCGAAAATAGGCATTGCTCAGTACTTCCTGGGCTATTTTGCCGATTGCAGGATCAGAGGAAGCAAGCGTAATGGCCGTTGGCATCTTCAGGGCGACCTCTTTGGCAAAGCTCGGTCCTGAGAGGAAACAGAGACGGTTGTGAAATGCAGCAGGAAGCACATCCTTGAATATTTCTGAAAGCGGCATGAGCGTTTCGATCTCAATGCCCTTTGATGCGCTGATGATGATGGCGTCCTTGGCGAGAAAGGAGGCATACTGCCTTGTCACGGCCCGGACCGTATGGGAAGGGACGACGGAAAGCAAAATTGAGCCGTCCGTAACCGTGCGTTCGAGGGATGAGGTTACGGTAATGGATTCGGGTAGCGTAAAGCCGGGGAGATAGACCCGGTTCTCACGCGTTCTGGCTGTTTCCCCGGCAAGGTCCTTCTCGTACATCCAGAGGGTTACGTTGTGGCCTTTGTCGGCGAGCAGCATTGCTAGTGCCGTGCCCCAGGCACCCGCGCCGATAACTCCTATTTTTTCAGCCATACGAGGCCATTATAATGGTTGCGTGGTTGACTGTCAAAAGATTTATCAGAACACGCAGCAAAACCTTGCGTTCAGGCCGTGGAGGATGTCAATGGTTCGGCTCGATGATGACCTTCATGCACTCGTCAGGCCTTGCTCCGGTCACGAATGCTTCTCCGATCTTATCGATGCTGAACCGGTGTGTCACCATGTCGGTCACGGTGACCGTGTTGTGTCGTATGAGATCGAGTGCCTGCATGTTGTCAAGGGGAGCAGCGCCGTAGCAGGTTTTGATCGTGATATCGTCGCGCCAGAACGGATTGAAGTCCACGTCAATGGTTTCGCCGGGTCTCGGTACGGCGAAGAACAAGATCGTGCCGCCGCGTTCGGCAGACGCGAGCGCGGCACGGGCAGCAGGCAGTGCCCCCGCCGAGAGAACGACGATATCAGCAAGCCTGCCATCGTTCACCGTTCTCACGAAAGCGGGTACCTCTTCGTTGGCGGGGATTGTATGATTGGCGCCAAACTGCTTAGCCTTCGCAAGGCGGTAGGGACTGATGTCGGATGCGATGATCGTGCCGGCACCGAGGGCCCGGGCGAGTTTTATGATCAGCAGACCGGCTACGCCGCTGCCCACCACTAGAACGCTCTGAACAGGTTTCAGCCCTGCGGCCCTGATTGCCCTCACTGCGGTTCCAAGCGGTTCAATGAACGTCGCCTGCTCAAAGGTCACGGAGTCGGGAAGAACGAGCGTGCCGGTCCTGACGCTCCTGCCGCTCACTCTCAACAGCTGTGAAAAGCCGCCGGGGTCAAAATTGTTTACACTCTGGAACGTGGTGCAGGCCGTTTCGTGTCCGCTGAGGCAGTAATAGCAGGCATTACAGGGGACATGGTGGGTGACGAATACGCGGTCACCGGGCTTGACGTGCGTGACCAGTTTTCCAGCTTCAACAACGATCCCGGCCGGCTCATGGCCCAGCACAAGCGGCGCCCGCTTGATCCTGTACCACTCCAGGAGATCGCTGCCGCAGAGGCCGCAGGCCATGACCTTGACGAGGATGTCCCGGTCGCCGGGTTTTGGGTCCGGACGTTCTTCGACACGTACGTCGCTATTTCGGTAATAGACTCCGGTTTTCATTTATTCGGGTAACTGACCACAGATCCGCTCTGCGGACACACAGAAAAAAAATAGGAACGAGCTGCGACAGCACGCACGAGAACGTCAGAGGCAGTCGAGAACCGTGGAGAAAAACATGTTGGCCTTGTCGTCCGACCTGTTAGGATTTGTTCCGATTATCCAGGTAATAGTCGTACGCTTCCTTCACGCTCGCACCCTCATGGACGACTTTGCGCACGGCGCCGATCATGGCGACCGGAGCGTCGGACTGGAAAATGTTCCTGCCCATGTCCACGCCCGATGCGCCCTGATCGATTGCATCCCGTGCCATCTGCAGGGCCTCGCGTTCGGGCAGCTTCTTTCCTCCCGCGATGACGATCGGCACCGGGCATGCGGCAGCGACCTGCTCGAATCCCGGGACGTGGTAGGTTTTTATGAAAGAGGCCCCCAACTCCGCGAGGATGCGTGTTGCGAGGCTGATGTACCGGGCATCGCGCGTCAGTTCCTTCCCGACCGCGGTGACCCCGAGCACGGGGATGCCATAGCGCATGCCCATGTCCACGAGCCGTGTCATATTGTTCACGGACTGGGTCTCAAATTCTCCGCCGATAAAGACCTGTACGGCCACGGCGGATACGTTCATGCGAAGTGCATCTTCAATGTCCACGGCAATCCGCTCATCGGAAAGTTCCTTGAGGATGCTCGGACCTCCGCTCGCGCGCATGACTACCGAGTTGGTCACCGACGGTTCGATGACCGAGCGCAGGACGCCGCGGGTCAGCATCAAAGCGTCCGCATAGGGAATGAGCGGCCGGATCGTGACGTCAACGCGTTCAAGCCCGCTGGTGGGGCCCTGAAAATAACCGTGGTCGAAGGCGAGCATCACGGTCTTGCCGGACTGGGGATTGAAAATGCGGCTCAGCCTGTTCCTCATCCCCCAATCGTAGCCGTTCGATCCTTTCAGGAAGAACGCTTCGCTCTTTTGGGGGATGTTGGTATAGTAATTTTTTTCTTTTTTTGAAAAGTCCTGCTCTGCCATGGAATGCCTCCTCAAAAGCCATGATCGTAAGGGGAAACAGGGCTCTAATCTAATGCATGCGTCGAAAGAAATCAAGAGAAAATAGAATGGAGGTTATTTCTGGGACGCCGATTTAAGGGCTGCATGCTGAGGGGCATGAACTCCGGATACGGTGCCGGGATGACCCAGCTGCCCGCCACCTGTCTTGCACCTGCTTTCCTGAGGAAGGTCGTTCCCACGCAGGGCAGAGACTGCCGGCGAGTTGTAAAAATTAGACCCTCTTTATCCATTACACTATAGCAGAAAAAAGCGCGATTCGTGCGATATCAGCACTGTAGTCGGGGTGGCGGTGTTTGCAGCGTTCTGTTAATTTGTATCAAGGAGCAGCATCATCAATCATGCGCTTTGCCAAATCACCGCAACAAGCCTCCGGTTTTCGTCATGAGGAGAGGTCCAAGAACACAGAAAGCCCTTTCCAATTGAAGCCTGTTTCTGTATACTGAAGACATAAAGGCTTTTACTCAAGAGGGACGCGCGGTTCCAAAACAGTATGGCCAGCATCTCGAGAGGACCTGGCAACACTGGTGAGAATCAATGACCTGGTTCCTGTTGAAAGGCAAATTGGCCTGTGCTCCCTGTGGTGGGCCGTTCAGTGGTCGTCGTGTCGAAGCCACGGCTTCATGACCCAGGTTTTCTTGGCGGCTTCGCCCGGGCATCCCTGAAGCCCTAGCGGTGGGAGTGCGTCAAAGGGCCATTCTGCCTGTTTTCATTGCGTAGCCTTACAACATGCCCGAGGACCTCAACATGTCCGCTCAATTCGACATCGGTGCGATAACCGGACTTTCCCAACAAGAGGCCTCCGACCTGCTGAACAGGGAGGGGTATAACGAACTGCCCTCTGCGAAGCAGCGCAGTATCGTTGCAATTGCGATCGATGTGGTTCGGGAGCCCATGTTCCTGCTCCTCGTCGCCTGCGGCACTATTTACCTTTTTCTTGGTAATGTGCGGGAGGCAATGATGCTGCTCGGCTTTGTGTTCGTGGTCGTCGGCATCACGCTGTATCAGGAGCGCAAAACCGAGCGGGCGTTGGAGGCCCTCCGCGATTTGTCGAGCCCCCGGGCCCTGGTCATGCGGGACAGGGAACAGAAACGCATTCCTGGCCGCGAGGTCGTCCGGGGAGACACATTGCTCTTAAACGAAGGGGACCGGGTACCGGCCGATGCGGCGCTGCTCTCCAGCCTCAATCTTTTTGTTGATGAGTCCTGCCTGACCGGTGAATCGCTGCCGGTCAGAAAAAGGGAGCACGTGCCCATAAAGGAGATGGGGAAGCCAGGAGGGGAGGATTTACCGTACGTTTTTTCCGGGACCCTCGTGGTCAAAGGTCAAGGCGTCGCGACCGTACTGGCGACGGGTGCTGACACCGAGATCGGCAAGATCGGCAAGGCGCTCCAGAGCGTCGAACGAGAGGCCACTCCGCTCCAGGTGGAAACGGGCAAGATTGTCAGAAACCTCGCTGTCATCGGCCTCTTTCTCTGCCTTCTCGTGATCGTTGTCTACGGATTGACGCGGGACAACTGGCTCCATGGGTTTCTTGCCGGCATCACGCTGGCCATGGCGCTCCTTCCGGAAGAATTCCCCGTCGTGCTCACCATATTCCTGGCCCTCGGAGCTTGGCGCATCTCCCGGAAGCGCGTGCTCACCAGGCGCGTACCCGCTGTTGAGACCCTGGGCTCGGCAACGGTGCTCTGCGTCGACAAAACGGGCACCATCACGCAGAACCGGATGTCCGTCAGCAGGATGTTCGCGCGCGGCGAATTTTGCGATATCGACGAGCGGGCAGAGAAGAGCATTCCTGAACGGTTCCATGAGATCGTCGAGTTCAGCATACTGGCGAGCCAGATGGATCCCTTTGATCCCATGGAAAAGGCGTTCCGTGAACTTGGTGCCAACTATCTTGCCCGGACTGAACATCTTCACGACGACTGGACGCTCGTTCGAGAATATCCGCTTTCGAACGATCTCATGGCGTTGTCCCATGTCTGGAAATCACCCGACGGCAACGAGTACGTGATCGCCGCAAAAGGATCTCCCGAGGCGGTTGCCGACTTGTGTCATCTGGATGAGCGGCAGCGAAGCGAGCTGACGAAGATCATCGAGCAGATGGCAAAGGACGGATTGCGCATTCTGGGCGTGGCGAAGTCCCATTTCACCATTACGGATTTGCCGGGTGAACAACACGATTTTCCCTTCTCGTTCCTTGGTCTCGTTGGCCTCGCCGACCCTATCAGGCCGGGCGTAACCGAAGCGGTCATGGAATGCCGTGCAGCCGGCATCCGCGTCGTGATGATCACCGGAGACTACCCCGGGACCGCTGCGAACATCGCGGCCCAGATCAACCTGCAGCACCTGGACGACATCATCACCGGCCACGAACTGGACTGCCTGGATGATGCTGAGCTCCGGCAGCGAATCAAGAACGTCGATATTTTTGCCCGCGTGGTGCCTGAGCAGAAACTCAGGATCGTGAACGCGCTCAAGGCAACCGGCGAAGTCGTGGCCATGACCGGAGACGGCGTGAACGATGCACCGGCCCTCAAGGCCGCGCACATCGGCATTGCCATGGGGGGGAGAGGTACGGACGTGGCGCGCGAGGCATCGGCACTCGTGGTGCTTGATGATGATTTCTCTTCCATTGTGCAGGCAGTGCGCATGGGCCGCAGGATATTCGATAACATGAGAAAGGCCGTTGCCTATATCTTTGCCGTCCATGTCCCGATCGCCGGCATGTCTCTTATTCCGGTCCTCTTCAAGTGGCCACTGGTGCTCCTGCCGGTGCATATCGTCTTCCTGGAGCTTATCATTGATCCTGCGTGCTCGGTGGTGTTTGAAGCCGAGCCCGAGGAATCGGACGTGATGACCCGGCCGCCGTTCAGGCCCGATGCGCCTCTGTTCGGCAGGGGGATCGTGGTCCTGAGCCTCCTCCAGGGGCTGAGCGTACTGGTAATTCTGCTCGGCGTTTATATTTTTGTGCTCAAGGGGGGACAGAGCGAGGAAGACGCCCGGGCGCTCACCTTCACAACGCTGATAGTCGCCAACTTGGGACTCATCTTCGTGAACCGCTCGTGGTCACGTCACATAGTGTATACACTTCGCTCTCCGAATGCAGCGTTGTGGTGGGTGTCCGGAGGGGCTGTCCTTTTTTTGGGACTGGCGTTATCCATCCCTTTTTTACGGAGTCTTTTCAGTTTTTCGGTCCTCCATGGCATGGATATCCTGATCTGTATCGGCGCGGGGGTGGTCAGCATCCTGTGGTTCGAACTGTTAAAGATGACGAATTGGCCCAAAGCGGCGCTCAGGGAATGAACTCGGCGACGGCACTGAGCCGTCTAGCTGCACCGGTGAGCGTCAATGGATTGCTGCAGGTTAGGCTTCATGGTGCCTGCTGACATCTCACTCTCGTCGTCGATGTTGCATGTCGGAGCTCCATGCAGGCAGCCGGGGCCTTGTCATCCAGCACACGGCAGTGAGAGGACATACAGGTTTTCTGATATTCCCCACGGGGATGAATCAAGGGAGGATGGAGAATGTTTTTCACACTGACGAAAATTGTGCAATCGTTGCTCCTTCCTCCCTCGGGTCTTTTGATCCTCATGGCGATAGGTTTCCTGGTCGTGGGGAAGAAGCGAATCCTCGGTATGCTCTGCATTGCCTCGGGCTTTCTCCTTCTTTACGCACTGTGCATTAGTCCCGTGAGCAACGCTCTCATCCAACCGCTCGAAAGTGTGTACGCTCCGTTCGTTTATACGAAGGACCTCGACGCACAGGCAATCGTAGTGTTGAGCGGCGGAGCCAGGGAGCCATCAGTACCGGGCCTTTTGCCGGAACCAGATGATTATTCCCTGGAGCGGCTGGTATATGGCGTGGCATTGTCTAGGAAGCTGCGACTTCCACTTCTGCTCGTGGGTGGGAGCGGCGATTCGGGGAGACCGCAGCTCTTGGAGGCGGAGGCAATGGCCCGAACCGCAATAAGTATCGGGGTCCCCGTGAAGGACATCGTGGTCGAGAACAGCGTCAGAAATACGCACGAGAGCGCGAAGGCAGTTAAACGGTTGCTGAACAAGAGCCGTATCATTCTCGTGACCTCGGCCGCACATATGAAAAGGTCCGTCGCTATGTTTAAAAAGGAGGGAGTCGATATCGTTCCGGCTCCGACAGGGTATCGCACGGATCGGCACGCGCTCACGGGGTACTCATTCATTCCCCGTATTGAAAACTTGTCCACCTCTTCTCTAGCGTTGTCCGAATACCTGAGCTATCGATGGTACGCGATGCGCGGGGATTTATAGCCGGTTGCCAGGAGAACACCTTCACTTTATGTTCTGTGGAGGAGGAGTCCGGCGAGGTGGGAGGTGGCTCGGGGTTGGGATCTCAGGCTCCTCCTGTGACTGCGGAATGGTGGCGATGAACTGCCAGTCACTATATTGTCCTTTCCCCTCAAAGTCTTGATGGACCTCAGGGAAGTGGGACTGCTTGAGCGGTGTTTTATCGCTTTTACTGTGGACTCCTATGATATACTTTCCGGTGGCATTAACACCTTCCACGAGTACGAAATCCTCGCCGGTCATGGGGTCTTTGTATTTCTGCCGCAGATGCCGTTTTCCGGCCGACGTCCTGTTGTCCACAAGGAGGTCCTCGATGCGTCGGGGAAGCTGGGGATTGAAGGGAATTGCGTTATAGTATCGCTCGATGGCCTCTTTGTACTGATCTCCCCGAAACAGCAGCTCTGCCTCTTTATCTCGCAGTATGATGTTCTGCCAGTACTTTCCCGCTGCGCCGAGACTGATTCCGATAATAACGAGGATTGCCAACAGACCGACGTACGTGAAGCCGCGGGAAGTGCGGATTGCCCGATGTTTTACCGTATGACCCTTGGGATTTGAATTCCTCATGCAGCTTCCCTCTTGCCCTTGCGTCATTCTATGAATGTCACGCGGTTTATTTCCTTGAACGTCGATTCCCCGGCAAAGACCTTGGCCAGCGCGGACTGGCGGAGCGTGGTCATTCCTTCACCTATGGCGGCTTTTCGCAATTCCGACGACGGCCGTTTCTCAAGGATCATCTCCCGGATATGGTCGGAGAGGTCGAGGAATTCCGTAATGGCCTTCCTCCCTCGGAAACCGGTGTAGTTGCACTCCTTGCACTCGCCGGCATCATAGAACACGTGGTCCCTGTACTGGTCGTAATCGACGGCCGAGTCCTCGATCTCTTTTCTGGTAAGTTTCGCAATCTTTTTGCAGTGGGGGCAGAGGATCCGGACGAGCCTTTGGGCAAGGATGCAGTTGAGCGACGAGACGAAGTTGTACGGCTCGATGCCCATGTTCAGGAAGCGACCAAGCACATCGAAGGCATTGTTCGCGTGGACCGTCGTGAAGACCAGATGGCCGGTCAGAGCGGACTGTACTGCAATCTGGCCGGTCTCGGCGTCGCGGATCTCGCCGACCATGATCTTGTCCGGATCGTGGCGCAGGATTGAGCGGAGACCCCGGGCAAACGTAAGCCCTTTCTTCTCGTTTACGGGGATTTGGGTTACGCCTTTCAGCTGGTACTCGACGGGATCTTCGATCGTAATGAACTTGTCCTGGCCGGTGTTGATTTCGGTCATGGCGGCGTAGAGCGTCGTGGTCTTCCCGCTTCCCGTAGGGCCGGTGACGAGGACCATGCCGTAGGGTTCGCAAATGCTTTTTCTGAACCGGCGGAGGTCGTTTTCGTCGAACCCAAGGCTGTCGAGCTTGAGGGTATTGACGCCCGCGGTGATGGATTCCTTGTCCAGGATGCGGATGACGACGTCTTCACCGAACGCTGAGGGAAGGATCGAGACGCGGAAGTCGATGGTCTTGCCGCCGGTCCTCAGCTTGAACCTCCCGTCCTGGGGCACGCGTCGCTCGGCGATGTCCAGGTCGCTCATGACCTTGATGCGCGAGACGATGGCGTTGTGGAATTTGATGTCGATGGGCTCGGTGGCGTTGTACAGTACGCCGTCGATACGGTATTTGAACAGGACGTTCTTGTCCGTTGATTCGATGTGGATGTCTGAGGCCCGGCGCTGGATTGCATCGAAGACGGTGGTATGCATCAGCCGGATGATGGGGCTCTCGTCCTTGTCGATGCTTTCGAGCGAGAGGATCTCCTCTCCTTCGCCGTTTTCCTGCTCCTTCACGATGTGGAACTTGAAATCTTCCGACACCGCGTGCATGACCTGTTCCGAGGAGCCGCTTCGCTTCAGCACGGCCTGGATGGCGGAGGGGGTGCCTACGCTGATCTCGATCGGCCTGTTCAGAATCATCTCCAATTCATCGATAGCCGGGAGGTTATTGGGGTCCGTCATCGCCACGACGAGCATGTCGCCCGCTTCCTCCATGGGCACGAACTGGTAGCGGTGCATGAGGTCCACGGGGATGGTCTCGAAGAACTTCGCGGGAATGCGAAAGTCCTCCAACACTGCGTAGTGCAATCCCCGCTGCTCCGCAAGGGCCTGGGCAAGCATTTCCTCGGTAATCAGGTTCCGGACGACGAGTCGTTCGCCGATCCTCAGCTGATGATCATCAGTCTCCTGCAGAATTTCGCTGATCTGCTCCTGGGTCACGACGCCCTTCGCCGAGAGAATTTCTCCCAACCGTCTTCTCCTGAACGATGTCATTTTACGTGTGCCCCCATTTCGAATATCGGAAGATAAAGCGCCACGACGATCACCGCCATGATGAGTCCCATCGTCAGCATCAGCACGGGCTCGATCAAGGTCGTGAGCGCAGTGAGCCGATTCTCGACCTCCTGATCGTAATAATCGGCAACATCCTCGAGCATCAGCGGAAGATCGCCTGACGACTCACCGACCTCGATCATCCGCACCGTTATGTCGGGCGCGACACGGGTACGTTCAAACGAAGCAGCGAGGCTTACGCCCTCCGTTACCAGCACCCGGGCCTCCGACAAGCGCCGTGACATGGCCCGATTGTTGATGACGCCAGCGGTGGTGTCGAGGGCCTGCACCAGCGGAATGCCGCCCCGGAGCACGGTTGCGAGTGTCCGCGTAATTTGCGCCAGCAAGTATTGCGTAATGAGCAAGCGGATGAGAGGGATCTTCAGCTTGATGCTGTCGAGGGTGTTTCTGCCGGCCACTGTTTTCTGCCACGAATAGAGGGCCACACCTGCGGCAACGATTCCGGCCAGGAGGAACGGCGTGAATCGGGTCAGGAACCTGGTAAACTCGATAAGCAGACTCGTCAAAAAGGGGAGTGAGCCCGCCTGGTCGCTGTACATCTCGGTAAAGTTCGGAATGACGTAGATAAAAAAGATTCCCAGCACGACGATGAGGGCAAGAACGAGAAAAATGGGATAGGCGAGCGACATTTTGAGCTTGGTCATCACAGCAATCATTTTTTTCTGATACGTGATAAAGCGCATCAGCACGTCGACGAGAGCGCCGCTTTTTTCTCCTGCCCGCACCGTAGCCGTGTAGAGCGGGGAGAAATAGGTCGGATGCTTTGCCATGGCATCGGAAAGCGCCGTACCGCCCTTGATGTCTTGGATGATGCTTTCGAGGGCAGCCCGAAAAGCCGGCTTTTCCGTCCGTTTCTGCAATATCTCAAGGGCCTGGAGGATGGGCAGCCCTGCTTTCACGAGAGTAGAAAATTCCTGATTGAAGAGAAGAAATTCTTTTGCGCTGCTCCGGCCCCCCAACAAGGCCGCCCTTTTTTTATCGAGGCTCAGAACCAGATAACCCCTCCCCTCAAGATCTTGACGGAGTTCCACGGCATCGGTGGCCATTGCCTCGTCAACAAACGAGGTGCCGTCCTCGCGAACGGCTTTGTAGGTGAATAAAGGCATGGATGGATAATACCAGATAGGAGATTACTAAGTCAATAAGCCAGGGGTCGTTACCGTGGAAAATCGGTTTTTTAAGCATGGGGGCCTGGACAGAGGGCGGAGCGACGATCGGGCTCAGGACGGTGCTGCGGCCCCTTCCTGCAGGCTTTTCCAGTATTTTTTTTGCACGTTGATGATCCGCTGGGTCACCTGCACCGCCGCAGGGGAGTGTGCACGCTCCGGCAGGGTCGTCTGCTTCCCGATGAGCGTATTGAGAACTGCCCGAACGCCGTCACGAAGGCCTGCAGGATTGTACCCGCCTTCGAGCGTAAGCAGGACCTTGCCGCAAGTCTCTCGCGCGATGTCCTGCACGATGCCGGCCAGTGCGCCGAATCCTTCGCCGGTTACCTCCATACCGCCGAGAGGGTCCTGGGCAAAGGGGTCGAATCCTGCCGAGACGAGGATGAGTTCGGGACGATATTCGAGGGCGATCGGTTTTAAGATGCGGGAATAGACGTGGACATATTCCGCATCACCGAAGCCAATCGGGAAGGGCGCGTTCACGGTGAATCCCTCACCCTTGCCGCTTCCGACCTCATCGTAATTTCCCGAGCCGGGGTAGTAGGGATATTGGTGAGAGGAAAAGAAGAGCACCCCCGGGTCATCGTAGAATGCGTGCTGGGTGCCGTTGCCGTGATGGAGGTCCCAGTCCACAATGAGAACCCTTTTGAGACCGTGCATTTTTCTTGCATACACCGCCGCAATTGCCACGTTATTGAAAAGGCAGAACCCCATGCCCCGTCCGGCCTCAGCGTGGTGCCCAGGCGGGCGGACAAAGGCGAAGACCGAGTCCTGAGTTCGGTGTGCGGTGCTTGGAGCTTGAAGCAGCGTATCTACGGCAGCGAGCAGGCCGCCTGCCGCGAGCCGTGCGATCTCGTACGACCGGGATGAAAGCCCGGTATCGGGATCAAGTTGAGAATGCACCTTGCCTTCGGTGCCCGCTACCATACGGATGTAACGCGGTTCGTGAACAAGGGCAAGCTCGCTTTCGGTTGCGAGCCGGGGCTGGATCAGCGGGAGGTTGTTGAATTCCCGCTGAATGAGGTCGTGGATCACGCGTAGTCGGTTCGGGCTTTCGGGATGGCCTTCACCGGCATTGTGTTCCAGGTAACGGTCGTCTTTGATGATTGCGAGTGATGGCACGTTTCAGCCCGAAACGGTGAATCCAGGAAAGGATCTTTCTCCTGCTTCCGTTCTCCAATTGTCAATACGTTCTTACTTCTGGTCCTTTTTCCTCGCGATAATCTGTGGCCCCGCTGTCTTGTAATTTACTACATTGAACGAATCCAGCCACGCTTGTAGTGCTGCGGGCGAAGGCAGTTGTTCGGGCAGTTTTGCTTCCGGTGCACAGACATACAGGACTGTTTTGACCAGGTCAAGAACGCTGAATTCGAGGGCCTCCTGAACATTCCGGGGAGACGCTTTCATGATGATCATGTTCTCTCGGTACCATCCGTCTCCTTTGGGCGTTATGGAACCGCAGTCGCTCCCCTCGTAGGACTTGGTCTGGAAATTATTTTTGAGGGCGAACCCGGAGACATCCGAACGCATCTGCTGCAGGCCTTTGAATGCCGGGTTCGAACAAATGCCGGCCTTGCCCCAGCAGATAGGGTCGAAGCGAGTCGTATTGATCCCGCAGCAATAGAGGTATGTCTGGGGGCCCGACTCAGGCGTCTGCCGAATGACAATGTAGAGATAATCGTTTTTATATTCATAGGAGCGTACTGTTTGCGGTGTACTCATAGTAGTGGACGCCTTTCTGTCGTTGATGATGGGGAAAAAGGTACGAGTTCACTGTTGCGGCGTGTGCAACGGTAGAGTGCTCGCTCTTTGATTCCCGTCGCTAGGAACGTGGTTCTGCTATTGGGTGTTCGAGGACTTCTTTTTTTTCTTTGTTTTATGCTTTGCCGCCGCAGGCTTTTTCTTGACCGCTGGCTTCGGCTTGGGTTTGGATTCGCACTGTTGGATTTTTTTCTTGAGGTCGTCGATCATCTGGTTCTGATCCTTCAACAGTTGCTCCAGCTTGGCATTGTCCTGCTTCAGTGATTCAACGTCCTGTCTGGCTGCATCCCGTTCCGATCTTGCCTTGTTGGCCGCGTACAGGCTCCAAATCAGCAGGATCGTTACGATCGCTGCGAGTGAAAGAAATATGAGCTTCGCCTTTTGTGCATCGTCCTTGTCAGTCCTCTCCGGTCTATCCATGTGTTCCTTCTTCCCTCCTTCTCAGTATTCGGATCTGTAATCAGTGATAGCGCTTCACTTCAAACCGGAACAAGACTACGGGGGTGCCGGGCAAAATACCCGCTTTTTGCATGGCGATGCTGATCTGGTAGTCCACGGTATCTACACCCTCGAGATCCGGCAGCAGCAGCCCGCGGTTTCTGCCTGCCTGCACGATGACACCGTATTTTCGCGGATCGAGCTGGTTTTTGCTCGTGACCTTCTCAGGAGGCGTGAGTATATCGACGGTGTATTCGATCGCTTCCAATTCGTCTGTCCCTATGCACTCGAAACGCGGATCACAGGTTGCTGCGCTGATTGCGTTCCGTACGGTTTCGTGTGCGATCGTAGGCTCCAGAGGCTGGAATGTCCCGATGCATCCGCGGAGGTTCCCTTTGATCTTGAGGCAGATGAACACCCCGGCGCGCTGCTTGAATTCCGGAGCGAGGTCTTCTTCCCGGAGTTCGGTGATCCTGCCTTCGCGGACGTACAGCTCGACGGTGTCTTTTGCAAGTTTGACGAGAGGATGCATTACATGTCCCGCTGTACCACATAGTCCGCGAGCACCATGAGCGCCTGTCGCGTTGCCGAATCGGGGAACACGGCAAGGGCCGCTTTGGATTCGTTCGAAAGCGCTTGGGCCACGCTGAGCGCTTCGTCGACTGCCCCGTACCTTTCCATAAGGTCCAGCGTATAGGTGAGGTCACCTTCAGATACTTCATCGGCCTCGAGGATGGTTCTGATGTTCCCCCGTTCTTCCTCGCCGGCCTTTTGGATGACATAAATGAGCGGAAGAGTAACTTTCCCCTCCTCGAGGTCCTTTCCCAGGACTTTGCCGAGCTGTTTCTGGTCTGCGGCGTAGTCAAGGGTGTCGTCCGTGATCTGGAAGGCAAGGCCAAGTTTTTTCCCGTACGCGGTGAGGGCATCCTCCTGCGAGAGGGGGGCCTTGCTGATAATGGCGCCGAGCCTGCAGGAGGCGGAGATGAGCACACCGGTCTTGCATTCGACCAGCCGGAAGTAGTCCGCCTCCCTGATATCTGCATTCTGGATCTGCATGAGCTGGAGCACTTCGCCTTCGGACATCGTGGTCGTGGTCTCCGAAAGAACGTCCATGACACGCTGGTTCTGTAACCGAACTGCGTGGTAGAGGGCTTTAGAATAGAGATAATCTCCGACGAGGATGCTCGCCTGGTTTCCCCAGAGAGAATTGGCCGATGATCGGCCGCGTCGAATCCTGGCTTCATCCACGACGTCATCGTGAAGGAGGGAAGCGGTGTGGATGTATTCAACTACGCTCCCGAGGATGTATTCTGCGTTGTGTTCCCGGTAACCGCAGAGACGAGACGAAAGGAGCAGCAGCAGGGGTCGGAACCGTTTGCCACCTGCTCCGAGGATGTATTTGCTTACCTGTTGGATGAGCGGAACGTCGGTACCGAGGCTCTCATGGATTCTGTGCTCCATGCGCTCCATATCAGATTTATAATCTTTGAGG
>Ga0187771_10000496_pt1 | contig 24524 bp, 21 predicted proteins | sample 0116_SJ02_MP15_1_FD_133139 | JGI IMG/M metagenome (GOLD analysis project Ga0187771, IMG submission 133139) | Tropical peat soil microbial communities from peatlands in Department of Meta, Colombia - 0116_SJ02_MP15_10_MG | ecosystem: Environmental > Terrestrial > Soil > Wetlands > Peat | place... | reverse complement strand
GAACCCGTGACTGACGCCGAGAGGACCTGCTCCATCGTCTTGATTTCGGCAAGAGCGATATCAGGGTCCACTTGGCGCAGCGCCGCCCGAATCTCAGGCAGCGAGCTGAGCGGGGCCTGCCGCGTGCGGATCACAAAATACGGCTCGGCCACCGGCCTTTGTGCGTAGGGCATGTAGATTGTAGGCTCCGGAGCGCTGGCCAGACTCGACTCGTGGATGTCTCTGACAATGCCGACGATCACTCGCGGGCTGGGTTCGGTCCATTCCGGCCCCATCGGCTTGCCGACCCAGATTCGCTGCCCGATCGGATCCTGGTTTGGCCAGAACATCCCGGCCATCGCCTGATTAATCACCGCCACGGGCTCGGTTGCGGCGTCGTCGGACTTCGAGAATACCCGTCCGCGCAGGAGTAGAATGCCCGTGGTCCGGAAGAATTCGGGACTGATGGAGCGAAAATCCGCGTCCAGCGTCGCCCTGGCCGGCGGCGAACCCGCGCCTCCCTCGATGGTGAACAAAATATCCGGTCCTCCCCTAAGCGGTAGTGCGCTCACCAGCGCACCCTGCTCAACCTCCGGTAAAGCCCCAATTCGCGCTATGGCCTCTTCGCTAAATGCCAGCCTGCTGGCAACGTTGTTATATTTCTGTAGCGAGACATTGAACGTGAGCAGATTGTTCGGATCAAAACCCGGACGCACCCGCATGAGCAGCGCGAAGCTCTCCAGCGCCAGCGCTGCGCCGATCAAGAGCACCAGCGAAATGCTGACTTCACCAGCGGCCAGCACACTGCGCAGCCGGCCGCGGGCGTGCCCGCCAGCGCGGGGGCTCGATTCATTGAGCGAGGCGCTCAGGTCGGTGCGACTCGCAGCTAGTGCAGGGGCGAGGCCAAAGAAGACGCCTGTGAGAAGACTCAACACCAGAGCGAAGAGAAGCACGCTCCAATCAATCTGAAACGCGCCAACGTGAGGCAGGCCCGCGGGGACAAGCGCAACAACAAAACTAAGTCCGGTGTAACACGCGAGCACCCCACACACGCCGCCGATCAGCCCCAGCAGGATCGACTCCGTCAGCATCTGGTGCACGACCCGGCCGCGGGCCGCCCCAATCGCCGCGCGGATGGCAAATTCTCTCTGTCGGTTCGTGGAGCGTGCGAGGGCCAGATTGGCGACGTTCGCGCACGCCAGCAACAGGACCAACCCCACCGCGCCAAACAGAAGCAGAGGCGCAGGGCCGGCCCGATCGGCCAGGAAGGAGTGGAGCGACTGGAGATGGGCTGTTTCGCCGGGGCTGAACATCTTCGGGAATTCGTTCCGCAGGTCGGCCAGGGGCGGCGAAAGGGCGGCGGCCGCCTGCACAGGATTGACATTGCTCTTGAGCAATCCCAGGCAGAGTAAGGTGCCGTTGGCCGGATTGTTACTCGTTAATGGAACTCGAATAGGAAGCCAGACCTCGGCGCTGCGCGCCCCCGGTATCGGAAGCTGGAATCCTCGCGGTAAAACACCCACGATGGTATGCGGCTGCCCATCAATGGTGATGGCCTGCCCGAGAATGTTTCTGTTCGCCCCGAACCGGCCTCGCCAGATGCCGTCGCTCAGGATGACCATGGTGGGACCGCCCAGCCGGGTCTCTTCCGGAAGGAACTCCCGGCCCAAGTCCGGATGAATCCCGAGGACCGAGAACAATTCGCTGGAGGCGCCGGCAATCCGAATTCGCTCAGGCTCCCCTGTGCCCGTCAGCGTTGAGTCCGGCCACCACGCCATCAGTGCCAGGCCATCAAATATGCCTTCCTTTCGCTTCTGCCACTCAAGATATATCGGGAATGAAATCGTCGAACCACCGATCTGGTTACCCAACCTGTCGACCACGTAGATCCGGTCCGCGTGTGGGAAGGGAAGCGGCCGCAGAAAGACTGCGTTCACAATGGAGAAGATGGCGGTGTTGGCTCCGATGCCGAGCGCCAGAGTGAGCACAGCGACAGCAGTGAAGCCGGAATTCTTTCGCAACATTCGAAATCCGTAACGAAGGTCTTGCATCAGGGTTTCGAATAAGGGAATTCCTCGCCGGTCGCGGTAATTCTCTTTGGCTTGCTCGAGGCCGCCGAGCTTGATCAGCGCCTGTCGCCGAGCTTCGTCCGCCGTCATGCCGCGTCGCAAGTTGTCCTCGATGTGCATCTGGAGGTGGCTTTCAAGCTCGTCGGACAACTCGCGCTCATGGCGCGGCTTCTGGAACATGCCGCTCGCGCGAAGAAACCAGGCTCGAAGACGTCTCATGAGAACTCCTTTGGACCATTGTGTGATTGAGTGAGTTAGCGATTGCGCGATTGAAGAGCATTCCCTTCAATCACTCAATCACCCGATCCCGCAATCGCTCAATGAACTCATTCGTACCTCAGCGCCACCATGGGGTCGACTTTGGCGGCACGCGATGCCGGTATCCAAGAGGCGAACAACACGACGCCCACCAGCAACATCGAGACCACCATCAGGGTCTTGGGGTCAAACCGGCTCACGTGATAAAGGTTTGCCGCGAGTAGCCGTGAACTAAACCGGAAGAGCAGCAGACCGGCAACGCAACCCGCCAGTCCCAGCAGCGCACCGCCTTGCATGACCATTCGCAGGATGGCGCTGCGCTCCGCTCCCAATGCCATCCTTATGCCGATCTCGTGATGACGCTCGGCCACCATGTAAGAGACCACGCCATAAAGGCCCACAACCGCCAGCAGCAAGGCGATTCCGGCAAACCCGCCGAGCAATAGCAACGTGAAGCGCCGCTGCGCGAGTGATTCCGAGACCAGCACTTCCAGCGTAGTGGTGTCGTAGAGCGGGAGATCTTTGTCGAGCGACCAAACCTGGGTCTGCACGTCCTTAAACAATCCTTGCTGCGCGCCTTGGCCGCGGAGAACCAGCGCGGTGCGCCCGCTCGCGCCGCTCTGCACCTGAAACATGGAGTTGTAAATCATCGGCGGCGGGTCGGCATCGAGAGCTGAAATGTGGACGTCCGCCACTACCCCGATAATGGTAAACAATGCGCGGTCGCCCCAGTGGAACCGCTGGCCAATCGGGTCTTGCGCCGCGAAATATTCGCGCGCCATGGTCTCGCTGATGATCGCGGTGTCTGTCGTGCCAGGCCGGTCCTGGTCCGTGAAATCCCTGCCCCGCCGCACGGAGATTCCCATGGCCCGAAAATAACCCGGACTGACCAGGGAGTTCTCAGCAAAGTGGAAGTCATCCGGCGCGGCGTGCTCCAAGCGGAAACCGATTTGCCGGCTGTCGCTCAGTGGAAGATGACTCGCCGCCGCAACTGCGATCACCCCGGGGATGTGCGCCAACCGGTCGAGCAGTTCTTTTTGTACGGCGTCGCGCCGAGCGGGGTCAGGATAGCGCGCGCGGTCGAATAAGGTCCGCACCGCGTACGCGCCTTTCGGATCGAACCCCAGCGGAACGTCAAGCAGGCGCAGGAAACTGCTCAGCAACAAGCCCCCGGACATCAGCAGCACCACCGCCAGCGCCATCTCGCAAACGGCCACGCCATTTTGCAGCCGGCGGTTTTCTCGCGCGGTTCCTGACCGCACCGAGTCTTTCATGCACGATTGTGGCGAAAGGTGCGAGAGCCGCCATGCCGGCGCGAAACCAAAACCTACACCGGTGATGAGTGACAGGCCAAGCGTAACCAGGAGCGCTAAGGGATCGAGCGTCACATCGCGCAGGCGCGGCACGTCCGGCGGACCGAATCCACGCAAGGCGCTGACCAACACGCTGGCAAGAAGAACGCCCGCCAGAGCGCCTGAGAGCGAAAGTAACAAGCTCTCTACCAACAACTGCCGCATGAGGCGGGTTCGGCCAGCGCCCACAGCGGCCCGGATCGCCATCTCGCGGCCACGCTGGCTGGCGCGCCCCAGCAGCAGATTGGCGACATTTGCGCAAGCGATCAGCAGCACGCAGGCCACGGCGCAGACCAGCAGGACTACCAGCGGCTTGGCCTTCGCCACCGTATGCGCGGCAAAAGCGTAGGTGCGGGGTTCCACGTGTATCGTTCCTGAATAGGTCTCGGGATGGTCCCGCTGGAAGGCCGCGGCGATACTCTTGATGTCCTCCCGCGCCTGCGCTTCTGATACGCCAGGCTTCAACCGCCCGATCAGCCCCACGCCAAACTCCACTGTCCGGTTTCTGGGGTCGATGCGGTCGGGCGAGAAGGCCTCCGGTATCCACAAATCGGCCATCTCGGACAATGGCTGGCCGTCAAACGGAAAACGGAACGAGGCGGCCATGACTCCGATCACCCTGTAGGGCGTCTCATCTAGCTTGATCGTCTTGCCCAGGATGTGTGGATCACTCTCATATTCGTGTTCCCACAGCGCGTGGGACAACACCACGACTCTCGCCGCGCCGTAGCGGTCTTCATCGTCAGTGAAGGCGCGTCCCAGAACCGGCGACGCTCCCAGCAGTGGAAAAACCGAAGCCGACACTCGTGCTGTGTTCACTCGTTGTGGCTGGCCGGAACCTGTCAAGTTAAAGCCGTCGCTCTCGTAGGACCCGACGCTGGAAAAGGAGTGATTGCGATCCCGGTAATCCAAATACTCCCCGGCCGCAACACCCACCTCGTCGCTCCCCATTCGGGGCAGAGTCTCCGTCACCTGTATCAGCTCTTCCGGTCGTTGATAGGGCAACGGCCGCAGCAAGATGGTATCGAGCAAACTGAAGATCGCCGTGTTCGCGCCGATGCCCAGCGCCAAGGTCAGCACCGCAACGGCGGTGAACCCCGGATTCTTTCGCAACATGCGAAGGCCATAGCGAAGATCTTGCATCAGGGTTTCGAATAAGGGAATTCCTCGCCGGTCGCGGTAATTCTCCTTCGTCTGCTCGACGCCGCCCAGCTTGATGAGCGCCTGTCGCCGAGCCTCGTCCGGCGTCATGCCGCGACGCAAGTTGTCCTCGATGTGCATCTGGAGGTGGCTTTCAAGCTCGTCTGACAATTCCCGCTCTCCGCTCTGTTTGTGAAAGAGGCCGCCGAGCCGCAAGAACCAAGCACGTAGTTTTCTCATCGGGCTCCTCACGTGACTCGTAGCACGGCCATCTTCGCCGAGTTCACGGGCTGGAAGCTCGTGCTACGTTTGTTCGCTCGTCACTTGTCACTCGCCACTTGTCACTGATGTTCAAGCGCCAGGAACCGTGCCAGGATCGAGGTGGCCTGTGCCCAATCGCGCGATTCCTTTTCGAGCTGCTTTCGGCCGGCGCGCGTCAACTTGTAATATTTGGCCTTGCGATTGTGATCGGACAGGCCCCACTCCGACGCGATGTAGCCTTCCTGCTCCAGTTTCAGCAGGGCCGGATACAGAGTCCCGTAGTTGATGAGCAACTGGTTGCCACTCGTCTGCTCGATGCGCCGGGCGATCCCGTATCCGTGTATTGGACCCATCGTCTCCAGAGTTTTCAGCACCATCAGCGCCAGCGTGCCTTGCCAAACGTCAGGTTTGTCTCGCATCCCATCTCCTTAGACTTGCGATACTCCTATTGGTTAGCCATAGATAAGGTGTCACGGTTCCTATGGGAAAGCAATAGAAAAAAGAATGGCGGGGCAATCGGCGTAGGGGCACCCCGCGTGGGTGCCCGGCGCTGGGCAGGCACGAGGCCTGCCCTTGCGGCGCCCGCAATTAGCGCATTCAATGGCGAGGTAGCGCTTGCGCCGCGCGCGGCGGCGAGGCAGAATCGAGCGCCGGGAGGGAACCGTATGAGCACCGGACAACTTCAAACTCTTTTGCTGGCGGCCTGTTTGATTGCGGCACCCGGCTCGATGGTGGGGCAACTGGTGGAGGAATTTCATCCCCCCAAAGCCCCGTGCTGCTTGCAAGGCCAGGCACAGCGGCTGGCCGACCAGCTTCAGGATTGGAACCAGCTCGGCCGCTATGACGACGACAATCGCCGCCTGGAGGCGCAACCGCCCCAGCCGGGCCGCGTCGTCTTTCTCGGGGATTCGATCACCGAAGGCTGGGACCTGAATCGGGACTTCCTAGGCAAGCCTTACGTCAATCGCGGCATTGGCGGCCAGACCACGCCGCAGATGCTGGTGCGGATGTTTCCCGACGTCATCGACCTTCATCCCGCCGCGGTCATTCTTCTGGCGGGCACCAACGATATTTCCGCCAATACCGGCCCCGAAACGCTGAAGATGGTCGAGGAAAATATCCAGGCCATCACCGAGCTGGCGCAAAAGCACGGCATCAAAGTGATTTTGTGTTCCGTAATGCCGGTGAGTGACTACACCCAATACAAGCAAACCGTTCACCGGCCGCCGGCGGACATTCTGAAGCTGAACGCGTGGCTGCGCAATTACGCGAGCGCAGCGCACGCCGAGTTCGCCGATTATTACCCGGCGCTGGTCGATTCCAAGGGCCTGCTGAAGGAAGGCTATGCGGACGACGGCCTGCATCCCAACGCGAAGGGTTACGCATTAGTGGCGCCGGTGGCGGAAGCAGCCATCGAGAGGGCGCTAGGCTCTTGAGCGATGGTGTGATCGGGCGATTGAGCGATGGGGAGAATGGAGGGGCTTTCGTCTTTTCAGTCGCCCCATCACCCAATCGCCAAATCACTCAATTCCCCTCACGCACTTCCAATCAAAATCCCAGAAACAAACACCACCACTCCGCCTACCACGACTTGGAACGCCGCGGACAAAAACGGAGTATCTATGTAGCGGTGCCGAGTGTAGCTGATGGCTGCCAACTCGACAGCCACCACCGCCACGGCAGCGGTCACAGCGATTCTGAAATCCGGAATGAGGAAAGGCAGCGTGTGCCCCAGCCCTCCGGCGGTGGTCATCAGACCCGTGACCATGGCTCGGAACCAAGGGTAACCGCGCCCCGTGAGCGAGCCATCATCGGAGAGGGCCTCGGCGAAAGCCATGGAAATGCCGGCGCCGATCGAAGCCGCGAGACCGACGAGCAAGGCGTCCCGGCTCTGGTGAGTGGCGAAAGCAGCGGCGAACAACGGGGCGAGCGTTGAGACGGAGCCGTCCATGAGTCCCGCCAGTCCGGGCTGAACCACCTGGAGCAAGAAGCGCCGATGCTGCGTAGCTTCTTCGCCTTTGCGTGCCTGCGGGGTGAGGTATTTGTCTTCCAGCGATTCGGCCAGGGTGTAGTGCTCGCGTTCGACCTCGGCCAGATCGCCCAAAAGTTTTCGGATGGACGCATCGCTGACCCTTTCGATGGCGCGTTCGTAAAACCGGCGCGTTTCGAGTTCCATGATCTCGACCTGCTTCCGAACGGCGGTGATCCCGAGCGGCCGAACCAGCCAGACCGGCCGGCGCTCGACAAAGCCCTTCACGTCCTGGCGGCGGATGAGCGGAATGTGCTCGCCAAAGCGCTGGCGATGAATCTCGATCAGCCGGTTGCGGTGCTGGGCCTCTTCGGCGCGCATCGCGTCGAGAATTCTCGCAGTCGCCGGATAAGTCTCCCGCAGGCCCTCGGCAAAGTCGCTGTAAATGCGGCCGTCCTCCTCTTCCAAGGTGATGGCCAGCGCAAGAATTTCCTGCTCGGAAAGGTCTCTGAATCTTTTGGCCATGAGTGTCCATTTCTGAACGCGCTCACGACAAAGCGCAACACGGACGTCGCCGAGTGCCCGATTAACTTCGGCAAGCTCTTGCATTATAGTATCCCGCCAGGCGATTCCGACCGGAAGACGCGCCCAGCGGAGGGATGCTATGGCCAAATCAGGCGAATCAAAACCAGCAAGTGTGGGCCGCGACAGGATTTCACGTCGAGCGTTCGTCGGAGGGAGCGTGGCCGCAGCCGCGTTCTCCATCGTTCCCCGGCACGTGTTGGGCGGGCGCGGCTTCGTCGCTCCCAGCGAAAAACTGACGCTGGCGTGCATCGGCGTGGGCGCCCAGGGCACGCGAGTGATGATGGATTTTCTCAAGCAGCCCGACGTCCGCGTGACCGCGGTCTGCGACGTGAACCGGGAGAGCAGCGACTATTCCGAGTGGGACAAGAATGAGCTCCGAGATAAAGTGCGCCGCCTCCTAGACGACCCGCACTGGGGCAGCCAGTACACGGGGCCCACCGCAGGACGTGATCCGGCCCGGCAGATCGTTGACGCCTACTATACGAAGAATCAGCCGCCGGGCGGCGCGGCAGGCCTGGGGCGCAGTTGCGCGGCTTACACCGACTTTCGCGAACTGCTGGCGAAAGAAAAAGATCTTGATGCTGCCGTGGTCTGCACACCCGACCATTGGCACGCGCCCATCTCCATCACCGCGATGAAAATGAGAAAACACGTTTTCTGCCAGAAGCCCATGACGCACTCGGTGTATGAAGCGCGGCGCATGGCGGAAGTGGCGCGCCAGACCCAAGTGGCCACACAAGTGGCGGTCGGCAACGCAGCGTCGGAACAAACGCGGTTGCTCTGCGAATGGATTTGGGCAGGCGCCATCGGCCTGGTGCGCCGGGTGGAGAACTGGTCGAGCCGACCGTTCTGGCCTCAGGGCATCGAGCGGCCCGCCAATCCTGAACCCGTGCCCGCCGGACTCGACTGGGATCTGTGGCTGGGCCCCGCGCCCGAACGGCCCTTCAACCACGTCTATCTTCCCTTTGTCTGGCGCGGGTGGTACGACTTCGGCACGGGCGCGATCGGCGACATGGGAAACTACAGTTTTGACACCATCTTTCGCGTGCTGAAGCTGGCAGCGCCGGCAGCCATCGAGGCCAGCTCGACGCAGGTTTTCAAAGAGACTTTCCCCTCGGCCTCCATCATCCGCTTTGAGTTTCCCGCACGTGGCGACATGCCCCCAGTCGAGCTCAACTGGTACGACGGAGGGCTCAAGCCGCGGCGTCCGATCGAACTGGAAGACGGTCGGGAAATGGGCGAGGAGCACGAGGGACTGCTGTTCGTCGGCGACCAAGGCACCATCATGTGCGGATTCAACGGGGAGAACCCCAAGCTTATTCCCGAATCGCGTATGAGCGCTTTTGTGCCGCCGCCCAAGACGCTACCGCGCTCCATCGGCCACTATCGCGAATGGATTGAAGCCGCGAAAGGCGGGCCGCCGGGCGCCGCCAATTTTGAATACGAAAGCGCCGTCGCGGAAGCAGTTCTTCTGGGCAACGTCGCCCTGCGCGCGCAAGAGAAACTGCGCTGGGATACGGCCAATCTTAAAGTGACGAACCTCCCCACCGCGCAGGCTTTGATCAACCCGGGTTATCGCGGCGAGTGGGGCAGCGTAGTAGGCTAGTGCCGTTCCAACCTTTTGGGGCAAATCCGCGCGAGGCCGATGGCCAGCCGATGTGCTGCAAAATAGAAACGTAACGCCTAGCCTTATTCAGTTGGAACGGCACTAGCGCCGGTGTGGAGGGGCTGATTTGTACGCCCCAGGATTTGCCGATCAATCGAATTCGAAACCCGGAGGGGACTGGTCGGGGCCGACGCGGCCGGCCACGATGTCGGCGCGAGCATAATTCTCTCCGCGAACCGGACATCCCGCCAGGCGGCGCAGCATGGCGATTTGGCCGACGTGGGTAAGCGCGTCGGCGATCGCGCCTTGGAAGAGTTTTTCTGCCGGGGCGCCCAACTCCCGCTTCGACGCCAGACGTTGATCCAAGGCGTCGAGGGCAGCGAAGAAGCGCGCTACGGCCTGGTCCCAGGGCAGCGGATCGGAGTTGTGCCACTCTTCTTTGCCCTGCGCCAAGCTCAGCGCCCAATCGAGCAAGTCGCCGAGGTGAGCCAAAATCTCAGCCGGCGTGCGCGTCGTGGCCGCCGGTCGGAAATTGGCGAACTCCGGGGGAGCGTTGCGAACCGCCTTGCCGGCGCGATAGGCGAGAGTCGCGACCGTATGACGCAGTAACGAGATCTCGGACGGTGAGGTATCGATCATCGGAAGATTATAGCCCCTTTCGCGAATGCCTCAGAGGTGCGCGCCCGCCAGGCTGAAGATCAATACGGCGAGGACGACGAGGGTGACGACCACATACAGGGCATCACGCTCCAGGGCAAAAGCTACGACGGAGAATGCCACTCGAGCCAGCGGCGTCGCGATCAAGAACAGCAAGCCGAGTTGAATAATCCCCCGAGCGTGGAACGACAGCGCAAAACTCACGATGCCGGAGAGGGCGCGAAGGTCCGTCGGCTCGCCTTGGAAGACCCGGTATTCGGGCATCGAGGTTCCGTGCCGTGCCAGGAAAACTATCCCGCCCAGCAGCACAACGCTCGCCGCCAGCAGCACGCCTGCACGAAGGAGACTGCCAATCATCGCTTCCGTTCGAGTGTCGCTCCACTGATTGGGACTTTCGGACATCTCAAATTCTCCCCGTCAGGCCGTGGAAAATCATTTCAACGCCCAGGACTGCCACCGTGGTTCCAAACACCAGACGCAGGATCTGGCTAGTGGCCTTGGGTAAAACTCGTGCCCCAAGAAATGATCCCGCGAGCACGCCCAACATGACCGGCATGGCGAGCCCGGGATCGACATACCCGCGCTGCAAGTAGATGCCGGCGCTGGCCGCGGCGGTGACGCCAATCATGAAGTTACTGGTGGTGGTTGAAACTTTGAACGGAATGCGCATCACCTGGTCCATGGCGATCACCTTCATCGCTCCCGAGCCGATGCCCAGCAGCCCGGAGATCACTCCGGCCAAGAACATCAAGCTGAATCCGCCCGGCACGCCGCGCACCTGATAGCTCTGCGGACCTTCGAGCGACGGGAAGGTGGAATTCATCCGCAAAAGAGCGGCGAGGCGATCGGGTGGACCGGTCGTCGCACTTTGCCAGCGACCTCCCCGCCTCGACATGTACGCCGAGCCGAGCAAAACGATCCCGAAAATCACGGCGATGGCGCTGGTGGGCAATCGCAGCGCCGCGGAAGCTCCCACTACCGCGCCCAGCGTGGTCGCGATTTCCAAAAACATTCCGATGCGAATGTTGGAGTACCCTTCCCGGACGTAGGCCGCCGCCGCCCCGGAGGAGGTGGCGATCACGGAGACCAGGGTGGCGCCAATGGCATAGCGAATGTCGACGCCAAATGCCAGTGTGAGCAGCGGTGTGACGATGACGCCGCCGCCGAGACCGGTGAGGGCGCCGAGAAATCCGGCCAGCGATGAGCCAAGAAAGATGAGAGCGGTCAACTCAATAGTATTCACGTTCGCCAGCCCATGCCGCGCTGAGTTTAATGCTTTTTCGCTTTGCCGCAAGCCGTTTTATCTTGGGAGAGGAAGTCTACAGGTCTCTGCGGCCGAAGCGCCGGATGGCGAGGCCGAGGGCAACAGCGAGGTAAATGGCGGCATAGGCGACCATGGCCCCACTCGGGACGGAGGCGTTGCTGAAAGGTCCAAAGCGAAGCACCCCCATGAGGGGAGATTGCATCTCGAACACGGCCCGCCGCCAAAGCGTTTCGCTGGGAATGATCAAGCTCGCCACGATGCCCACATTGACGGCGCGCTGGGAGTGCACGACCGCGCCAATTTCCTCCGTCCACCCGCCGATAAATGCCAGCCCGTGAAGTCCCAGCGCCATGACGCCATTCGTCAAGGCGGAAAACGATGTCCCAAAAAGAAAGGTGAGGCTGAGGAGCAGCACGCATTCGAGCCAGATCAGGAACGTCCCGCGCAAAAGGTGAGGTGGGGTGACGCCGGAGATGAAGTGCGCGCTGAGCGCATAGGTCACCAGCGTGATTCCGCCCACCATCAGCGCCACGTACAAGGTGACCATGCCCACGAACCCCAGCCATTTCCCAATCAAGACTTGCCAGCGGCTGATGGGCTTGGCGGCGACGGCGTGAATGGTGCCCGATGCGATCTCCCCCGAAAGGGTGTCCACCGACGTGAGCACGGTCATCACAATGGCCAGAGCGTCGACGGCATAGAGGCCCACCATCAAAACCGAATTCACCGCTTCGCGGGTGATCAGCGGATTGGCGGGGTGCGTCTGGTCCTTGAGTTGGAAATAGAGGCCGGTCGAGAACAGCGCGATAAAGGCGGCGCCGGCCGCGAGCGCCATCCAAAGGATTCTCTTGCGAGCCGCCTCGCGAAAGGTGACGCCCGCCATGATCCACGCGCCCATCACAACCCTCCATCCTCGCCCACGATTTGGAGGAAACGCTCTTCGAGCGACAGACGCTGCGGCGTCACTTCGTAAACGTCGGCGCCGCTCGCGACGAGATAGCGAACAATTTCCGGTAAAACGTCGGAGCTCGGAACGCCGAGGGTCACGTGCTCGCCCTCCGCGCGGACGGCAGTCGCCCATTGCCCGAGGCCGTGCAACGCCTCGGCGCCAAGATGGCGCGCCCGAATGCTCACTCGCGTCTCGCCTTCGAGCAAGTCCTTGAGCTCGCGCGTCTCCAGCACCTCGCCGTGTTTGAGAAAAGCCACGCGATCGCAGGTGATCTCCACTTCGCTCAGCAGGTGGGAATTGAGAAACACCGTGGCCCCGCGGCTGCGCTCGGTCTTGATGATGTCGCGGACCAGCCGCCGTCCGATGGGGTCGAGGCCGGAGGTGGGCTCGTCGAGGAAAATCAGGTCCGGCTCGTTGATCAGCGCCTGCGCCAGGCCGATACGCTGCAACATGCCTTTCGAGAATTCAGAGAGCCTCTTGTCGCGATGCGGCGTGAGGCCGACGAGGTCGAGCAAGGCGGGCACGCGATCCCGCAGTTGGGCGGGCGACATGCCGTAAAGCCGCCCGTGCAGGCGCAAGAGCTCGCCTGGGGTCAGCCAATCGTAAAAGCGGAAATGCTCGGGCAAGAAACCGATCTGGCGGCGGGCTTCGACGTTGCCCGCCGGCGCGCCCAGCACCGTCGCTTGGCCGCCGGTCGGGGCCACAAGGCCCAGCAGCATTTTGATGGAGGTACTCTTGCCGGCGCCGTTCGGGCCGAGAAATCCGAAGACCTCGCCCCGCGGCACTTCCAGCGTGAGCCCGCGGACCGCTACCTTGCCGCCAAAAACCTTGCGCAGATCGTGGGTCTGGATCGCGAATTGAGCGCTTGTGTGATTTGGTGATTGAGTGATTGAGTGATTGCCTCCAGAGTGGCATTCTGCCATTGAATCGATTGGAAGAGGAAGCATTCTTCCAGCCGCCCATCACGCAATCACCGAATCACTCAATCACTCAATGGGCCGATGACTCAATTCAGTGTTTCCGCCAGCGGCACCGCCGCCGAGGAGCTGCCGAATCCCATCAGAGAATAGATAACGCCGCTTTTCACCCACACTAGCGTATAGCCGGCTGGATGACGCCACTGGCTGGGCAGCGTGATCAGCGTTCCTTCCACTCCATCGACGCTCACCGTTTGAGCCGCATCAAAGAAGCGAGGGATGGGGATCACCAAAGTCGAAGTCCAATCGACGGTCTGGCAGAACGCGTGAGCCTGTTCCGGGCTCATGCCGGCCACCTGGAGACCCGCCTCCGCCAGTTCCGCAATATTCAGCTCGGGCGGAACGCTGACCGTAGGGCTGGGGACTTGCGCCAGGATCACGCAATCGCTCACATCTGCATTCTCGGCATTCGGAGCCGCTGCCGGATTCTGCGGCCCGGCACCGCTGGGTTGGTCCGAGTGCGACTCCCCTTTAGGTTTCTCCTTTGGGCAATTGCCGTATTGAGCCACGATCGCCGGAGGAATATGAACCGCGATAGTCGCGCCATCCAGCGACGAAGGGAGATTCACTTCCGAATGCCCCAGTTCAGCCAGTATGCCTTGCGCGCGCTCGCGATCGACGGTCATGTGGAACGCCTGCTCGCCTGTGACCGTAAGTTGGGGCGCATCGGTCCGCTCGGTCAGGAGGCGAACCTTGAAGCCGGCGCGCTGGCTGGCTTCCTCGGCGCTCGACACCGCCTGCGGCTCGGCGTGAATCGTCACCACAACGTTATCGGAAAGCATTTGGCTCAGCATTTTTCCGGCAGCGTTGTTACCGTTTGCTGTGTCGAGCGCTTTCAAGTCAACCGGCACGACGGTGATTTTCTGCACGCGCAGCATGGCCAGAATTCTCTGTGCCCAGGTGCGCGCGGGGGCGAAGCTGAGCAGACCCAGCGCCAGGCAGGCCGCAGCCAGCGCCGCCCAAGCGGGCCGCAAGCGCCGAGCGAAGAGGCGCCCGGCGAGCGATGGCGCTTCTGCCTCCGCGCTGCGTTGCCGCGCCTTAAATCGAGCCAGAGCTATGGCGGCGTCAGTCGCCGACTCGTTCGACGAGGGCGCGAGCCGTGAGAATACATCGCCGATCTCTCGAGCCTGGTGCGCGATGGCCTCCGCGCGCTCGCGGCAAGCGGCGCACGCGATCAGATGGCTCTCCGCCTCGCGCATTTCGGTCTCGCTGAGCTCGCCATCGAATTTGGCCCTCAAGGTTTCGTCAGTAAGGCACATCATGATTCCTCCTCTGCGATCGATCCCCCGTGGTCGTCGCCCTCAAGGCGCCCGGCGCCCGTATGGATCCAGCCGAGCGCGGCTCTTCCCCTCAAACGCGACGAACCGCCTTTGGAACTCCGCCTCCGCCCGCATCAACATTGTCCCCACGGAGTTGCGATTCACGCCCAGGCAGCCGGCCAGCTCGTTGTAGGAAAAGCCGCTATGGCGCAGAACCAAAATTTGAGCTTGGGCGGGCTTCAGTGCGGCGAGTACGGTCCGCACGCGGCGGCATTCTTCCTCGCGCAAAACTTCGCTGAGCGGGTCGGAAACCTCGTCGGGCGTGGGCGTCAAGCGCCGCGCTGCTTCCTCATATTTTTTGCGCTTGGCGCGCGCGCGCAGTTCGTCAATGCCGAGGTTGGTGGCCGTCCGATAGAGCCAGCCCGCTACGTTGCCTTCCGGTGTGGGAAGCAAGGGCTGGCGAGAAAGCCTCCAGAAAACTTCGTTGGCCAACTCCTCGGCTCTGGCGCGATCGCCCAAAAGCCGCAGCAACACCGCGACCACCCGGCAGAAATGCTCCAGAAAAATCTGCTCGAAGGCAGGTTGGTCCCAACTCGCTGCGCCCGCCGGTCGTTCGACCTCACGTGATGCGACCATTCGACGAATGCCTTCCGCGCTCCCTGCCATCACCGGCGGCCTCCCTAAGTTCGCTTCAATGGGTATTACGTCCGCCGGACCAAAATTGTGACACTTTCGCCGGGCGAGGGAAAGCTGGCGTTTCGAGAGCGGCTGGACCGGGGCAGGGGCGTCTCCCCCGGGTGAATCGCCCAGTCCGCCTGGAATGCATTACGAAGGGGCGCTTCCGAAGACGCTCTCTGCGACTGGCAGTGCGAGCGCATGAGAAAAATCATCACTGCGGTGCCGTCATTACTTGCTGACTTCACGGAGGAGTGCAGCCAGTTCTTAGGAGGACTAACGGTCGCTCTTGGAGGAGACGGGCGAGGAGAGAAGTTGGGTGACCATGTCTGCGGTCTCACTGGAAGGTACTACGGGAACGATCTCGAATTCAATCAGGTCTTGCCACTTCACCACCCACTGCTGGAACAGCCGCGGATCGTTACATTCCATGAGCTGGAAGCAACGGTGGAAGTTGGCCTCAATCCAGCTTTCCACATATTTCAAACCATCGGGCATCATCCGCCCTTGCTCTCGGAACCGCCGATAGACCGCCACCGCGTCACGGCCCTTGAAGTGTTCAACTACCATGAACAACATGCTGCCTCCTTTATTGCGCCTATTCCCGCGATTGAGATTCTACTTCGTTGCGATGAAGCGCCTCTTCCTGGTTGATGCGGACATTCGCATGGTCCGCGCGTCCGATTTTTGTTCGGCCAGGAGGACAAAAGCCCTCTCTTACGTCGCCCATCCTTTTGAGCGCTCGACGGCGCGCTGCCAGCCGGAGTAGAGTTCATCGCGACGGGAGGCGGACATGGACGGTTGGAAGCGCCGCTCGACTTTGAGCTGCGCCGACAATTCCTGTTCGTTCTTCCAGAACCCGACCGCCAAGCCGGCCAGATACGCCGCACCCAGGGCAGTCGACTCCGTGGTGGCGGGCCGCTCCACGGGAATGCCCAAAACATCCGCCTGAAATTGGCACAAGAAATCGTTGTGGGCGCCGCCGCCGTCCACCCGCAAGACTTCGGGGTGCATGCCGGAATCGGTGGCCATGCCATCGACCACCGCGCGCGTTTGGTAGGCGATGGATTCCAGCGCGGCGCGCACGATGTGATTGCGGTTGGAGCCGCGCGTGAGGCCCACGATGGTTCCGCGCGCGTAAGGGTCCCAATGCGGCGCGCCCAGCCCCACGAAGGCGGGCACGAAGTAAACTCCGCCCGTGTCGCCGACGGACGCCGCCATCGCTTCGCTTTCGTCTGCGTCCCCGATGATTTTTAGCTCATCGCGCAGCCACTGGATCGCCGCGCCGGCAATGAAAACACTGCCCTCGAGAGCATAAGTGGTGGCGTGGTTGCGCTTCCAGCCGACGGTCGCGAGCAGGCCCGATTGGGAGTGCGGAACCTGCGACCCGGTGTTCATCAACAGAAAGCAACCCGTGCCGTAGGTGTTTTTCACGTCGCCGCGGCTCCAACACTGGTGTCCGAAGAGCGACGCCTGCTGGTCGCCCGCCACGCCGGCGATGGGAATCTTGCCGCCCAGCAGGTCGCTTTCACCCAGAACTTCGCTCGAGGATGTCACTTTGGGTAACAGCGAAGCGGGAATGCGGAAGTATCGCAGGATTCCTTCGTCCCAGGCGAGCGAGTGAATGTTGAAAAGCAAAGTGCGCGAGGCGTTCGAAACGTCAGTCGCGTGCGCGCCGCCATGGGTCAATTTCCAGATGAGCCAGGTGTCGATGGTGCCGCACGCCAGCTCGCCGCGCTCGGCACGGTCGCGCGCTCTGGGAACGTTTTCAAGCAGCCAGGCGATCTTGGTGCCGGAAAAGTAGGCGTCGGTCACAAGGCCGGTTTTTTCGCGCAGGGTTCGATCAAAACCCTCCTGCCGGATGCGGTCGCACATGGCCGCAGTGCGGCGGCACTGCCACACAATGGCGTGATGGAGCGGCTGGGAGGTCCTTCGGTCCCACAAGACAACGGTCTCGCGCTGGTTGGTGATGCCGATGGCGGCAATGTCCCCCGGCTGAGTTTTCCCTCCCGTAAGAACTTGCCGGGCCACCGCCAACTGCGATTCCCAAACTTCTTCCGCGTCGTGCTCCACCCATCCGGGTTGCGGATAGTACTGCTTGAATTCCTGGCTGGCCGAGGCGCAAACGTTTCCTTCGCGGTCGAAAAGCATGGCGCGCGAGCTGGTGGTCCCTTGGTCGAGAGCCAGAATGTACTGAGACATGGTTGTGCCGCGCCTAGCTTAGCCCAGCAAGACTTGGAACGCCAAATCGTTTCGACTGGATAGCGGTGAATTACATCGCTTTCTGATGTATGCGGACGTCGAAGCCTCTGGCCGGAGTGAGCAGATGTCGTGACATCGCCGTGCCGGGGTGATCCTTGTGGTCGCCCAGGGGCAGGCATCAAGCCTGCCCCTGCTCCGACACCGTGTCATCGCCACGTACAATTCGGCAATCTATTTGACCCTTGCGATTGAATTGTGATAAACGGAGGGAGCACAAGCGAGCCCGCCGTGAGCAACACGCGAAGACGTTCACAGTCCGAAATTCTACCATTGGATCGGCGCCGGTTCTTGGGCGCAGTGGGCACGGCATCGATGCTCGGCGCGCTCGCGCCTGCCGAGTGGGCCGAGGTGTTCAGGGAATTGGGGCTGGCCGCCGACCGTGCTTCGGGAGGCAAGACAGCTTCCGCATCGATGACAGAAACCGATCCCATTCTTGCCGGTCGGCCCCTCGTTCGTTATCCCGAAAAAACTGACCTGATTCTCCTTACTTCAAGGCCGCCGCAACTCGAAACGCCGATGCAGTATTTCGACCGCGCCATCACGCCCAACGAAGCGTTTTACGTCCGCTACCACATCTTCCCCGTCCCCACGAGCGTGAACCTTGCCAGTTGGCGACTGAAAGTGGCGGGCCACGTGGACAGTCCGGTCGAGCTTTCGATGGACGATTTGCGTTCGAAGTTCTCGGCGGCGACTGTCGTGGCTGTGAACCAGTGTTCCGGCAACAGCCGTGGCCGCTCGGCGCCGCGAGTTTTCGGAGGGCAATGGGGCGACGGCGCCATGGGCAACGCGGAATGGACCGGCGTGGCCCTGCGCGACATCCTGAACAGGACGGGACTAAAAAAGGGCGCTGTACAGGTGACCTTCAATGGCCTGGACGAGTCCGCCGCACCGTCTGTCCCCGATTTCGTCAAGAGTCTGGATGTGGCGCGCATCATGGACGACCCCAACGTTCTCGTGGCGCACCAGATGAACGGCGCGCCACTGCCCATGCTGAATGGTTTCCCGGCGCGGCTGGTGGTGCCGGGCTGGTACGCCACTTACTGGGTGAAGAACCTCTCGGAAATCACGGTCCTGGATCACGAGTTCGACGGCTTCTGGATGCAAAAGGCCTACCGCATTCCCGACACGCCGTGTGGTTGCGTCGAGCCGGGCTCGGCGCCCGCCCGCACCGTGCCCATCCACCGCATGAATGTGCGCTCATTCTTCGCGGTGCCGCGGAGCGGGGCGCGCGTGAGGGTCGGTCGCCCGGTCGCCTTGAAGGGCATCGCATTTGACGGCGGATATGGCATCCGTGAAGTGCAGATTTCAGCGGACAGCGGCAAGACGTGGCGAGGGGCCGAATTGGGCAAGGACCTCGGACGCTTTTCGTTTCGCGAATGGTCTGCGACATGGACCCCACCCAAGGCGGGCTCAGCTCGTCTGATGGTGCGAGCGGTGAACGCCGTCGGCGAGTCACAACCGACGACGTCGCTTTGGAATCCGGCGGGCTATTTGCGCAACGTCGTCGAGCACGTGGATGTGACAGCGGTTTGACAGCCGTTGTAGCGGCGCTCTGTGAGCGCCGAAACAACTACAGATAAAGGATCGCCGGGCATCCCGATAACGATCGCCGGGACAGGTAGACCGGCGCCGCAGACCGGTATGAAACGCGCTCTGTTTTGGGCCATGCTGGCGTTGGCGGTTTCCAGGGCGGCGGCCGCCAGCCAAAAATCAATCCAATTGCCGGGAGACAACGCCCTCGCCGCTCTCAAGCCCGGCCCCGGCGTGGAGCAGGTGCGCGCGAATTGCGTGCCGTGCCACTCGACGGACTACATCGTGCGCCAGCCGGGCAGCGACACCCAACACTGGGGAGCGGAAGTCAAGAAGATGATTACAGTATTCGGCGCTCCCATCAGCGATTCGGATGCAAAGGCCATCGTCGATTATCTGTCCGCCGCTTACGGTCCCGAGGCAAAACCCGAATCGGCCGCCCCGGAAAAACATCCCGCGAGGCTGAAAAAACCTAAGGACAGAAAGCAGTAGCGAGCGGAGGGAAAGGGAAGACGAAACGCCGGGCGTGGCCAGGCCCGGACAGGCCCAAGATGCTTAATCCCGGCCAGAGTTCCATCCGACCTTAAAACTTTTGCCGCGGTTTTTGCATCCTAAGTTATGCGCCTTTGCAGCTTGTCATGAAGCAGGGCGAACACTTTGGGACATCAACAGAGAGATGAGGAACATCGATTATGGCAGACAGAAGTGAAGGTCGTGGCGCTGGCCACGCAATGTTCGGTTTGAACGATCCTGAACCACGCCGTGCCGCGCCCCAGGAACCCGCCCCGGCACAGCCTGTATCTCCACCGGGACCACCGCAGTATGTTTACGTGCAGGGACCGCCGCCCGGCGCTCTTGCCCCAGCGAGCGGAGGAAAAGTCATCCCGATCCTGGTGGCTGTACTGCTGGTCCTGGCGGCCGTCAACCTTTTCCTGGAAGTCTCTGTGCGGCGCCAGATGTCTGACTCGCAGTCCAAGCAGGACGATCAGTTGAACCTGCTGACGCGCCGGCTGGATTCGAGTGACGAGCGTTACGCGCAACTGAAGGGTCAGTTCCAGGTGACGTCGGAAAAGCTGGGCCTCACTGAGGCGGAACTGGGCCGAGCGAAGGCCCTCACCGCGAATATCGAGAAGCAGGAGCAGACGGCCGTGCAGCAACTGAACCAAGCCATCGCCCAGAAGGCCAGCGCCGACGAGTTGAACAAGGCGCAGCAGGATGCCAACTCCAAGATCGGCCGGGTTTCGGACGAGATTGCCGGAACCAAGAAGGACTTGGCGGCCGCCCGGGACGAGTTTTCGGGCGCGCTCGCCGGGACCAAGGGTGAGTTGACCGGCGCCATCGCCCGCACTCACGACGAGTTGGTGGCGCTCGCGCACCGCGGGGACCGGGACTATTTCGAGTTCAACGTCCACAGCAAAAAGGTCGGGCAGAAGGTCGGCGGGGTTACCGTTCAGCTCGTCAAGACCAACGCGAAGAAGAATACTTACACCGTCAACCTGCAGTTCGACGATGCTTCACACCCCACCAGAGAGCACACGACCAACGAGCCGATTTACTTCTACACCCAAGGTGCCTCGAGCGCGCTGGAACTGGTGGTGAACAAAATCGCGAAGGACTCTATCACGGGCTACCTCAGCACTCCGAAAGGTCTCTTCGCAGGAACTCCCAACGTGCTCACCGCGCGACCAGGCGTTTAGCGGTCGTCACATGGGACCCGTCTTCGGGCGGCGCGAGAAATGGCGTCCAAATCCCTTTGGACGCCATCTTCGTTTCAGAGTAGGATACGCTAGAGGAGGCCTTGGCCCGATGTCTTTTCAGCTTGCCTTCGACAGCCGCCGCAGGACGGACCATGGGCGGTAGAAAAGTAAGGCGACATGCGCTGGACCATACGGTCGGGGTGGGGCTCGTGGGGGCCGGGTTTCGATTTACCGGCGTCCTGCTCGACATCAGCACCACGGGAATGCTTGTGAGATGCGCCGCCCAGGTTGAGCCTGGCACGATTATGCGCGCCGGGATCGAGATGGGCACCGAGGTTCTTCGGGTCGGCGTCGAGGCACGGCGGACCACCCCGGGGGAAGGCGTCGGCTTCAAGTTCAATCAGATGGGCTCGCGCGACCGCCAGAAGCTGCAACTGCTGCTGGCGCAACTCGCCAAATCCTTCTCAAAAAGATCCATTGAATCATCCATCCATTGACGCACTGAAAGTCCTCCAACAAAAGGTTGTCGCCTGTCAGCGTTGTCCGGCCCTCATTCGTTATTGCCAAAGAGTGGCCAAAGAAAAGCGGCGGATGTACCGCGACCACGAGTACTGGGGAAAACCGCTCCCGAGTTTCGGCGATCCTGACGCCGAATTGCTTGTGCTGGGGCTGGCGCCAGCCGCGCACGGCGGCAATCGAACAGGACGAATGTTCACCGGCGACCGCTCGGGTGATTTTCTCTACCGCGCTCTTTATGAGGCGGGCTATGCAAATCAACCGAAGTCGCGCCATCGGGGCGATGGTCTCGAATTGCGCGGGTGTTACGTCACGGCCTCGCTGCGTTGCGCGCCGCCCAAGAACAAACCACGGCCGCAGGAGTTGCGCAACTGCCGCCCTTATCTTGAAAAAGAATTGGCGCTTCTAAGAAACGTGCGGGCCGTGCTGGCGCTGGGGCGAATCGCGTTTGATACCTACCTGCGGCTCGTTTTTCGCAGCGCCGGGCTTGAACCCGGCAATGCCGCCCGCCCGATTTCATCCCGACTGCGCCGGGACAGGACGGGACAGAGGCCGGACGGCGCCAGGGCGGAAAAGTTCCCGCCCCGCTCGTCATTTCATTTTGCCCACGGCGCGAGCTACGCGCTGCCGGGCGGCTGGCCCCGGTTGTTCGCGTCCTATCATCCCAGCCAGCAAAACACCCAAACCGGCAGGCTGACCCAGGAGATGCTGCGTAAAGTCTTTCACGATGTTCGCGAGTTTCTGACGGCAGCGCCCCAGAGTGCGCTATCCCGATGAACCCCACTTAATCTACTTGACATTATCCGTCCCAGTAGATAGGTTGCTAGCTCAACTATGGGGCGTTCGTTGTCTCTGGTTGGCCACGGGCTTAAGGGCGTTCCTACATCTCAGTCGGGGAGGACGAATATGAGTACCGTGAACGTCGCAATCACGTCCGGGATAATTTGGACCAATAATGTGATGGGACAAACCACGTTGCACCGTTGGGCGCTCGCTGCGCATAACTTCGGCGCGGTGGGCAGCGTGGGGGAGAACGGCGTGGCAACTTCGGGGCCGTGCACGTTGCATACGAGCGTCACCTTCGGCCCCGGTGGGTCGGCAGGTGGCGGCACGTCCATTGTTCACGGCACGGAGTACGACAATGCCGTGTACGGCGGTGAGATCGTCTTCGACTCTCTCTTAGGACAGGCGAAAGGCAAAATCTCCCTCAAGGCCTGGGCAAGCGAGCAAGCCTTTTCAAATGGAGATCCACCCCTATTTACTGCGCAGTTCAACGGTACGGCGAAAGCCGTCATCGACCCCAACGGCAATATCCGGTATGACTTCTGAGAGCCGCCCAGCCTGCTGATTTGTCTCTCGGGCTTGGATATGCCGTCATAGCAGTGTGAACGCCACGAGCGCGTCGCTCTGTAGCTCCTAGGTCATCCTGGCATGTTCGACGGCCGCAATCACGACGTACTGCGTTGGACCCCACATCATCGTTCCGTTGCCTCGAGTTTCGAATTTCGAGTTTCGAAACTCAGTCCATCCACATTCCACCGTTCACTTCAACGGTCTCGCCGGTGATGTAGCGGGCGGCGGGCGAGGCGAGAAAGACGATCACCTCCGCGACTTCCTCTGACGTTCCGGCGCGGCCCATGGGCACCGCGGACAGATATTTCTGAAACAGTTCGGGCGGGCTGTAGCGCGCGTGGTATGGCGTTGAGATTAATCCCGGAGCGACGGCATTGACGCGAATCCCTTGGGACGCCAGCTCCTTGGCGAGACCTTTGGTGTACGTCAAGAGTCCGCCCTTGGCCGCGGCGTACGCGGCCGCTCCCGGCCCGCCCCCATTGCGCCCGGCAATGGACGTGATGTTGATGATGCTCCCGCTCTTTCGCGCCGCCATCTCTTCCCAGACGGCCTTGACGCACAAAAACGCGCTCTTCAGGTTTAACGCCATGACTTGGTCCCAGTAATCTCCGGTCATATCGACGAGCGTGCGGCGGGCGATCAGGTCGCCCGCGTTGTTCACCAGAATGTCGATTCGACCCCACCGCTGGCGAACGGCCGCGACCATGTCCTGGACGTCGGCGCTGGAGGTGACGTCGGCGCGAAGGGCCACAGCCTCGCCCCCACCTCGATGGATCGCCTCGACGGCCTGGTCTGCGCCCTCGCGGTTCTTCAGATAATTGACCGCCACCCGCGCGCCTTGCCGCGCCATCGCTTCCGCCGTAGCGCGGCCGATGCCGCTCGACGCGCCGGTGATGAGCGCGACCTGATCTTGCAATACCATGATGCCCTCCGTCGTACCTCTGTAACTCAAGCGTTCGTAAACTGACCATGATGCCTGATGAACGGCTGGAAAGGTAGAGGCAATCCGCCGAAGAAGAATTACGTGAAGGCCCTGCGATGCGCCGAATTCACGCTCGGCTGGGAACAAGAGTAGCCGCTGGCGCGATGATGCTGACGGGGTTCTGAAGGCCGGTGTTCACGAAGCCGGCTTGGCGACATTCTCCGGGAACCGAACCGCGCGCTAGACGTATAAGACAGTAAAGGGGGATGCGCGTTGGAGAACCTGATTCGCGACATCAAGCACGGCCTGAGGTCTTTGCTCCGGGACAAGGGGTTTGCCGCGACGGTCGTACTGACTCTGGCCATTTGCATTGGGGCATACACCGTCACGTTCGCGATTGTCCATTCAGTTCTATTGCGTCCACTGCCGGGTCCCAACGCCGACCGGATCGTGCTGATGTCCAATTTGTATCCAAAGGCCGGCGCCGGCGATCAGACTGTCAGCAGCGTTGCCGATTACTACGATCGTCTTCGGGTGGTGACAGCCTTGGAAGAACAAGCGATGTTCCAGTCGAGGAATATGACGTTGGAGGTCAACGGCATGCCGGAGCAGGTTACCGGTATGGCCGTGACGCCGTCCTTCTTCAAGCTCGTCGGCATTCCTCCGGCGCAAGGGCGGGCATTCACCCCGGACGAGGGCGAGATCGGCGGCGAGCACAAGGTGATTCTCAGCCACGCGCTGTGGCAGCAGCTCTATGCCGGCGACCTTTCCGCGATCAGAAGCGAGCTGCGTCTGGGCGGCACGCCTTTCACTATCGTAGGCGTCATGCCGCGAGACTTTGTCTTCGTGGATCCGGAGGTCCGCTTCTGGGTTCCCCTGGCGTTCACCCCCGAGCTGAAAACTCAATATCACAACAACAGTTGGAGCCACATCGGGCGGCTCAAGCCCGGGGCCACGATAGCCCAGGTCCAGGCGCAGATCGACGCTCTCAACGCCGCCAACCTGGAACGGTTTCCCGCGTTCAAAAACTTCTGCATCAATGCGGGCTTCTACACCAAAGTCGAACCACTTCAGCACATGCTGGTCAAAGACGTAGAAGGAGCGCTGTACCTGCTGTGGGGCGGAGCGGCGTTCGTGCTGCTCATTGGTGGATTGAACGTCGCTAACCTGGCGCTAGCGCGCTGGAGTGTCCGGGGCAAAGAGATCGCCACACGACTGGCATTGGGCGCGGGCCGAGCCCAGCT
>Ga0187771_10000495_pt1 | contig 24528 bp, 13 predicted proteins | sample 0116_SJ02_MP15_1_FD_133139 | JGI IMG/M metagenome (GOLD analysis project Ga0187771, IMG submission 133139) | Tropical peat soil microbial communities from peatlands in Department of Meta, Colombia - 0116_SJ02_MP15_10_MG | ecosystem: Environmental > Terrestrial > Soil > Wetlands > Peat | place... | reverse complement strand
CCAAGTGGGCGTTGGGCCTTCTCCCGGCACAGTGAGCCAATACAACATGATCACCTTTGACGGCTCCGGGAGCACAAAATGGAGTGTTCCCAACGATTACCCCCAGATCGCGACAGCTGATGACGGAGTGATCGGCTCTTCCGGAATCACTTACGATTCGAGCGGAAACTCGACAGGACAAACGGCCGATATTGGTGGAAACGGCTGGGACGGGAACAGCTATTACGCCTCCCTCTCAGGAGTGACCGGGCAAGCGGACATAACTCCGAGCTACGCGCCTACCTTCGCGGCCTTGTCTGGCGGAAATCAATCGCAGCAGGGCACTGCCATACAACAGGTGTTGACAGCACAACCGCCGGGAGCTGCCAAACAACTGCCAAATCTGACTCCGCCGGTGTTCTGCTATCCCGTTCCAACGGGTGGCTTGACACCCACCTGCGGCAATATCAATGCCATTGAGTTGCTAACAAGCCAGTCTGCGGATTCCATATTCAAAACCTACATCCAGACATTTGCTCCAGTGACGGTGAACAGCGTGACAAAACAGAGCAACAATGGCGTAATGACCTTCACGGGCCCGGGTGGGTCCAATCAAGTCAATGTGACTGGCACTGGGCAGACGCTAACGATCACCCTAAACGGATGGCAAGGCCACCTGCAAAGTGCATTCTCGGTCATGACAGAGAGGTTCGATCCTGTGAATCATGTGATCTCCGCCGTTACGCTGCAAGGGCATCCTTTAGCAGGTTGGCGCTATTGGCGCGTCTATTCAATAGGTACGAACGACGTAGTGATCGAAACGGGAGCATACGACCAACCTGGTCCCGGTCCCAAGAATTATGCGGGGTATTACCTAGCGCACTGGACAGTTTCTGGAGGCTGGCGTCAGTACATGGAGTACCTACAGAGACAAATTCAAGCACCGCAAGGCACCCACCTCCTGACAAGCATAGGAGGCATAAATCTCCGGAAATACTCCTGGCCGAGCGGAACACTTCTCGAGGGTTACTGGGATTATTTCGGCGATTTCACGAACTACATTTTGAATAACGTTTGCCAATCAACGACCTGCAATTGAGAATCAAATTGCGCAAAAGAATTACTCCGGTTACCGCCGCGTTCTTTCTTGCTGCGATAGTCATGTGTTTCTCTAAACGAATTTACTATGTTCGAAGAGATGCTGGCGGATCCATTTGGTGGAGGGGAGACGAAGCGTACCTATTTCTAGGAGCTGGCAGCCAAGGGCACCACGTGAGACTTCTATTTTTGCCATGGGAGATGATTAAGGAGCAGTATTTCTACGCGCCGGCTTTCGCCGACGATAAACGCATTGCCGCGACGGTCATCCGGGTCACTGCATCGACGATCGAACGTCACGCGGTGGTGTTCGGTCAGCGCAGTGGGGATGCCCCCGACCTCTTAACTCCGTTCGGCGAAAGTTTCTACGCGTTGTGTCCAGGAATGATTCTTTGTAAATGGACAGGGACTCAGTTCGTCACGGCTACTCAACGGGAAGAACGTGATTTCGGCGGCATCGATCACTTGATTCGAGGAGATATAGGCAATAACCCGGTAAACGGATGGCGCAGACGGGACACTGATCCTACGGCAGGTGATCAATTCTCAATCGAAGTAGGGGGCAAGTTTTCCATTTTGGTGAGGAACAACGCCAAGAGTAAGCTTTCATATCCTGACATTTCGATCGAACTACTTAGGCCGAGTGAAGCTCCCGTAGACCTGTGGCATGTCAACGGTGCTCCAAGAAGAGTAAGTGAAAAAGAATATAGAGCTGCATTTAACGCCCCCTTACAGTAGTAGCTCTTTCTGACGGCTCCAAAGACGTTGGGCGTTTGGGCTCAGATGCGAAACCGTAATCTTCTCCTAATCCTTTGCTGCCTCGCTCGATTCACTTTTGCCCAAAGCCTTGTTCAAAGCAAGGTAGCACTTGGCGAGCGCGCCTTTACCGCCTCCAAAATTTACTCGCTGCTGCAGCTCTACTTCTCGGGGTGGAAGACGTTGCCGGAACTCGATCCGGACATTGCGTATCGAAATTACCTTGAGAAAGCCCTGGCCAGCGACGACCGGCGTCTCTTCGACCTCACGACCATGGAGTTCGTCGCACGGCTTCGCAATGGGCACACCGTCTTCTCAGATTCATGGCTCACCCAAAATTACGGTCAGCCCATGGGGTTCTATGCTCGGCCGCTTGAGGGCAAATGGGTGGTTGAAAGCAGCGCCGTGCAGGGCCTGAAACCGGGCGACGTGCTATCCATGATTGACGACACCGACCTCGAAACTTTCTTTCGTCAACAGCAAAAGTACATTTCCGGGTCGAGCGAGGCAGGTCAGCGCCACAATTTCTTTTTTCTGAGTTATCTGTTTCCTCAGCAATTCACTTTGGCGCTTGTAGATGGACGCACAGTTACTGTCGCTCGTGCCGGCAACAAGCCTCCATCAATAAAGACGATTCCGGAGGGGCGCTGGATCAAACAGGATGCCGTTGCGTACATTCGGATTCCGTCGTTCGCCAATCTTTCATCGGAAGAGAAGTCGCTTGCTTTCGTAGTGCAATTTCAGAAAGCGAAAACACTGATTATCGACGTGAGAAATAATCCGGGAGGCTTGTCCCAGCGACGGTTGGTCGATGCTCTCATGGATTCCACCTACCATAATTGGAAGGAGTCCACGCCCATTCACATCAGCTTGTTTGACTACTATGGACAGACGTACAAGGGCCAGCAACCGAAATCGAAGGAGATAACGGACTTTGAACGAGGCTTCATGAGCTCATTTGACTTGTTTGGCGACTCCCAACTGATATGGGGTGGTGAGCGTATCCTGCCGCGTGCGCCGGTGTTTCACGGTCAGATGATTTTCCTGGTGGATGGCGGATGCGCCTCAGCCTGCGAAGATCTGCTGGAGCCTTTCAAGGAAAGCGGCCGAGGCACTCTAATCGGCGAAACCACGGAAGGAACCTCCGGCCCTGGTTACAGCCACGATTTTGGAAATGGCATGACCCTTGGAATTGCCATCAAACGCCGCTACTTCCCAGACGGTTCGGAGTTTGAAGGGATCGGGATCAAGCCCGACATTGAAATCCACTCTTCCGTCCAGGACCTGAAAGATGGTAAGGATCCGGTTCTGGACAAAGCAGTGGAGCTCATAGAAAAGGCTTCGCCCTAAACACTCGATCACACAAGCCACATAGACCACCTGGTGCAACACCAGGTAGTCGACTCGTCGGTGCAACTCGTAAGCCTGTAGAAGGGAACTACTTCGTCGTAGATCGGTGCGACACCCATGCTCGATGTAGACGATTTTGTAACTGCGAAAGCACGTGAATGAAGAAGAAAACTTCAATGTTCATGAGGGTCCGGCTTGATCGACCACCTGGGCCAAAAATCAAGTGGGTCGGGTCTAAAGGATTGTTGAATTCTGTTGATTGCAAGTGATTGTTGTTGAACCTGTTGCAGCCTGCTTGTTGAAGTCTGTTGATTTCTGTTGAAGTCGGGTGCTTTGAAAGCTACAAAATCGTCTACACTTTCAAAAGCGAATGAAACGTGCAACTGGTACCTCTCCACAAATGGCGTGCTACTAATTACCTGCTTGATCATTACTTGTGCGAGTCATGCCTCGGCTAAGATGCTCACACAAATGCTGCCTCAGCAACTCTCTTTCTGGCGTTGTGAAACACAAGTCAAGCGAATACTCCTTGAGCCACGCATCAAACACTGCGACAAACACCAACCGCCACCCGTGACTGGGTCGTCCCGGCTGGCGGTGGCCCTAGGGAAGGAGCATCGACCCTAAGCACTTAAAACTACAAACTGAATTGAGCCGAACCCAAGTGCAAGAACACCGTTGCACTTCACATCCTGCTTACGGCGGCGTAATTGTAATGCACACCGGTGGGGCCGTCGTGTACTGGGTTCCGTTCACCGTCATAGTTGCTGTGAGCGGCACCTGGGCAATGCCCTGATTTGTGGGTTGGCAAGCGTTCGGCTGAAATGCATTCGTGTACAGATTTCCAGGAGGAGTATAGGTCACGGGCTCATTCCCCACGGCGGATTGCGCATAGGCGCCACACTTCTTGAACCCTCCGGGCATGGTCAGGCAGCCTGGGCCGTCGCCATCAAAATCCAGGTCGAAACATGCTTCGTTGGGGCCTCCGTCATATAAAGAAATGCAGCCCAGAGTCCAGGTTACTTCCGTGGTCGCGGGCGCGTTCTCGATTACTGCACTGAAATCGAAGGTTCCAGATCCTGCCTGCAGCGTCGCCGAGCCGGGCAAGATAGCAATGGACGGCGTGGTGTTCGGCTCAACCGTAACGGTAGCCGTTGCTTGCGCACTTGGATCAGCGCTCGCAGTGGCGGTTACGGTCACAGTGTTGTTGGGCGATGGCTGCGTTTGTGGAGCCGTGTAGGTGGCACTCGCCGGGTCCGTACCATTGTCCACAATCGTGCCACAAGTGAGGCCACTGCAATTGGAACCGGAAAGACCCCAGGAGACGAAATAATTCGTAGTATTTTGCACGACCGCGGTGAAGATCTGGCTCTGGCCCACGATCAGCGTTTGGTTCGTCGGGGTCAGGTCCACCTGAATCGGCGGCGGTGGCGCAGTTATGGTGACGGTAGCCGGGGGCGACGTAGTCGTACCGTCCGCCGCAGAGATGGCGGTGATTTGCACCGTACTCGGGCTGGGTACAGTATCCGGTGCAAGGTAGGTTGCTGTCGTCACGTTGCCGACCGGCAGACTCCAGGAAATCGTGCCGATCGTCGAATCGCCGCCGACTTCGCCGTTCACAGCAAAACTGACTGCAGGGTCATTGGTGCCGGTCACGGTGGCAGTGAATTGTTGTTCCAGTGTCGCCTGAACGTAAGCGGATATCGGCGCCAGAGTAACCTGGATTACTTGAACAGTCCCGATGGTCGCAGTAGCCGTTCCGGTCGTCTTGTTGTCTTGGTTGGAAATGGCTTCGATCTCGACTGTCGCCGGATTGGGAACCGTAGCAGGCGCGGTGAAATTTCCATTGACATCGATCGATCCGGTTGTGCTGATGTTGCCGCCGGTAACATGGTTGACCTGCCAGGTCACCGTCTGATTTTGCACACCGGGAACTTGCGCTGTATACGCCTGGGTCGCATTGACGACCACGTTGGCTGCGGACGGCAGGACCGTAACCACAATTTGCGGCGGAACTCCACGTTCCAAGCTGACCACTGCCGTACCGAAGGCCACGGGGGAAGTCGATTCTGCAATTACGCTTACCTGGAAAGACGCGGGAATCGAAACCGGAGGTGTGTAGGTTGCAGTGTTGTTAGGTCCGGCCTGGATCGTACCCACGGTTGAATTGCCTCCGGGGACTCCGTCAACCTGCCAGGAAACCGCCGCATTCGTGGCGCCGCTTACAGAGGCTGAGAACGATTGCGGCGCAGATGTCGCGTAGAGGGTCGCAGAGTTGGGGTATACGCTAACCAGCGCATCTCCCGACGGGGCAATGACGGTTACGCTGGAGCTCGCCGATTTCAGAGGATTCGCATTGGACACAGCGGTAATCGTTATCGCTTCACCAGGGACCTCGTGCGGAGCGGTGTAGGTGGCGTGGGTAGCGTCGAGCGGCGTCAGTGTCCCCAGATTGCTGCTGGTGCCGCTTGCCGCCTGGCCATTGAGCAGCCAACTGCCGATTGAAGTATCGGTCGCGCCAGTGACCGTTGCGGTGAATTCGATCGTCTGCCCGAAGATTGCGGTGGCTGAGAGTGGAGAAAGCGTGACCACTGCATTGGGTAGCGGTGGCGAGACGGTGATAGTTGCAGTTCCGGGATGAGAAGGATCGAGCGCGGGGACTGCGGTGATCTCTACATTCGTTGGGTCAGAAACCACGGCAGGCGCCGTGTACGTGGCTGTGTTGTTGCAGCCTGGAACGATAGTCCCTACTCCTCCCTTTAGCACGTTCCACGAGACGGCATTGCTTGCCAGGCCGACTACGGTCGCTGTAAGAGCTTCACGTTGTCCTTCATAGATGCTGGACTCGCTCGGTGTAATGTAAACACCGGTTGCGGTGGGAAGCTTAGCAATCGTGACGGTAGCGGATGCCGTGACCGAAGGATACTCATTCGAAACGGCGGTGATGGTTACCTGCTTTCCGGTGGGAACCTGAGTGGGAGCGGTATAGATGGCTTCATTCTGCGTTCCCTGCACAGAGATGCACGATGTGTTTTGTCCCGCCTGCGCGGCCGCAATTGTTCCCAAGGTCGGATCGGCGCCGGCGGACGACTGTCCGTTTATTTCCCAACTCACCGACGTGTTGGCAACTCCAGCGATGCTGGCGCTGACCAACAACGTCTGCCCCGTGTAAACGGTGAGCACATTGGGAGGAGTCGCGGTCGGGGAAATCGTTATAGTGACCGGTACGGGCGTCCCACTGATGGTGGCTGAGGCATTTGCGGTTTGCGTGCTATCAGCTTCTGAGACGGCCGTAATCGTCACCGCAGACGGAGTGGGGACGAACAAAGGCGCAAAGTAGTTTCCGTTCTTGTCGATGGTTCCGAACGTGGCGCTTCCGCCGACCACTCCATTGACCAACCAGCCTACTGCAGTGTTGGTTGCGTTGTTCACGCTCGCGGCGAACGCTTGAGTCGCTCCTGGTGCTAAAGTCGTCGTCGCCGGTGAAACGGAAATCGAGACATTAGGCACCGGAGTTGTGCCATCGAGAGGTGTAGGCCCCGCTCCGCCGCAGCCTGAAAAAACCAGTGTGCTGACCAGAAGGATCACAGCCCCGAAAATTCGCAAAGTATGGTTTGACATTGTTGTCCCTCAACTTCATCGCTGATTGTCACGAGCGTTGCCATCGATCGCGGACGCGCGAGGCGCTGGCTTTTCGGGGGACTGAGACTTCTCCAGAGTTGCTGCTGCGGGCTGGGTTTCTTTCCCGGAGCGGAGCTGGTCCTTGATCCACTGAAACAACCGGCCCCCAGAACTGGCGGCATAAAGCTGCAAATCGCCGTCGTAGCGCGCCAATTGAGCCGAGGCCGGGGAGGCGGAATCAATCTTTTCTTTCGCCGTTTTGGGCGTCACCGCATCACTTTTCAATTCTTGAATCCGTATGTGTTGCGAACGCAGTTGCGGAAGCCAAACAACTGGATCCAGAGGAGCCACTTTTGCTAGGAACTCTGGCTTCTGGAAATTCGAACGCTCCTCGTCGGGAATGATCCCTGAGCTGGCCATCCAGTCCGGCCAATCCCCCCAGGGATCCAGCAGATCAATGGCTTTAATTCGGGTGTCTGCTGCGGCGGCGAGGATGGCGATGGTTCCACCGGACCCTTCGCCAAAGATGCCCACGCTATTCAGATCGAGATCGTCGCGCGAGCCAAGATAATTCAGAATCATCTGCACGTCGTGAACGGAACTTCCAAGCGCTTCCTGCAATTCGCTGACAAACCATTGCTTCATCGGCCGATCGTGGTAACGATGTCCGGTCAGGGCGGAAACGAATCCGACCGCGGCAAATCCACCAGAGGTAATGCGAGCGCAATAGCGGTTATCGCGAAAACGATCCGTTTCGGTGGGGTAACTGTACAAGTAGAGGACGACCGGTGGCTTGCTCACACCTTTCGGCTTGATAACGTACAAATCGATGGGATCCCCGGGCCGCCACTTCACCTGCAGAAGCTCGCGGGTGAATTGAGGATCATCGTCTTTCTCGCCGAGAATTGGGCGCTCTGCTTGCAAGTGGCTATTGGCTAGTGAAAGCGTGCTCCAGTCCTCGACAGCTTTCGTGCGGTGCAGGTCAGCCAACGCCTGCTGGGCGGAGACCTGTCCCGACAAGCAAAGTGCCCCGAGAATAACTGACGCCGAAATCAGCGCCATTCGCGAAAAGTTATCGACAAATTGCATACTTTCTTTCCTCTCGGATGATGGAGGCAGACAACGCTTTCCCCCTGCGCGTCCGCCTCCTTTTTCATCCTTTACCGACTTTGGAATTACTGCCTGTATCCAACCAATTCCTTACCCGTATCAGTCAGGTAGTCGAGATCGGCTTGCACAGGCAGGACAGCTCCGCCGACGTCACCCCCCGATTCGGTCTTGCCGCCGAAGCCGTTGCCGGCGGGTTTGCCCGACAATGGGTAGTGAGAGCGGAAAACCTGCAACTGGCTGACTGGCACGAAATCCGGGACTGTGGTTGCAGCTTGAGTCTGAGCCGCTGCGATCAGGGCGGTAACTCCCGTGGGAACACGGGCGGAACTGACCACGCGATAGATCTCCCAAATCGGATAGCTGCCGTTAATAACGTTCGTAAACGTTACAATTCCCGGGCATGGTGCCGTGCAGGTTGGGAAGTCGCCACCGGCGTAGCTCGGAAAGAGCGGATCAACACCGTCCACCGTGAGATATCGGGTGGTACCGACCACGCTGGCGAAGTTGCCCGTGCTCCAGAAGGTGTATCCGAGGACATTTCCATTGGAGTTGCTTCCCACCTGGGTAACCATCTCGCTGGAACTGGCGGCACGTTTGCGCCAGCCGCCACCAGCAGTCGTCAGGTCCAACGGGTTGCCGCCTGCGGCCGTGGGGTTAACGCCCAATTCCTGAGTGGAATTGATTTCCAGGCTCCTGGGAATGCAGAACTCCAAGGTATTGAAGGTGCCGGAGAGCGGGTCACGCAAGATCACATTCAGCGGTTCTGCCGCCAGACCCGCGGTGGGCGACAGGTCACGCGTGTAGGGAAGCGTGCCATTCAGAGCCAGGGAAAGCTCGAAGCGGTTTACGTTCTGGAAGGCAGCTACGTTGCTAAAATCACCAGTCGAGCCGGTCTGCCCCGTATTTACAAATATGATTACTGCATCGGCGCCAACTTCCGTGGCTGTCCACGGTGTGACAGCTTGTCCCGTAATCGGGTCCGTGCCGCTGATGGCAAAATTCACCGGAGTAGCCTGACTGGTGCTGAAACTACTCTGAATGGGAACGCCAATCGGTCCCGGGCCATAACCGAGGCCGTTGTAATGCACCGTGTCAAGAGCAGTCAGGGCACGAGTTTCGTCAAACAACGCATCCTCCGGACGGCTGTCCAGGATGGCCGCGTTGAAGGCGACTCCGTTGAGCGCGTTATAGACGGCTTGAGGTAATGGCGTATCCGTCAGCGTGGGGATCAGATTCGCTCCGTTAGCTCCAATTTCGCTCGAAGGAATCGATAGAGTGGCTTTGGGGACAGCGAAAAACAATTGAGCGCCGACGGTAGCGTCCAGACCCAGGTAGGCGCAGACCGTGGTTTCTGCGTTGTTCCATACGATCCAGACGTTTCCGGTTTCCACCGGGATGCTGGCAGAACGGCCGTCGACGCCAGAGGCGCCTTTCTTATAAGTCCAGACATTGGTGCCGCAGGACGAGCTGGAGACGGCTGCTAATCCAAAAGTGTTGAATAAAACGGTAGCCCCCACGCCGTTGAAGCTGACCGTGGTCGCTGCGTAGCTATTGGTTCCCAACGCCAGCAGCACCGCGAAGGCGAGGGTGGCGGTGAACTGGGAGAATCGTGTTTTCATGGTTTCCTCTCGGCGCAAAGTATGCGCGCGAGCGATACTCTACTAATTTAATAGACAAACTTGCAAGAGCCTTTCGTCTCATTGCGTGTTTGTCTATTTACATAGTAGAGTTTTGCTCCGGCATCGGCCGTCTTGCGGCCGCGACGCTCCCGCCGAATGCAATCAATGAGGTAATAGTCATGCCGTTTCCAGGGTTCCGCACATGGGTTTTGTTGCTCAGTCTGGGTGGGTGTCTGATTTCAGTTGCGCAAGAATCTGCAACTGTGCCCAAAGTTGCGGCCCAGGGAAGAGCCGTCCTGAGCGGGACGGTCAGCGATCGGACCGGAGCTGTTTTGCCCAACGCCAAGGTTGTGGTCAGCGGTTCTGGGTCCACACAGGCCGCGACTACGAACGATCGTGGGGAGTTCTCGATTAAGGGGCTGCTTCCGGGAACTTACAGCATTACTGTCTCATCGCCCAATTTCAAAGATCTCCATACCGAAGGGCTGACGCTGAATGCAGGGGAGAGCGTTCCGGTTGATGCCGTACTAGAGCCTGCGGGCGACACGACCTCCGTCAATGTGGAAGGACAAAAGGCCTCCCAGGTCGAAACCGAAACATCGCAGATTGTCGGGACGATCACGGGGAAGGAACTCGTCAGCCTGGGATTAAATGGCCGCAACTTCACCCAACTCATCGCTTTGACTCCCGGGGTTAGCAATCAGACGGGACAGGACGAAGCCAAGGTCGGCATCACCGGCAGCGTGCGCTACAGCGTGAACGGCGGCCGCGTGGAATACAACTCCTTTAACGTGGATGGCGGAGATGTGTTGAATGCTGGTCTGAATGGAAACCGGAGCACGCTGATTGTTTATCCCAGTCTCGATGGATTGAGTGAAGTAAAAGTCCTCACTTCGAATTATGGCGCTATGTACGGCCGCACTGCGTCAGGGACGGTGCTTGCCGAGACGAAATCCGGCACCAACCAATTCCACGGCGACGCTTACGAGTTTATCCGCAACGAATTTTTCAACGCTCGAAATTATTTCGACGAGACCACAAAGGCGCCGCTTTATCGCAGAAACGATTTCGGATTCACCCTGGGCGGGCCGCTCTATATTCCCGGCGTTTACAACGTAACTAAAGACAAGACTCATTTCTTTTTCTCCGAGGAGTTCCGCTTCGAGCGATCGCCGATGGGCGCGGGCGGAGATTCCACCAGCTACAACCAGGGTGTGCCGTCGTTGGCCGAGCGCACCGGCAACTTTGCCGATGTGTGTCCATTCGCCGCCCCTGGATTTAATGGAAATCCGGGACTTGAGGTTGACTTCACCCGGCAGAAATATCCCGACTGTCCGCAAATCGGTCCCGATTCCGTCCACAGCCGGGACGCGGCCGGTAATCCACAATTCCTAACGTATCCCGGAAACCAGATTCCGATCGATCCCAATGCGGTGGCTTTGTTGAAGTTGAACATTATTCCCGCGCCCGATTCGAACACGGGTTGCACATCGTCAATCAGTTCCTGCTACAACGTTGTTCCTTCGCCACATACATATTGGCGGCAGGAACTCTTCCGGATCGACCACAACTTCACAAGCAGCATGCGCGCGACCTTCCGCTACATTCACGATTCCTGGGACACCACCGCTCTTACCCCGCAATGGGGCACCGTGGAAAACAGTTTCCCCACGCTGCAGAGCACGTTCACGGGGCCGGGGTTAAGCCTGCTTACGCACCTGACGAACACTCTTTCCCCCACGCTACTGAATGAGTTCGTCTTCAGCTACACCACCGATCACATCAACATGACGAATATCGACGCCAACGGCGTGCAGTGGCAGCGTCCGGCCGGCCTCAGCCTGGGTTATCTGTTCAACAACGGATTCGGGGGAAAAATCCCGGGTGTGCTGATCGGCGGCAACAATTTGGCATACGGAGGCAACGGCTTCGGCGTCGATCCCGGATATTTGCCATGGCATCATTCCAATCCAACCTACAGTCCGCGCGACGATCTGAGCAAAGTGATCGGGAAACATACGCTGCAAACCGGAGTTCAGGTAGTCATCGCGCAGAGAAACGAACTCAATCAGGCGGTTGGGGCGAACATTGGAGATGTACAGGGCTTGCTCCGTTTCAGCAATGTGAACAGCTTTTTCAGCACGGGAAATGCGTTCGCCGATTTCTTGCTGGGATCAGCCGGCAATGACAACTCCAGCCACGGTGGCATCTACAGCTTTCAACAAGACAGCGGACAGGAAAATTACTACGAGCGCTACACCGTCATCGAACCCTACGTGCAAGACGACTGGCGCGTGAATTCTCGACTCACGCTGAATCTCGGCGTGCGTTTCAGCTTGTTTGGGAACTGGCATACCAAGCTTGACAACGAGTACAACTGGGTACCCTCCGCCTTCAATAAGTCGCTGGCCTCGCAGACTACGGTCGACTCTTTCTTTGGCTATCTCGCGACGGCAGGCACTTGTGATCCAAGTACCGGTTCCAGTTGCGCGGCCATTCCGCTGAGCACGAGCAGCCTGGACCCTCGTATTACGAATGGCCTGGTGCATTGTGACGTCGACGGTGTTCCGGATGGATGCATGACGTCGCACTGGTTCAACCCGGCTCCGCGAATTGGCTTCGCCTGGGATCCAATAGGAGATGGCAGAACCTCGATCCGTGCCGGATATGGAATTTTTTACCATCACGGTGTCGGGAATGAGGCTAACACGGGCTCCCTCGAAGGCAGCGCGCCACTCATTCTCGACATGACCGAAAACCGGCCCTTTACTTACGATTGCATTGGCGGGGTAGGGACTGGGTGCGGCGGAGCCGGCGCATATCCGCTGAACGTCACGTCGATTCCGACCCGGGCCATCTGGCCGTACGTTCAGCAGTGGAGTCTCAGCGTACAACGCGAGGTCACGAAAGATACAGTTGCCACGGTGGCTTATGTGGGCAGTAAGGGAACGCACCTGGCGGCAGAACTGGACCTCAATCAATTGCCTCCGGTGTTGCCCGGGCAAAATCCTTTTTCAGCAGGCCAGCCCATCACCACAGCGGTTTGCGATACCTATACGGGATACCAGGGATCATTCACCGTAAACAGCAATTCAACGGTGGGCCCAAGTGATCCCGGCTACCTGAACTTGCTGGCGGCTTGCTTCGGAACCCCGGGCAAGAATTTTCCCGATCCCAACAGCTTGCGCACTTTCGCTCCGGGATTCGATCACATCATCTCGCTCCAGAACATTGCAGATTCGAATTACAATGCGCTGCAAGCCACGTTGCGCCGTGTCAAAGGCCCGCTCACGCTCGGCGTCGCGTACACCTACAGCCACTCCATTGACGACTCGTCGGATCGCTCCGACACAACGCTGGTGAATTCGTACGACCTTGGCGCTAACAAAGCCAGTTCCAATTTCGATCAGCGGCATTTGTTGAATGTCAGCTACGTTCTAACGCTTCCGAAATTGAGTGAGGCGCTGGATCGATGGGGCAACAACACTACCTCGCCCGCTCCTGGCCGCCTCGCGAGACTGTTGGGAGACGGCTGGGAAATTTCCGGGATCACGACATTCCAGTCGGGCACACCGTTCAGCGTGATTAATGGCGGTAGCGCGACAGGTATCTCCGTGGTAGACAACGCCGGAGTCGCCAATGGCACCGGCGTCGTTTGCAAATGCACGACGCAAGGCGCAGCTTCCTACCCGGATGTAGTCGGCGATCCGAACGCCGCCGCTCCCGCCGGAGGAAACAATACGGAAAGCTTTGGCCCAATTCTTGGAAATCCCGCTGCGTTTGTTGCTCCGAGAGGACTGACGTTTGGAGACGCCGGTCGCAATTTCATGAACAATCCCAATCGCCTGAACTTCGATACGGCGTTGCTGAAGCATTTCAAGATCAGCGAAGGCAGCAACCTGGAATTCCGCATGGAAGCATTTAACGTTGTCAACCATACGCAATTTCGCATCTATGACCCAGATCTCGGCAACACAGGTAGCAACACCATCAGCTGCTACGGAGGCGCGAACAATTCAGCGGGTGACGCGAGCTGCCTCGCGGGAAGTGCATTCTTGCACCCGGTCGATGCGCATCGGGCTCGCACCATGCAGTTTGGGCTGAAATATCTGTTTTAGTGCGTCGTCAAACTAGGGGCCATAAAGCGGAAATGTTTTTCAGCCCGGGGCGCCGCATTTGCGGCGCTGGTTATGCATTCGGCCGGGATTTGGTTGGTTCTAAAACACTTACGAAAAGACCGGAAAGGCACATCAATTGCATCTCCAGTAATCTGATAGAGATTATTTGTTTAATTGGAGCGCAGGATGGCGGCAAAAATCACTCATAAACCAGCGTCATTCACGATTGCGATTATTGGCGGCGGATTCAGCGGCGCGACCCTGGCGACCGAGTTGCTACGCGGTGACCCGGAACTGGAGGTGGTTTTAATCGAACGTGACGGATGCCCCGGACGAGGCGCAGCCTACGGCACGCATATCCCGGCGCATCTGCTTAATGTGACGGCGCAGAACATGAGTGCTCTTGCCGACAATCCGCTGCATTTCCTGCGTTGGGCGCGCGAACACTACAGCGACCAAGCTCAGCCCAATGATTATTTGCCTAGGCGTGTGTACGGCAAGTACGTCGAGTCCATTCTCTGCGACGCCATAGAAGAAAATCCCGAGAGATTCGAATGGAAACGTGATGAGGCGCTATCGATAACGCAGGCGCATGGCAAGGCAAATATCGTTCTCCGGAGCGGCAACAAGATTCTGGCCGATGTGGTTGTGCTGGCCCTTGGTAACTTTCCTCCGACTGATCTCAAACTTCCCGGGCGGCGGGAATACGACCAACGGTTCGTTGCGAATCCGTGGTCGCTGAATGCCCTTGATAACATCGCTCCCGAAAACAGCGTGTTGCTGGTCGGCTCCGGCCTGACCAGCGTGGACGTCGCCATCTCGCTGCGAGAGCGCGGATTTAAGGGCAAGATCCGCGTGATCTCGCGTCATGGATTGCTTCCCCAGACGCACAAGCGCACCGCAGCGTGGCCGGCGCGCTGGGATCATTCACACCCACGATCGCTTCGAGGTTTGCTGCGACTGATTCGGTCAGAAGTAGCGAAGGCAGAAAAAGAGGGTGCTGACTGGCGTGCCGTCATCGATTCGATTCGACCCTTCACGCAAAGCATCTGGTGTTCGCTCGGGCGGCGGGAACAGCGACGATTCCTTCGTCATCTGCGTGCTTATTGGGACGTGCATCGTCATCGAGTAGCTCCCGAAATTGGCAAGCTGCTGGAAAAAGAAATGGCCGAAGGTCAACTGGAGATCCATGCTGGTCGCATCACCGAATATCGAGAACAGGGCGACAGCGTGGAAGTGAGTTATCGAAACCGCGGTGACCGAGAGTCGAGGAAGATATGCGTCGACTACGTAATCAACTGCACCGGCCCGGATGGCGATTGTCGCAGGACTGACAGTCCATTGTTGAACAACCTCTTGGATCAGCAGATGGTCCGGCCCGATACTCTTTTTCTCGGGCTCGACACCGCGGAAAACGGGGCTTTGCTCGATGCCCGCGGCGTGCCGTCCGACTTCCTATACACCGTTGGTCCGCTTCGGAAAGGCAACCTCTGGGAGACGATCGCGGTCCCGGAAATTCGCCTTCAAGTGTCCGAGCTTGCTTTTCACTTGCTGTCCAGGTTCGAGCGGCCGCACATTGAGAAATTGGTATCGGAGCAGGCTCCAGCGCGAGCATGGGATTAGGAAACGACGAAAGGGACACAGCCGTGCATTTCGAACAGTTCTACCTCGGTTGTTTGGCACATGCGTCATACATACTCGTCTCAGAAGGCGAAGCAGTTGTCGTTGACCCACAGCGCGATGTCGAAATTTATCTTGAGGCCGCCGCAACACAGGGCGTCAAGATTCGCCATGTATTTGAGACTCATCTGCACGCTGATTTTGTCTCCGGGCATAAGGAACTAGCCGCACGCGTAGGCGCTACGATCTACATCGGGCGCCGCGCGAATGCGTCCTTCGCGCATGTCGACGTCCAGGACGGGTTTGAACTGCATGTCGGAAAGACGCGCATTCAGGTTCTGGAGACTCCGGGACATACGCCCGAGAGCATTTGCCTCGTCGTGGTAGACGAAGAGAAATCACCCAAGCCGTGGGCGGTTCTCACCGGTGACACTTTGTTTATAGGGGATGTCGGCCGACCCGACCTATCAAATACACATACTCCAGCAGAATTGGCTGGCATGCTTTATGACAGCTTGCACAAGAAAGTTCTGAAGCTCGCCGACAACGTCCTGGTTTACCCGGCGCACGGTGCCGGTTCGCTCTGTGGGCGCAACATGCGGGCCGAGCGTTTCTCAACGATCGGCGTCGAGCGCTTTACGAACCATGCTCTGCGAATCAACAACCGGGAAGACTTCGTCCGCGAGCTGACGACAAATCTGCCGCCCCGTCCCGCGTATTTCTTGCAGGATGCCGAACTCAATCGTCGAGGCGCGTCAGCTCTGTCGGAGTTGCCGGAACTGGCACCTGTGTCCGCTCAAGAGCTTGCGTCGGAGCTGGAAAGAGGAACCAATGCACTGGATGTTCGTGCTGGTGATCGTTTTGCTGCGGGCCACGTGCCCGGCTCGGTCAGTATCGCTCTGTCCGGGCAGTTCGCATCATGGGCAGCAATTGTCTTAGGCTTATCCTCTCGTCCCGTACTCATCGCCGATACTCCTGAGCAGATAGCCGAGGCACGTATGCGCTTGGCACGTGTGGGCATCGAAGAGGTACGAGGATATTTGGAGGGTGGCGTTGAAGGATGGAAGAATGCGGGCTTTCCGCTTGCTGAGTTGCAACAAATCTCGGTGCAAACTCTCAGCGAATGGCAACAACGACCGGAGGTGTGCACTCTCGATGTTCGCCGTGAACCGGAATGGCGAACGGGACACCTGGCCGGCGCGCACTGGATTCCGCTCGACAAATTGTCTGTTACTGAGTTGCCCGTCAGACCGAATGCGGTTATCGCCGTGCATTGCAAGAGCGGATACCGAAGCATGATTGCCTGCAGCCTGCTGCGGCGGGCGGGTTTTCGAACCGTCGCGAACGTGATGGGCGGCTTTGATGCGTGGCAGCAAGCCAGTCTGCCAATCTCGGGCGAAGAATCCGTCGCGGCATAGCAAGTGCCGTTGTGCAAATCTGGTCACTGCTTTCCCAGACGCTCCGTGGGATAATTTGTACATGGAGACCTCTACGTTCGATCTTCTGTACCTGGAGGCCGATCCCAGGACGAAGCAGCCGTCCGCCTGCATACGCCTGAAATCCAGCGGGCGCGAGGATTACGCCGGAGTCAGGGCAGAGAAGTTGATCATTTCGCCTTGTTTGAGTTTTATCGAACTGGATGCCGAGCTTCGACGTCTGCACGCTGAACTGGATGAGATTCGCGCCCGCGCGAAAAGAAATTTCTACAAAGCGGAAGCTGCCGCCACCACCGCTGGCGTGTAGCTGCGGCGCAGAGCGAAGTGCATGACGGGTCGTCATCCGCGCAACTGACTCGCTTCTAATCTCACTTACCTTCCGTTTGGAATCAGGCTTACCACTTGTCTTGGCGGACGCTCCAAGTAATTCTCTGTGACAAGGAGAAATCGTAATGCAACTCGGCGAGACCATAGCCACTTATGATGTTGCGTTGGCCCTCAGGGGTGAGAGCGGTAAGTTCGAAGTCACAAGCCCGGGCGGCGAGATTTTTCACCTGACCTGCAAGCCGAATCACGCGATTGCAAGCTTCGAGTGGTCGGGGAGTAAAGCCGAACCATTCCTCGTGCGCAAGGTCGCAGAGCCGGTGCAGCAGGGAAGAGGGGCGAGCTTGATCGACGCCAAAGCTCAGAGCAGCACAGGGCAACCTCCCTTCCTGCTCGAGCGTGACGGAAGCGAGGCCAAACCCTCATCCAGCAGCGACCGGGTTGTTTCGTTGCCAAAGATTGTCGAAGAGAGCGACAGCATTCCGGAACCGGCAACCCTTGATCTTGTGTTTCTGGAAAGCGATCTGAAGACGGGGCAGCCGTCGGCATGCGTCTGCCTCAAACTCCATCAGTCGGCCAAGAGTGACCCCACAATCACTTCTGCCTGCGCGACGTTAAACGAATTCGACGCTGAAATCCGCAGGCTGCACGCACAGTTGGACGAGATTCGCGCTCGCGCCCGAAAGCTGTTCTACAAGTCGCAGGTGGCTGTGGCCAGCGCATAGGTTCCTACTCGCGGGTTTGGCGGTCTTTTCAGAGAGCCGCTGCGATCTTCGCATTAACAAAAAGCCTGCCGAGAATCGAAATCGGCAGGCGCCCTGCTTCGCCAGCTCACCCCGACAACTGGAGCCGGAGACCAAGGCTGCGACACTCTATCGGAAAATATCTACTAAATCAATAGACAAAGTAATAAATCGATCCTGCTTCTTGGCTCCGCTCAATTTGGAGCTAGAGTCCAGGCGGTTCTAAGGTCCCAAAATGCCTCGCAGGGGTGTTCTAATCTGGACGCGGCGTTGTGAGCCAAGTCACATACATCGCCCGCGAAAACTGTTGTATACTCCAAGTACCCCGACAAGAAAATTCAGGACCAGGTTCTGCGCTCTGTATTCCATTACACAGAGTCTTTTCAACCCATTTTCTTCAGCACTAAGGAGCTAATCGCATGGCGACAGCAGAAGTCCGTCATACTCTGACCGAGCAACAGGCTCGCCAGCTCGCTAACACCACTAAAACGGTCCCGATGATGGAAGCGATCACGCCGCGCTGGCTGATCACTTTCCTGTCCTGGGTACCGGTCGAAGCCGGCGTTTACCGTGTCAACAAAGTGAAACCCACGCGTCCGGGAACCCGCACCATAGAGTGCGCCCCTGACGAAGAAATCGATCTGCCAGAGATCTACGTCGATTATGAGGAAAAGCCTCGAGAGTACGCGCTAAACGCAGTCACCAGCGTTCTCGACGTACAAACCCGCATTTCGGATTTGTATCGCAGCCCGCACGATCAGATTCGCGAGCAATTGCGCCTGATGATTGAGAAAGTCAAAGAGCGCCAGGAAACGGCGCTGCTGAACAATACCGAGTACGGTCTCCTTAATAATGTCGCGCCCGACATGAAGGTGAAAACCCGTTCGGGCACTCCCACCCCCGATGATTTGGATGAACTGATCGCCCGAGTGTGGAAGGAACCCAGCTTTTTCCTGGCGCACCCGCGGGCAATTGCGGCGTTCGGACGGGAGTGCACGCGCCGCGGCGTTCCGCCGCCCACAGTCACGATGTTTGGTTCGCCATTCATGACATGGCGCGGGATTCCGCTCGTTCCATGCAACAAACTACCGTTAAAGGCTGAGACGACCGACATCCTTCTGCTGCGCACCGGCGAAAAGAAGCAAGGCGTGATTGGTCTTTTCCAACCCGGACTGCCGGGCGAAGTGTCACCTAGCTTGTCGGTTCGATTCATGGGCATCAACCACAAAGCAATTGCGTCGTATCTGATCTCACTCTATTGCTCAATCGTGGTCCTGACGCAAGATGCGCTTGGGGTACTGGAGAACGTCCATGTCGACAAATATCACGAGTACAAATAATGGGACGAGCAATGGGGCGAGTCGGCCTAAAACCAAGACCAGCGACACAAAATCGGCTCCGCTGAGCGGCGAAGGAGCGCGCTATTATCCTTTTGGCGCGATTCCTTTGCCGGACCCGGCAACCCTGGAAAGGCTCGCCAATGAGTTTTTTCGAGCGATGCCGCGGGACCTTGCTGACGGAGATATGACCGAAGCCGCTGGCGAGCCCGAGTCGGAAGAGATTCCTGTCACCATGTTTGAGGAACCGCTTCCGCCCAGCGGAACGGCGGAGTCTGCTCCCAATGCACCTGCTTCGCCTCCGTACGCCCAGCCCGGCCCGCTAACCGAAGCCGATCTGCGGGCAATTGCGGCATCACTCGCGGGCTCGACGGCACTGGTGCCGGGAGCTCCGGGCACCGCGCCCGCACCGCCCGTGGCCGGCTCACCGCCAGGCTTTCTCGCCGAGAGTGACCTTCCACCGATGGCCATCGCACCGACATTGCCGCCATCGACGGAATGGTTTTCTTTTCCCGGTATAGCGACGATGCCATTCAGCCCCACGTCTCCGCCCGCTGGCGCGGACGCTAGCGCTATTCCGCAATCGCCGGGGAGCGCGCCAACATTCCCCGGCTCGACCCCTTATTTTGTGGAAGGCGAGAAAGGCACGTCTCCGGCAGCAGCTCCGGTCTTGCCGCCGATAAACGAGCTGTTCTCCTTTCCACGTGTGCCGGCGATGCCGAATGTTCCCGGCATACAAACTGTGCCGAACCCTCCAGCCCCGCCAGCATCGCCGACGGCGGCGCCACCCACCGCCGCCGACGGAACGGCCGTTCCTTCGCAGGCGCACGATGTGAAAGGGATCACACCGCAGGTTCCTGGAGTTGCATCGACAGAGACGACGGGTATTCCCGCTTCTTCGACAAGCCCGCCAGAAGCGGTGTATCCGGGCGTGGCAACATCGCTTCCATCTTTGAGTGACTTGTTCTCATTTCCCGGAGTGCCGGGCGTGCAATCAGCTCCCGGCACCCCGGCTCCGCCATCCCTTGCTGTCCCGTCCACGGAATCGGATCTGAAAAACGTGGATTTATCTCCATCTCCGCCCGCTGCAGGCGATCTTAGTGGCTCCGAGGTGGCCGCTCCGGCTGCGAAAACAACAAAAGCAGCCGGTGCGACCACCGCACCTTCCGGCATCGAGGCATTCGAGTTCCATCCCGATCTCGCGCCTGCCGAACTCGGGCTTAGCAAGCGTCCACTCGATGCCAAGCTCATCCGCCGCGACTTTCCAATACTCGAAGAACGCATTCATGGACGGCCGCTGGTCTGGCTAGACAATGCTGCGACTACCCAGAAACCGAATGCCGTAATCGACCGGATTTCTGACTTTTATCGACACGAAAACTCAAATATTCATCGTGCTGCGCATGAACTTGCGGCCCGTGCCACTGATGCCTACGAAAGCGCACGTGAAAAAACGCGCCGTTTCCTGAATGCGTCAATGACTCGCGAAATTATTTTTGTACGTGGTGCAACCGAAGGTATAAACCTTGTCGCGCAGAGCTGGGGTCGCCGCAACGTCCGCGAAGGCGATGAAATTGTGATCACCTGGCTGGAGCACCACGCCAACATCGTTCCCTGGCAGATGCTCTGTTCGGAGAAAGGTGCGAAGTTACGCGTTGCCCCCGTGAATGATCGCGGAGAAATCATTCTTGAGGAGTACGAAAAACTGCTGGGCCCGCGCACCCGCATCGTAGCGTTCAGCCAGGTTTCCAACGCGCTCGGGACTATAACGCCCGCTCACGAGATGGTCGAGAGCGCGCACCGTTACGGCGCACGCGTGCTGGTCGACGGCGCCCAAGCGGTCTCTCACATGCCGGCGGACGTGCAAACTCTTGATTGCGATTTCTATGTTTTCTCCGGACACAAGGTGTTTGGTCCCACGGGAATCGGAGTGGTTTACGGCAAGCTTGATCTGCTGGAGACCATGCCGCCGTGGCAGGGCGGCGGCAACATGATCTCCGACGTGACCTTTGAAAGAACTACGTACCAAGGATCTCCCGCGCGTTTCGAGGCGGGGACTGGCAACATCGCCGACGCGGTTGGGTTGGGGGCCGCGCTCGACTATGTCGACGAAGTTGGGCGAGAAAATATCGCCGCCTACGAGCACGACCTCCTCAACTACGGGACCGCAAAGCTGCTTACCGTGCCTGGCTTGCGCCTGATTGGCACAGCGGGTGAGAAAGCCGGCGTGTTGTCGTTTGTTATCGACGAAGTGCGTACCGAGGATGTGGGCGTCGCACTAAACCAGGAAGGCATCGCGGTGCGAGCGGGCCACCACTGTGCTCAACCGATCTTGCGCCGTATGGGTGTCGAAAGCACAGTTCGCCCATCGCTGGCGTTCTACAACACTTGTGAGGACATCGACGCCCTGGTGGCCGTATTGCTCCGTCTGCAAGCCGGACGCGGCCATCGCACACTTTAACCTCCACAACGGGTTCCGATGACAGGCAATAGGGAGACGGATGCAATCCACAATTAGAGCACCTGGTGCAACACCAGGCGGTCGGCCCATGACTGCCTCTCGCAGCCATCTAAAAGGGAACCACTTCTTGGTACACAGATACGACACTTGTGCTCGCTGTAGACGATTTTGTAACTGCGAAAGCATGTGGCTGAAGCGGGAAACTCCAATGTACACGCAGGTCCGGGCCGATCGAGCACCTGGGCCAAAAATCAAGTGGTCGGTCTAGAGGATTGCGTGTAGCGTGTAAGTGTCTGACAACAAATGGTCGGGGAGAGAGGATTTGAACCTCCGACCCCCTGGTCCCGAACCAGGTGCTCTACCAGGCTGAGCCACTCCCCGACGTTTGATCTTTATCTTACTACGACGCATCTTACTACGCCGCGGCAGGTCGCGGGTCCTCGGGAAATTGCGCCTAAGCTTTTGGCTGGTCACACAAAGCGGTGATTTTAGTCATGGAGGGTGTGTCAGCCATCACTGCGGGATTGCACCGAACCCGCTACATTCAAGACGTGGTGGAGGAGGGAATTTGTGTCGACCGCTTGGAAGTCCCGATTTGCACTGCGTACAAAAAACATCAAGAGTTCAGCAATTCGCGAATTATTGAAGATTACTCAACGCCCAGAGGTTATTTCTTTTGCAGGTGGGCTGCCTGCGCCGGACGTTTTTCCTGTAGCCCGCTTTCAAGAAGGCTGCCGGAAGGTGCTCGAACTGAACGGGCACCAGGCTTTGCAATATGGAGCCAGCGAGGGCTATGAGCCGCTGCGCGAAATGATAGCGCGCCACATCGCCCGCTACGGCATTAAGGCCAACACCGAGAACGTGCTCATTACGTCGGGCTCGCAGCAGGCGCTGGACCTGATCGGCAAACTGCTGATCAACCCAGGTGACCGCATTTTGGTGGAAGCGCCGACCTACCTGGGGGCGTTGCAAGCGTTCAACGTGTACGGCGCCGAATACGTATCGGTGCCGAGCGATGAGGACGGACTGCAAACGGAGCATCTGGAAGCGCCGCTGCGCACCGGACCGAAATTCATGTATGTCCTCCCGAATTTTCAGAACCCGGGAGGGACGACGCTTTCAGAAGGGCGGCGTCACCAACTGGTGCTGCTGGCGGACAAATATGGAATTCCTATCATCGAAGACGACCCTTACGGACAGTTGCGGTATGAAGGAGAGCACCTGCCGCCGTTGGTGGTGCTCGATCGCGAGAATTTGCGGCGCGACAACGGTTATTCGATCGGTAATGTGATTTACCTGAGCACATTCTCCAAGATATTGGCGCCCGGCCTGCGATTGGGATGGATCGTGGCTCCGGCGGATGTGATTGCGAAACTGGTGCAGCTGAAGCAGGGAGCGGATCTGCACACCTCGACGTTCGGTCAGATGGTGGCGTATGAGGTGGCAAAGGACAATTTCCTGGATGAGCATGTGAAGCTGATCCGGAAGGTTTATCGTGAGCGCCGCGATGTGATGCTGGAAGCGCTGAAGAAGTATTTCCCCGCTGAAGTGACCTGGACGCATCCCCATGGCGGGTTGTTCCTGTGGGTCACACTGCCGGAAGGGATGGATTGCAACAAGCTGTTCGAAGCTGCGCTCAAGGAAAATGTTGCCTTCGTGCCCGGCGATTGTTTCTATGCCGCGAACTTCGCCAAGGAGGGATGCCGCCATCTTCGGTTGAATTTCTCCTACGGGCAGCCGGAGCAGATTCGCGAAGGCATACGGCGCTTGTCGGTGGCGATCAAGCAGCAGATGAGGGAGGCGCAGCCGGCGCACGTACAGAGCATCTGAAAATACTGAGATCTTTCGACTTCGCATGATCTGCGCGCAGGCGAAGATCATGCTTCGCTCAGGATCACAATTGGAAAACGAGATTGTTCACGCCTTCCCGAAAGGATCTTCCAACGACGGGCTTTGCGGAGTGAACAATTCTGCGCCGTTCTCCGTGGTGTGCATGTCGTCTTCGAGGCGGATGCCGAACTCGCCGCGAATGTAGATGCCGGGCTCGTCGCTGAAAGTCATGTTTGGAGCCAAGGCCAATTTGTTGCCCGGGACGAGATAAGGCCATTCGTGGCCATCCATGCCCATGCCGTGGCCGAGGCGATGCGTGAAGTACTTGTAGTCAGGACCGTAGCCCGCATCGACAATCACCTTGCGCGCGGCTGCGTCCACGGCCTGGCATTGCAGACCCGGCCGTGCCGTCTGCACAGCAGCGCTTTGTGCGCGGTGGACGATCTCGAACACTCTTTTCATCTTGTCCGTCGGCTTACCTAGCGTAAACGTGCGGGTGATGTCGGATGTGTAGCCTTCGACCCTGCAGCCGTCGTCGACCATGACGATCGAGCCTTCGCGAATGACTTGTGGCGTCGCCGATCCGTGTGGGTTTGCGGTATTTTGGTCCACTTGCACATCGGCCTCGCCGGGGAAGCCGAGGCGGTCGTAAGCGGCGGCGATGAGATCTTCGAACTGAGGCTTCGTCATCCCTTCCTGCAATGCCCGATAGGCGGCTTCATAAGCAGTGAGTGTGACCTGCGCCGCTAAACGCATGAGCGCAACCTCATGATCGCTCTTAATGCTTCGACATCCTGCAGTCACCGGAGTCGCACTAACGATTTTGGCTCGCGACGCGGCCTTCGCGATTCCGCTGCTGAAAACAAAGCGCACGGATTCTTCCACTCCCAAAGTTCCGGTGGAAATTCCGCGGTCCGTGAGGCCCTGTGCGACTCGCTCATAGGGATCGTCGTCCTCTTGCCAAGTGCGGACATCGGATTGCTCGCTGTTCGATCCCTTGGCAATCTGCTCACGTGCGCGTCCCTCTTCAAATGCTGGACAAACGTAAAACGCAGCACCTTTCGCGGGCAGCACCATGGCGAAGAGGCGCTCGCCTCCCCACCAGCGGATACCACTGAAATAGTTG
>Ga0187771_10000494_pt1 | contig 24541 bp, 29 predicted proteins | sample 0116_SJ02_MP15_1_FD_133139 | JGI IMG/M metagenome (GOLD analysis project Ga0187771, IMG submission 133139) | Tropical peat soil microbial communities from peatlands in Department of Meta, Colombia - 0116_SJ02_MP15_10_MG | ecosystem: Environmental > Terrestrial > Soil > Wetlands > Peat | place... | reverse complement strand
TAGACAACAGGTCCATCAAGGTCGATTTCGAGCACGGCAGGGACTTCATGGCTCTGATATCCAATGTTCACGTGAAGCGCATATACAGGCACGCAACAAGCTGAATGAGTCTTGCCCGCCGCGCTTCGGGCTGCTTTTAGTCCTCCAGAGCTTCCTTGAGCTTCTGGAGGCCGGTTTCGAGTTCGGGGAAAAGATCCACTGAGAGGGTCAGACCTTTCTTGGACGGGTGATACTCCCCATCATCCCCCTTGTAGTAGATGCGGATGTCCACATACTGCTTGCCCTTAAAAAAAGTCACCGAGGACCTGACTTCCTCCAGGGGATTTTTGGGGAAAGAGTGCACGATCTTGGGTTCTTTTGACATTGTTGAATCCTCTTTTTACCGCTTTCGGCCTGCTGACTTGCAACTTACTGCTTTCGACCGGCTCTTATTTTCTACAGATAAGTTGAACATCACGAAATGCAAGATATGACATTGGCCGAATTCCGTCGGGGTGCTGCTGGAATACAGAAGCCAGGAAGCCATGAACCGCTCGGATGACTTGGGTTGAAGATTGTGGTCGAAAAGGTTCACCGTGGCTGACGCCGCGCGCGGGACCAAGTTCCAGCCGGAAAAAGGGGTATTATGAGGATGATTCTAAAACTATTTTCACCATTGACTGCCAGGTATTCACTACTCACCATTCCCTGTTTCGCGGCGCCTCATCCGGAGATAGAGCCGGCCTGCTCCGGACAGGAACAATACCAGGCCGCTTACGACAAAGAACCATGCACGCCATAGTATAAGCGTATCAAGCGCCTTGAACATAAGCAGCAAACCAAACAGAACTGCAAAGATTGAAAGAATGTTCCAGCCCATTTGTCTTATCCCCTTCATGGCCGGCAGGACCCCGAGAGCCTGGGCGCGCAGGCTGCGGTCTCAACCCCCCCGTCTGGACACGATCCTCTCCCTCTGCCTGAAATCAGGCGCATTTATTGTCAGCCAAATCGAAATGGGCCGTGTCCTCCGGTCTGGCCCCGTTGAAGCGCAGGAAAGCATCCATCCCCTGTTGCCCCATGTATCGCGCGAGGATGCGGGGATGGCTTTCAACCAGATCGACCAGCACCGGGGCGTCAAGGGTATTGTTGAATTTGGGGTCGATACTGAAGCCCAGAAATTTCCCCCCGAGTTTCATATAATGCCTGAGCAGTATCGGAATGCCCGTGACATCCTGCTCAATGTCGGATATCAATTCCGAGAAATCCTGGACATCATGCACCATCGAATAGGCCAGCCCCAGGTTTTTCCCCCCGATGGATCCAACCGGAGGGGCATTCCTTGCCCGCACGAATCCTGCCGGGTCGGAGTCAATATGCCCCTCTTTTAGAAATTCTACAATAAGTCTGCGGGAAATGCCAAGATATTCCTTGTTTATGCTTACTGCCCCAAAGAGGAACCTGTACCGGGGATGTCTTGTCACAAAGTGCCCGATCCCCGACCATTATGTGTTGATAGTACTCGTCAAAGCGGTCGATATAGATCGGATTGCCGGTTCCCTCGCCCCCTTCTCGAAATGCGGTCTCCCGCAGGCGACCGATTTCATGAAGAGCGTTGGGAAATTGTGCCGCAGATGCCCTCCACTTCAAAATCATCCAGTCCGGCAAGCCTTTTGAAAAGGACAGGTTTTCCGACATGTGCCCGAACCGTCCGCGGCCTCCTCTTGAGGTTCTCGGCCGGCAGCATCAATGTGCGAATCATAGAATGTAAAAGACCAAGCCCGCAAAAGAGCGGGCTGTTGTGGCCTTCAAAATAAACCGGGAGCACAGTAGCCTGGGTCTTCCTGACGATCCGAGCAACCGTGCGGCTCCACTGTTTGTCTAGGACGCTGAGTTTACCCACTCCCAAGGCGGCCAGTAAAATTTTGGCCATGATTTTCGCATCGCTTCTAACCTTCACAAGAATGGAAGTGTTAAAATAAAGTTACAAATGTGACCCCTCGATAAGCGTCCCTACTCCAAGATACTGTTTGACCACGCCCTTTAGATCCTGCTTTCGTTCGAGAAATTTTTCCTTCATCCCCCGGAGCCATTCTGCGTGGCGGTTTACTCCATCCTTGCTCAAGAAAATAGGATGTTCCCCCTCCTCGATGAGGAACCGCAGAGATTTTCCTTCTGTTTCCCACGGGCCCGAACCCGAACAAAGCATACATCTGGCGCTGCCGCCCGGCAGGAACCTGAAGGTGTCGCCTCCGCAAATCGGGCAAACCGGAACGACAGGGCTGAATCTCTGGGCCGGGTCCAGGATGGCGCGGGCGAGCTTTTGGGCGGTTTCCCTGTTCGCAGCTGAAAGAAGGGCTTCACCCGGCAGAGCCCCGTAAACCACGGCGGACCCGCGCAGGTCCGCCATCGCTACCTTTATAAAGTTCTCCACGCCCAGCTTGGTGCTCCCCTCCCTGCCTTCAATCCCGGCAATCGCGACCCCGGCAGCCGGTTTGCCCCACAACCGGTCGACAAATGCGTAAAATTGCAGACCACGGTCCAGGAATTTCTTGAGGCCGGCATTTGCCGAAAGAACATAGGCCGGAGCGGCCACCACGAATGCATCCGCCTCAACAAGCGCATCCAGCACCGCTAGGAAGTCATCCTGCTGAGGACATCGCATCCGGTCGAAAAGGCACTGGTAGCATCCCCGGCAGGGCTTGATGTCGAGTAAGGGAAGGCGCGCCAGCCTTAACTCCCAGCCCTCTCCCAATTGTTTGAAAACCTCTTTTATGAAAAGTTCGCAGTTTCCGAGTTTCCTTGGTGAAGCGGAGAATCCAAGCAGAATTTTTCCCATTTTTCCGGTCCTCCATGCTGGCAGGGGTTAGGGGTTAAGGGCCGGGGTGGAGGTGGGTTAGCTCTTACCCCGCCTCCACCGCCAACCCCGCCATTCCATAAAAAAAGCTAACCGGAGGGGCTAGAACCGGTTAGCTTTGAGGAGGAAAGAGTTGGTTTCTCTTTGGTTTAATTAGAAGAGCAATATGTGTGCCAAGGTATGGGCTTTGCGATTGAGTCTATATTGGAGGCACTTGCCCTCCTGAGCACGTTCTTATAATCACGCCATAATTGCGACATTTTTCTTCTAAATACGCCATAATCACGACAAATGCGCTCCTGAAAAATGAACCGTGAAGGAAAAACCTTAGTCAGGGGTTACGATCCAAGTGCAGCGTCCAACTCGGAGGCGCTCCCGAGAGGGTTTCGGCAACTGAAGTTCTCGCATAGATATGCAGTGGGACCGGTTTCCCCTGAAATTATCGCCTCCGTAAACGGCGCAATTTTCGATAAGTCCTCCCCCCGTTTCCCACTCTCCTTGAGCATCAGCACCCGGTTCGGCGAGTAGACCCGGTGAACGGTTGCTATCATCTGCCTTGTCGATGGAGATGAAAAATCTCCTGCGATGAGAATCTCGCGGGCGGGACCGAGCGCGAAATCAACCGCCTGCATAAACTGCGTGTGAGCCGAAGGATTAGCGCCGACCTGTGTGGCGAATGATCTCATGAGCGCATCGGCCCGCTTTTCGAATTCGGGATTTCCAGTCATCCTGCCGAGCCGCAACAGGTTCATCGCCGCAACGGAATTACTTGAAGGCAGCGCCCCATCGAAGATAACTCTCTCCCTTGCGATCATCTTCTCATTATCGGCCCCGGCATAATAGAAACCTCCGTGGGGACCTTCGAAGAGTCTGGACATATCTTCCTGGAGTCTTACCGCTTCTGATAGATAGCTCACGTCGAAGACGGTTTCATAGAGTTCAAGAAGCCCCCAGATCAGGAATGCGTAATCGTCCGCATACCCCGGGCCGGCGAGCTCGCCCTGCCGGTACCTGCGATAGAGCCGCCCCGTGTCTGTCTGCATTTTTTCCAGAATAAAATTCATCGCCCCAACCGCCGCCCGGGCGTAAGAGTTTTCACCCAGCGCCTGCGCGCCTCTGGCGAGCGCCGCCGTCATCAGACCGTTCCATGCTGAGAGGATTTTGTCGTCCTTCAGCGGATGGACCCGTTTTTCACGGGCCTCTAAGAGCCTCCTGCGGCCGCCTTCGAGAAGCCCCTCCAACTCCGTAAAACTCATCCCCAGAGCGTCGGCGAGACTATCCAAAGACCTCGGAATATGCGGTATACTCAGCCCGTCTTCAAAATTGCCCTGGTCGGTTATGCCGTATGCCCGGCAGAATATCTGCCCGGCGTCCTTTCCGAGAATGCGGATCACCTGCTCCGGGGTCCAGGTGAAGAAAATCCCTTCTCTACCCTCGCTGTCAGCGTCTTGAGCGCAATAGAAGCCGCCCTCCGTGCTTTGCATCTCGCGCATTACGTATTCGAAAATCTCCCTTACCACTTTTGCATACTGTCCGTCACCGGTTGCGAGAAACGCTTCGGTATAAGCAAGGGCGAGCAGCGCCTGGTCATAGAGCATCTTTTCGAAATGGGGGACCAGCCATCTCTCGTCGACCGAATACCTGTGAAAACCGAAGCCTATCTGGTCGAATATCCCGCCGCAACGCATAGACAGAAGAGTTTTTTCCACCATTTCGAACGCGTTGGATTCCGGATGTCGTTTATGCCATCGTGTAAGGAAGATGAGATTATGCGGGTTGGGGAACTTGGGGGGTCTTCCGAATCCGCCCCAAACCGGATCGAACGACCTGGCCAATTCACGCCAGGTGATCCCCAGCAACTCTGGGCCCGGCGGTCGATCGGAGGCCTCCGGCTCCTTTGCCTCGATGACACTGGTTATTTCTTCGCTCATCCTGCCAAGATATTCACGCTCACTGGTCCAGAGTTGGGCAATCTTGCCCGCTATTTCCATCAAGCCCGGCATTCCCATTCGGGCCCTTTTGGGAAAGTAGGTCCCGGCATAAAAAGGCTTCCTGTCCGGCCCCATAAAAATCGAGAGCGGCCATCCTCCTCTGCCTGTGGTCGCCTGGCATGCGGCCATATAAACCTGGTCGATGTCGGGCCGCTCCTCACGGTCCACTTTTATGGACACGAAGCTCCGGTTGAGCAGTCCCGCAACTTCCTCGTCCTCGAAAGACTCGTGCTCCATCACGTGACACCAGTGGCAGGTGGAATATCCGATTGAAAGGAAAATCGGCTTGTCTTCACGGCTTGCCGTCAAAAATGCCTCATCTCCCCATGGATGCCAGTCCACGGGATTTTCGGCGTGCTGGAGCAGGTAAGGGCTTTTTTCGGCTGCAAGACGGTTGGGCATCGGCGGCTCCTTGTGAAAATGTCACGGATGTCAAGTCGCTCCAGGAGATAATATGCGGACTATCATTTGATAAACACTGGCGGCTGGTATTTCGAGGGGCGGTTGAATCTAATTTGTTCAAATTCCGCTAAGACGCCTGCTTTGCGCGTCGGGTGCGGTCGCCGACACAGAGAGCAGTGAGGCTCGGACCGATATGCCCTCATCAAGATCATCCCAATGATTCCGCTGCCCCCGCTGCTAATGATGAAACGGTCTCGCTGTACCGCCGTCGCGCCAAGAAGTGGGGTGCCGGCTGTGGCGGTCCAGCCTCGAACCCGTTTCCGCAGAGTTACCACCGAAGCAATGTTGATGCCCAGGTAAAACCAGACCCGAAGGAGAGCAGCAGAAGCAGGTCTCCTTCATCCAACATACCCAATTTATGAGCTTCATCCAGAAGGATTGGAATAGAAGCGGCCGTAGTGTTGGCATATTTCTGAATGTTGTTCAAAACCTTGCTGTCCGGAAGCCCCAGTCTCTCAGCCACGGCTTGATTAATTCTGAGATTTGCCTGGTGGGGAATAACGTACTTTAAATCATCTATTTCATATTCGGCTCTTGATAATGTGGTGCGGCACAAGTCGATAAGTCCGTTAATGGCGTGTTTGAATACTGACTTCCCGTCCATTTGAGGCCAGATATCACCCTGACTGATGCTTTCCCCGGAAAGGTACGGCTTACGGGAAATATCCCAGATATCCATATAAAGTGCTTTCGCGTAATGCCCGTCTGCGTGTAATTCTGTTGAGATTATTCCTCTTGCGTCTCCTTCATAACGCGAGAGAACGACGGCGCCGGCGCCGTCTCCAAACAAAACAGCCAGATCGCGCCCCTTTTCTGAAAAATCTAAAGCACTCGAATGTATTTCCGAACCAACAACAAGAATGTTGGTGTAAATGCCGGCTCGAATATACGCATCCGCAATAGATAGAGAATAGAGAAAACCGGTGCACTGATTGCGCACGTCCAGGCAGCCGATCGTTCCTACTCCGAGTTTTGACAGCTTTGCCTGTAAATAGCAGCCGCTGCCCGGAAAATGATGATCGGGGCTCAGGGTCGCAAATATGATCATGTCAAGATTGGACGGTTCTACGCCTGAATCGGATAAGGCGGCCTTGGATGCTTCATAGGCGAGATCGGAACAGAAAGTCCCTTCATCTGCGAAGCGTCGCTCTTCAATCCCGGTTCGGGTCCTTATCCACTCATCGGTTGTCGGCAACAGCCGAGCAAGATCTTCATTAGACACGACGCTGGGCGGGAGGTAACTTCCTGTCCCTCTTATGTAGCTTCTGATCATCGCAGTTTGTCCTTTATAATCCTAATTCTTTGCTGATTTTCTGCAATGCACGAAGTCCAATATCAAGAAAATCATCTATTGAAATGCCGGCTTCTTCGCATTCATTTACCAAATCCCTGCTGCAATTTGCAGCAAAAGCTTTGCTTTTAAATTTCTTTTTAAGAGACGGCAATTGAACACTGGCCAGTTTTTTGTCCGGCTGAACCAGGGCTGAGGCAATAATAATCCCTGTCACGGTCTCTGCCGCCACAAGACAATGCTGGATTCTTGTCGTGCGTTTATATTCTTTAAGTAACGGTATTGTATCATTACCATATCCATGAGATACAACTGTTTCAATCAAGAAATCACTGGCTCCAGCCTTGCGCAAAATTTCTTGAGCCTTTATACAATGCTGCTCAAGTGTGTGCTTTGTCAAATCCCAGTCAATATCATGCAATAATCCGATTATTCCCCACTTCTCCTCTTCCTCTTTTAAATGTTCAGCTAATGCCCTCATAATCGCTTCTGATTCCAGAAGGTGTAATTTTGTCATCGGTTCTGTAATATATTCTTCAACCAGCTTATCAGCTTGTTCTTTTGTGATTCCTAAATCTTCCATAGCTCAGAAACCCTCATCGACCATTGCGGCCTGCACGCGGCACTAGGCCGCCACGTGGCGCGCAGTCCGCGTGGCGCGGGGTCGGAGCTCCCCCCGCACAATTTCCCGCTATTTCATTGACCATACTTTTCAAATCGTGAGGTTGTCAATAGCAAAAAACACAAAGCATGCGCGTCATGGCCACACAACACAGGATTGAAAATCCGGGCTCGCTCCCGGATCGCCTGCACATTGATTCGGAATGGAAACGATATCGGCGCCTTGATTGCTGCCGGGAAGGGAAAATGTTGAGTTTATTGATCTGCAAAAAACAAACGGCAGGATGCCAAAATAGGCCTCACCTGCCGGCTGCATCCGGTCATTTAAGACCCCATGATGCCAGCACGTCCGCTGGTTCATGGTTGCTTGCCGCCCGCGCGTTCGCCCACTCCAGAAGGTCACGTGCCGCATTGGTGCAGAGCCGTTCGGGCTCCGGCATTATCCGGACTCGTCCGAGATCCAATCGATCGGCGTCCCAGCACGCCAGTAATGTCGGATCACCCTCAGTTAGACCTTCCGTGTGAAGGTCGCAGGCCTGGAACAGCAGGTCAAATCTGCTGTCCTCCAGTGAGATCAGCGTGCCTCTCAGCGACTGCGCGAGTTCAGCGCCCCTCAACCCGTGCCCGTCGTCACGGGATTCATTTACGCGCCGCGAATCATGGAACAGGGCGAACAGCGCAATTACCTCTTCATCGGCCCCGTTTATCTTAGCCAAACGCAAACCATTCTCCAAAACCCTCGCCCAGTGGAGCACTCCGTGAGTACCCCGCACTTGCAAAGTGTAGCCGCGGAGGATTTTGGAGATTATCGCAGGCATGTTGTGCAAGAAATCCACCTCCGGTGCGTAATATCCACGTTCATCGGTCCACGGTTTACCAGGCCTGCGGCTTTGCCGGAGATATCTGACTCCTGGGCTCAAGCCCGACCCCAATGTTTCATAAGGGGTCGTTCGGAAAATGTCAGATTTTACCCGAAAGGCAAGCATGCCGAGGAAACTATAGCAAGCGTCAAAAGAAAGTTGACACAATCTTAAGGCCCGTGGGATGTTTTTCTCCGTTTTCCGACATCCGACCCCCGATTAGATACACTTCGGGGGCCGGCTTTCTGTCGTCCGTTATAAAGTGTGACCGCCTTGGATCTCCTCATGATACGAACGTATTGAGCTTTTAAGTACTTGGAATATCGCAACAAAGGAGAAAACTCAACAGCTCTTGAGGCTCAACAACTGAGCCCTCGTGGCTTGAAGCCGTTCCCCAATCAACTGGGCGCTCCGCCACATCAATTCGTAGCCAAGTTGGTAGTCCTCTCTACACTTCACCATGATGCACTTGGCATCCAAAATAATCGCTGAAGTATTCTCCATGACTCTCGTACTGAAATGCCAGCGATTGGGTTGTAGAATCCATGACCACCCAACGACACCCCCTGCGCCGACGGTCATAATGAGTAACGGATCTCGTCCCGCCATCTCGAGTTCAATCGCTATCTTCCCTGTTTGTATAAGGTACAACCGGTCTGCCGTTTCTCCATCACGGAAAAGATAGCCCCCGGCATTGAACTCAGTGATTGACGCGCAGTTGGAAAGAAGTTCCACGTGAGTGGTTTGAAAATCTTTGAAAAACGGATGCTCCAGCATGCTCTTCATTGTTTCATTCATAGTAAACCTCCTTTGAGCGGAGATCCTGATGTTTACACATCAACTACAAATGTGGCGTAAACAAGCAGCCGATAGGCATCGGAAGGACCAGTTGCGGTCTGCGGGGGAGTAGTACGCGCACGAGCGAAGAGCGGTGAAAAACTGCCACCAAGTCTCAACAATATATTAAAAGCCTGGAATTCTGTCAATCGTCCTGCCCAAACTTGCCGGAACCAAAACGCCTCTCTCATGAGGACTCCGTGCCACTGAATGTAACAAACCCTGGAAATCGGGGTCCGACCATACTTGGGAAAGCTGCTGCGGCTTAGCAAATCGAAAGCTCCCTTTTCGCGAGAGTTGTTCGCGCAATGATTCGGAAATGGAAAGGATATGGGCGCCTCGTTTCTTAAATCCCAGACTGTTGAGGGAGCCCACATTCAATTGACCGGCTTCTTCCTCTTCTCTGCCCCATGTCTCACTTGGCGTAACCTCCAGTTCAACCGGAACTCTGATAAATGCCTGGGATTCTATGAATTCCCTCTGCCGGTTACACAGGAAATGTACTTCCTGTCCATTTCACCTATGTGCTTTGTCCACCATTCCTTCAGAAAATCAAGCACGTCGATCGACAGGTCTCCGGAAATGTCCCTGTACATTATGACAAGATGTTCGGTTTTTTGCCTCAGGAAATCATGAGTGTTCTTGTGAAAGACAAGATCATTATACCCGCACTTTTGCATTATGCCTTCCTCCTCCGCAAAGTGCGAAACTGTATAATTTTTCAGTAAAACCAATGCATGTCCAGTCGCCGACTGCTTTTCATTACTGTATCTAGTGTTATATAAGTCATTAATGATATTAAGAATTTGTTTGTGCTGAATATCAAGAATTTCGACTCCGACGCTGTAATCATCCTTCCATACGACATACTGAATCGTAGACATTTAAATGGCCCCTTGGAAATAACAGTGGAAAAGTTTAGAATATAATATTATGCAGCTTCCTTTACTCTGTATGGCTGAAAGGCAGGAAACAAAATTCTCCGGCTTTTCTGAGCATGAGGCTCACTACTGGAATCGGCTGAGTGAGGTTCGGAATTAAGTTAAAAAGGGGCCGGATTCTCTATTTTATCTTTAGACTAGGGCAAAACGATGCTCCCTTTGAGCGAAAAAATGTTAAAGGCCCCGGCCGTTTCCAAAAAGGGCCTGCCGGAACCAAGACTCCCTTCCTCAGTGCGGTTGCCTGCACAATAATTCGGAACTGGCCAGGATTTCGGCGCATTGATTGTCGAGGCGGAGGAGCGCTTTGATTATAGCAAGCGTCAAAAGAAAGTTGACACGATCTTACGGCCCGTGCGATGTTTTTCTCGGTTTTCCGACATCCGACCCCCGCTTGGATACACTTCGGGGGCCGGCTTTCTGTCGTCCGTTATAGTACCGCTTTGCGGATAATTTCCTCCATCGCAGGCAAAGCCGCATTGTTCAGTCCATGGAAGCTGTTGGCGGTTTTGTTCCACAATCCGGCGTGGGGTCTCTCCTGACAGTCGCCTACAGAGGCGAATCCCGGCTTCCAGGCTAAATTACGAAGGTTCCCCCTTCACCATTCAAGTTACACGCTCGTAATTCAATAAAGGTGAACAGCGAGCTGAACTCACTGTTTACAAAGGATAACTATATGATAACTGCGGATAAAATGACAAAGCTTAGTCATAACGCCGCATCGGCATGAGGCTTGCTGTCACGGTGGTGGCGGGAAGGGCGGGGGAACTTCCAGGTGACAGCGAGCGCCGAACAAGGATAGTGACTGGTTAATGCCTAGAAGACTTTCCCATCACGACTCACCAAGCACGACGACGCATTGCTGCCCACCCAATCCGAGGTAAGGGAAATCACCGTATTACCGCTCGCTTGCTTCCCGCTTAGTGCTCCTTTTAAGTCAGACTTCAGGCGCCGCTTGGCGATGCGCCTCTGAGCAGGTGGAAGGCCTGGCTGTGGAAGGCTCGCCTTGTATAGTGTGTATCATGTGCGACGGGCGTTGGCGGGGCGCCTTGCAGATAAAGAAAAGGGGATTACCGTGAAATCAGTTTTAGCGACGCTTTTGGTTACGTGCATGTTCTTGTTGGCCGCGCATGCCGATTCTTCGGATATCTTCCCTCTTAATCCCGGCAGTGTAAAGTCGGGATCGGAACGGGCATTGGGTCAATCCAAGGTTATTCGACAGAGGAAGGCATCAGTGGATGTCGATGGGCTTTATAGCCGGCATAATGTTGAATCCATCAAACTCCAATTGTTCGACGATATCGAGCTGACCGCCATCCGGGTAAAAGCGCGAAGGACCTCGGACGGATCTTTAATTTGGAGTGGGAAGCTCGCCGGTGTGGAAGATGGTCAAATCATCCTGGTTGCCCAAAGCCGGAATATTTTCGCCTCAATCTATCTGCCGGCCAAAACCGGCAATGGGAATGACCTGATTATCTATCAGATACGTCCCGAGGAGCAGGCAATAAGCGCTGGAGGTATGTTATCAAAAGGAGCAAAGACATCCTCTGCCGCCAGTCATTCGCCCATGCACGTCATTAGAGAGATTCATTACGGATGGAAGACCGCTGGTGGGGTGCCGGATGAGGAAGGGAAACTAATCGAACTGGTGAACTTGGAAAGAGCCGTGGATGGGATTCCTGTCCTTCAATTCAACGATAAACTGGCGGCTGCGGCTCGCCGTCACGCTCAGGATATGGCCCAGTACGACTATTGCAGCCATGACCGCCGTGACGGGCGTGAGTTTTGGCAAAGCATCCGGGCCAGCGGCTATCCAACCTCGAAGCTTGCAGAAAATGTCGCGGCCGGACTCGCCACTCCCGAGGAAACATTCGAATCCCTGATGAGCAGTCCATTGCACTGGGCCAACATTATAGACCCCGAATTTACGCAGATAGGGGTCGGCCACGCTGTCGGTCCCACCGGTGTATATCACCACTTCTGGGCACAAGAGTTTGGCGCTGGCGTGCAACGGTAGAGGATTTCATTCTGCCGCGATGAAATGAAGATAGTGGTCCCAAGCCTCTTTGGATTTGCACAACAAGCTCGCATAATTAAAAACAGACTCATAATTTAAGAAATCAACCGAAGAAAGTGGGACAAAACCGGCGCTTTAGAATGCATAAGCGTTCGGTAAACCTCAAGTGACCGTTTCGGTTGCCCGGCTTTTAAGCCAATCAGGCAAGGCTTCTCGCCGGATGTCTTGCACATAGCATGCTCCGCATCATCCGTCATAGGGCGTTCCAGAGGCAAAGCGTCAGTCGATCCATAAAGTCGATCATCAGGCGGCTTGTAGAGGTTGGGACCAGAGTGGTCTGCCGTGCCGGCAGGTGGCATGTCCATGTTGCGTAGTCTTTTCCACTAGCCCGGCATTATGGCATTCTGTTCTCCTGAATTCCTCTCCCGAATTTTGCCCGGGCGGAATAGGGGGTCAGGACCATGTCTCTGCTCGTCCTTGAGAAGCGGTCGAAACAGGCGATCCCCGTCCAGTCCTCCCAAAAGGCATCGCATGTACCGAGTCCAAAGAATGAAATTACCGCTGGAGCCGTGCCCGGATCCCCCTTCACTATTTTTCGCAGATGACTAGCAGCATATCGGCGGCCTGCTCCCTGATCGGAATGAGCGCCTGGTATGCTGCGGAATTGTACCACCCCGAGGCGGACTTTGAGTCTGGGAATTGAATAATGACGCTGTTGACATACGAATGCTGTCCGCTCAATACCTTGACCAAGCGGCCCCGAAAAATGACTTCGCCTCCCCATTGCACGAGCGTTTGAGGGACTTTGCCGCGATATTCGCCCCACTTTTCGTCATCCTTGACTTTGTAATGTCCTATGACACATGCAGAAATCTCGGCGGCCTGCGCCTCCTTCGGAGAAACTAGCCCGCCTGTCTTCGCCGCTGCCAGTCCAGCTCCTAATCCTGCCCCCAGCTTCATCAAGCTGCGTCTCGATAGTTTCCTCACGATCCAACCTCCTTTGCACCCTGGACCTGAAACCCGCTGATGTCCCGCACCTCTGTAGACAGCAACCACAAGAGCAAACTGGACTCTCAACAGGCCGACACGTGTTAAGTGAATAACGCTATGGAAGTTACTGCCTGGAACCCCCAACCGGTGACGCCGTGAATTCCGCCTCTCACGCTGCGTCATTTTCTGATTCTGAAAAACGTAAGCGTTAATCTGCTATGAAAGGGAATACTGGAACAGCTTATTCGCCATGCACCGAAACTGCGTGTTGGAACAGGATCTACCCGAAAAACTTCCGCTGTGCCCCTGAAACCTTTAAAACCATACACTTCCCCAATCGAACATGCAAGCGATATGACGCCGAGACTGTCTTAACCCTGCACAACGTAGGACAGGCAGGCGGCATCGTCACCCTCTCTGGCGTACTCACTCAACAGGTTGGATATGTTTTCCTTTGGCGTCATAGAGACCCCCTGACAACCAGCCCATCGAGACCACGGCGATCGTGGATTTTCAGTTCGGTGAAGCCGGAGACGCTCTCCCCCACGCTAACCGCTCTAACTTCATGCGCCATTGACGGCCGCACAAGCATGCGCTAAAAAGGTTGTCGATTTTGTCTTTGTGGTCGGGAGATTTTCGGCGCGGGATCGGGCCAAAAATGTTCGAGAAGGCGCGGCTGCGGATTATTCGCGAACACGCCAACCTCCGGACCGTGTCTCCCAAAACAATTGGTTGAAAGCTGACCTCGATTATCAGTGATTCTGATTGACCCGGAGGAGTTCAAATGAAAGTGATCGCCTTTAACGGAAGTGCTCGCAAAGACGGCAATACCGCAATTCTCATCAACTATGCGCTCTCTGAACTCGGAAACGAGGGCATCGAGACAGAGCTCGTTCAGCTTGCCGGAAAGAAAATCCACGGCTGTATCGCTTGTTTCAAATGCATGGAAAAGAAGGATAGGGAATGTGCCCAGAAGGAAGACATCTTTAACGATTGCTTCAAGAAGATGATTGAGGCTGACGGTATCATTCTGGGCTCTCCGACTTACTTCAGCGATGTCACCCCGGAAATCAAAGCCCTTATAGATCGGGCCGGTTTTGTTTCAAGAGCCAACGATTTTCTGTTCAAAAGGAAGGTGGGCGCCGCTGTCGTAGCCGTCCGAAGAGCGGGTGGAATCCACGTTTTTGACTCGATCAACCACCTTTTCCTGATCTCCCAGATGATTGTGCCCGGTTCGAGCTATTGGAACATAGGCATCGGGAGAGAAAAGGGAGAAGTCGAAAAAGACGATGAAGGCATCCAGACAATGAAAGTTCTTGGCCGGAATATGGCCTGGGTGTTGAAAAATTTGCCGAGATAACATCTCAGCGTGGAGGTGGTGTATGCGAAAATTGCAAAAACCTGTCCCATTAACCTTTCACTTGCGTATTATACTGGGAAAATCGTATGCTGTTGGCGGTTCCGGAGTGCGCCCGAGGTATTTCGGGCAAAAATCCGATCTCAACATGCAATTTGGGTGCATAGCGCACAAGTTAATGCATTGTTCCGGTTTAAATGGATTGAATTCCGTGTTCAGCGGTTGATTGGGAGCCGCCTGATCATTATTGTGCGCCAGTGCTTTGACCCGTCCTGGTTGAGCAACGTCCAATCTCTGGAGAAGCCTATGTTCAACATCGTCGTCATCAAGACAATCCTGGATGTGGCAGAGTCCCTGCTTCGCATGTCCGAGCAGCTTTGCAGTGCCGGTCTCCAGCGGCGTAACGAGATGTCTGTTTTGTTCGAGAAGATCGGTAATTGCTTGGCGAAAGTGTCGAAGGAGATTGGTGCGGGTGGGGTTCCGCATGCCCTTTGTGACGAGTTGGTGGAGTATGCGCAGGGATTTCCGGCTCTGCTCCGGAAGGAAGTTGGTAATGTGCCTGCGGATGAGCTTGGGGATACGCTGCAGTCGGCATTCTCCATGTTGTGTGTGGCTATGGACCTGCGACAGGTTAAGGACCCACAGGACAAGGAAAGGTACCTGGCGCTCATTGATGAGGCATCCGACAGATTCCATACGCTTGCCAAGTCCGTGAGCCTGTTCGGCCGTAATTAACCTGACAACCCCTGTGGGCCGGACGATGGCCGCAGGCAACATCTCGGAAGAAGCTGGTTGCTTGGCACAGCGCCGTGGGACTTCAGTAACCGGGGAATCAGCGGCCGAAGAAGGTTGAAGGTTGGAATAAGGATCTTTCCACCATAGAAGACAACAATATGGGGCAGCGCTTGCTCAGGCCAAGGCCTCGCTCGGCACTGGAGAGTCTCGATCACATGGAGGAAATATCTCGCACATAAAGAGGGCCCACGGGCGTTCCTTTCGGCAGGGGCGAAGAGGGAGTCGGGACAGGCGCTCCATAGAGGTCAAAAGGCTTCCGTCCAGTACGGGCCAACGATCCGACTTTTGAAGCAGCAGCTGCCCAGTTTATGCGCAGGCTCCCCAGTCCGGACCAAACTGGGCACGGGGAGGAACGAGTAAATTTTGTATAAGGATCAGACCGCCTGGCTCGCGGGCCGGGTTCTGTCGCCGATACCAAGCAGCAGGCCTCGAACCGATATATCTTCATCAAGATCATCCCAATGGATTCCGCTGCCTCCGCCGCTAATGATGAAATGATCCCGTTGCACTTGCGGTGCGTTGAGTAGTCGGGGAAAGTAAGCCAGAGGGACTCCAAGTTGACGTCCGTCAGTAAGCTCCACCCACATGTTATCTGCATCAAAAGATACTTTCCTGGCACGTGGCTCAGCGAATGTGTTCATTCCAATACCTTTCGATCAACCCTTTGTTTTCTTCGGCTACCCGCATGAGTTCGCGGAGTTCGGCAGAGCTCATCCCGAATGATTCCGCAAGGCTGACATTCGGTAACAGCCAAAACTTGGCCACAGCTTCACCCCTTCGTACATGAATGTGAGGTGGCTCAGGTGGATCGCCCTCATTTGAAAAGAAAAAAAAGCTGACCTGGGCCCTCCGGCGCGCACCCCGAATTGTTCCACACACTTAATGTGCTTTGGACGGACGGTAAGATGGCCTGCGGTCACTTGTTGGGCTGCACGGAAATCCGGCGAGCTTCGGAATTGCCGTTCGTTAGGTCCCCGGTCCCGTAGCACCCGCGTCTTTCGCCAATCGGCCCAGGATTGCTATGACTATTGCTGGGGCAAGCACCGAGGTGTCCCACTTGCCGCTCTGCAAAAGCGGCACAACCGCGGCAGCCACTGCTCCAAGATACCCAACGATCGTAGTCCTGGGGCTTGACCCGAATATAGCAGATACAACCGAATTAGAAGCGTCACTTTTGGTAGTAACTTCGAACTGGTTCCCACAATCGGGGCATTTTACGTTCATCGTCTCCTCCATTGATGTAGATGATTTATCCTCAACTTTCATCGGGGTGTCAGTGCCGAACATCCCTGTTGGCGAGATCGCTGAAGGTTGTCCTAAAAATGGAAGTTTTGTAATAGTGTCAGGACCGTGAAGTTCCGGGACCTGTACATAGTTCTTAGCGCTCAAATCTTTTTGCACCTTTGGGACCAGCTGGTCCAGCGGGGTTTGCGGTCCGGCCTGGAACTCCTTGAGGAAAAAGTGGGTAAACGCTCCGTTGTATATGCCCTTAAAGCATGCATCGGCGCTTGTCTGGTCGCCGCCGCAACTGGAAATAAAAACAATATTGGGTAATCTCGCAGAAATGTCGCTGAATCCCTTGGGGGTTGACGGTGACGTTTCGATCTCAACTGGTAGCTTGTCGGGATCGAGGCGAAATTGCCTGGGCACACCCAGGTTGTAGCGATCGGCATCGAGGTTGCCGCTGTAACAGGAATCTGAGACCCAGTAGGCCCTGACGCCGTCGGGGATCCCGGAGAATATCCCGTGGAAATCGTCGACGGTGACGGACGTGTCCCGAGTATAATCAAAGTCGAAAGGGCAAAGGACGTCAGTGCTCGGATCACCTTCGACCAGCTCCGCACCATGGCCGCTGTACCAGAACAGGAAGCGGTCCCCAGCCTCGAGTTGCTTCACGGATTCTCTTAGTGCAGATCGGATCTCGTCGGCTGTGGCTTGCTCGTCCGGCAACTTTACGATCTCGAACCCCAATGGTTGCAACAACTTCTCTACGTCGTTGATATCGTTGATACAGCCGTGCAATGCATTTTCGTATTCATATTGGATGATTCCTACCAGAACAGCTCTGTCCATTTCCATTCCTCCTCGAATGAAGGCAATAATCATCCAGACTTGTCTTACACATAATCTGTCATGTGACAATCCTCATACAGACCCGACATCACTGGCAATCGGTAGTCAGAGTTACGATGGCCTGCGATTTCTTTTCATTTATTGCGTCCTCAATTTCGCCCTGTCTAGTGAAACCTCGATACCCGTAGGCTACACCGCTGCACTGAGGCCTGCCCTCATAACTGTACAGGCCAAAAGATGCGACAGCCCCGCCACTGAAAAAATAACGATTGCCCAGAAACATATTGGATTTGGTCAGTTGAGACCCTCCGGACTCCAGCGCATGAACAGCCAGCAGCACAACTGTACTCCCCTTGCCACTCACTGAGTGCAGCAGTAGATCGGCATACAGGATCTTCTGAAGGACTGTTCCAGAGGGTGCGGGCGAGGGTTGAATTCCCTGAACCTGTAAGCTGGCGGCAGTTGGCGCAGGATTGTTTGCGTTGGATTTTGCGCCTTTAGGGCTTGGAGCGGTGTTTCCTGCGGCTGCTGTATCTTGATTTGAGAGGGAGTACTGTTGCCCGGTGAGTAAAGAGTTTACGAAAACGTCCACAGCCGTGCTCGCGGCCTGAATCCGCTGAACCAGAGAGGTGGTTCGCGCGTCGGTTTTCTTTAACCTTTGCGCTTCTATCTCCCTCCCAACTGCATAATCGCGTGCCCTGTCAAGGACAACAAGGGCATCCATAATGCAAGTTCCATTGAGATCTCTCTGTGTCATTAAATCGGGAGGGGACACACTAGGGACGAGCACCGAAGGCGCTTTAATCTTTCCAGCAAGTACGCTCACCAGGGTTGCGTCATTCAAAGCCGCCGCATAGCTCGACAGAGTTTCTGTCACCGCAGTGATATTGCCCAGCGTTTGAATAAGAGTGGTGACGTCGCTCGGAGAGGCAATAAACGGTCCGGCAGGTTTCTCAGATGGTGCCTCTTTCTTTCTTTCGGGGAGTTGGTCATTGAGATCTCTAGCGAGCGCGTACAGCCGTCCCGTCAGTATTTGTGCCTGGCCGAGCACAATTCGCAACTGGGTTATTGCCGCTATATCGTCAGTGGTGCAAATGATTACAATCCGATCTGTGGGTTCTTTACTGATTTTTTTGTTAATGGCGTTTGCCATTTCGTTTGCGGAGGCAGAAAAAGCTTTGTACGCAAGGATCGTTGCCTCGATGGGGAGCGTGCCGTTTGTTATTCCCGATCCCGGACTCGTCTGTGAACCGGGCTGACCGCCCTGAGGCGACTGCTGTTGAGCGGCGCCTCCCGGCTGAGAACCGGCCCCCTGCGAACCGGTGCCCTGTGAACCTGCCCCCTGCGAACCCGTTTTCTGTGATGCAGCTCCAACCTGAATTGGAACGAGGGCAAGCAGCGTCCATAACGCCACCGACAGTGTCAAGATAGTCTTTTTGTTCACTTTTGGCCCCCTCTCTTGTTAGGCTGCTCTACTCACCGCCACCTATTAGCCTGAACAATTCGCCAAGTTGCACGCAATACATCCGAACTTCACTTTTGGGTCACATTCTGCCCGAAAAGGCTTCCACAACAACCCCAAGTCCTGCAAAACGATACAATTTCCAAAACGAACAAGCTAGCGTGTGAAATTGCAATCGGCGTAAAATCATCGGTATCGAAACATTCTACCTTTGAATGCTGCAACGTCCATATAACCCGGAATAATGAATCGACTTCTGCGCTATGCATCCAAACCATTTCTTAAGATCGGGCTTTTGCCCGAAAAACCTCTCGTGTACTCCGGAACCCCCAACAGCATACAATTTTTCCAATACAATACGCAACTCAAACGTGCATAAGACAGGTTTTCGCCATTTTCCGACACACCTCCCCCCAGTTGGTTAATTTGTCCCTGTAACGCCGGGTTGCAGGCTCAGGAGAATAGAATGCGGTAATACGGGCCTAAAGGGAAAGCCGACACAACATGGACATACCACCTCCGGGCATGGTAGACCACTGCGATGCGAAAGCCCCGCGCCGCGCGGGGCTCTCAGGCTCAAAACGCTCCGACAGGGCAGAAGCGGGCGCCGTGGTTATCTATCTTGATTATTCGCTCACAAGGCGGGTGGTCCCCCGCTAATAAGGGCCCCTTTGCCGATTTTTGCCTAGGCGGAATAGCCGGGCCGGAACCATGTCTCCACTCGTCCCTGCGAAACCGGTCTCCATGGCGGCCGCTTGTTGATCGGTCAACGCGAGCAGGATCTTGCACAGCAGCAGTGATTCCTTTCTTCCAATAAGCGTTGCATAAGTCTCAACTACATAATCTCCGGCAAGCCACTTGAAGTTTGTACCGTCTTTAGGCAGAAGGAAATGGTGGTTGCATGCAATTCCATTGTCGCCAACGAATAGGCCGCTGCCCCGTGCGAGAGGCCCATCGCCATAAACCCAAATGTTAAATGTTTGCACCGATTCACGACGCCGAAGCTTGACAAACATGTTCTCAATGATCTGTCCGCGCTTTGCCGTGCTATAGAGGAGAGTCCTCAGGAAGACCTTAGGTCCCCCGGCTGATCCATCTGGGCCGAAGAATACCAAAGTCGGCTGCGTCATTCGGATTGTGCCGCGCCGAAACAGAGTCAACCAGGCTGTCAACACGGACACTGTCAGCGCCAAAAATGAGATAAAAATACTTACTGTCCCCATCACATACTCTCCATGCCAAAGCAGCATCGTTGGGGAATAAGTCCTCAATCCACAAGAGTTTTATAAGGTATCTCACAATTCTGGTCAAAGAAATAAGAATGGGCTTTTGCCAGTCGCGCATTCCTGACTCTGAAAAACGAAAAGGGCTAGGCCCTAACACCTAACCCTCTGATTTTGCTGAGCTCCCCGAGACGGACTCGAACCGCCAACCTAGTGGTTAACAGCCACCCGCTCTGCCAGTTGAGCTACCGGGGAAGAGGAAATATTCTCTCTACCAGAGCGACCCGGATTTGTCAACGCCTTATCTGAAACGCGCCTTATCCGAGACATTGTTGTAAGCGTTATATAGCCCTCCGCAACGGCGCGCGGGTCCGGCCGTTCATGCAGTCACCTCAAGTTCGAGTCCATCCTGAATCCTGATGCAGCCTATGACGCTTTGGGCGGCAGGACATCGGCTAAGATAAGAGGCAAAAGCTTCGTTTGCGGCTTCCTTTCGATCGGCCTCAACCTTGAGATGGTATTTTACGCGAATCGTCGTGATCCTGAGTACGCCATCGACATTTTCAATGTCTGCCTCCACATCGGCCCAATACAAGTCCTCGGTGGTGCGGATTTTTTTCCCCGCCAGCGACCCCGCCAGCGTCCCCATCATTCAGCCGGCTGTAGCGGCGACAATATGGTCCAGAGTTGCCGCGTGCTCCTTTTCAGGCTCAACCTTGTAGAATTTCTTGATCCCGCCGTGGACGCCGTAGTAAACAGGCTCGCTGAACCCTTCGATCGTCGCTCTCCTGGTGGGGCCGCGTTCTCTTACGATCCTCACTCGTGAGGTATGTACTATTTCTCCCATGTGGTTTCTCCTTAATTCCCGATTGGCTCGATTCCCCAATCACTTAATTTCCTGATCCCGCCGTTTTTCTCAGTTGATCCGTCGGGAAAAATTTGCCGGGACATTCGGTCTTGGCCCCCGGGACTTCACGGTGTCCAATCACCTGCGCCGGGGGTATATGATAATAGCTGCGGAGGACCGAAAGCAGGAACGATAGAGATTGCAACTGGTTCGGCGTCGGTTTGTCGCGGTTGAAGTTTCCTACAAGAGCGACCCCTATCGCTTTTTTGTTCATGTCATCGGCTTTGCAGTGGGCGCCATTTTGCTGCCAGATCCACCGGGGAGCCATTTCGATTTGCCCGTCTCCTTTCCCCATAGTTCCGTTGTCGATCAGGAAATGATAACCGAGGCCATTGGAGAAACCGCGATCCAGGTGTGAGACATATATGGTTTTGGCGTTTCCCCTTCCGGTTGCCGTGTGGTGCACGACTATATACTTCCATTGAGGGTTGTCGTAGAGGTTTATGACGTGGCGTATCATAGTGGCGTTGGGGATGATGAGTTTGCGGCCTACTATCAAAGGGTCGCCGGGGCTAAGGCTGTTTGCCGAATAAATTGATTCGGGCGAAATGTTATAGAGCCGGGAGATCCGCCAGATCGTTTCCATCGGCCCGATCTCATGATAGATGGTGGTTGGGCCGCCAAGATAGCCTATGCTCTTTTCCACCACCTGGACCGGTCTGGGGGGCAAAGCCGCTGACGAAGAATATGCCGCAGGAGGGGGTGGCGCCTGGTACGGAGGGGCTACAACCGTCTTTTGGCATCCCGGCGATATAAAACACCCAAGAAGCAAAAGCACAAAGAGACAGACGCGGAAACAAAGACAAGGACTGGACCCCGCTTCGCTCCCACATCCCGGGTGTCGCGCGATTGAGGCGCAGGCGGGCAAATATCCCGGAGCGTGCGAAAATGCGCTTATGCAAAGGCCAACTCGACCACTCGCAGGCTTCGTTCTCTTCGCTCCGTCAGGCCCTTCCGCCCTGCATCTTTTTCCAGGTTCATCCGGCAAATGAGCACCTCCGGTTTTCCCACGCGAAACCGCGTAAATATTAGCGATATTCTTCCTAATTGCAAGGCCGTTCCAATGCTGTTGACTTCGAGCTTAAGTTTTCGCGTCTTAGCCTGAGAAAACCCCTGGGTTAAGGCTGCGGTATTGAGCCCGGTTCAGGTTACCGGTTCGAGAGGGCTTCGGATATTTTGGCGGCCTTCTTGACTTCCATTAGAGCAAGAATCGCTGCGGCCTGGTCGGAGGACATAGTGGCTATTATGTTCATTACGAGCCTGTCGTCGAGGTTTTCCAACAGCCTTGCGGCCTCTTTAGGCTTCATTGTCCCGTATATCTTGGCAAGGCCGCGCACTTTGGTGTTCACGGCCTCCTGCTTCTCATTCTGAAGGGACAAAATTTGCTTTTGAAGCACCAGCAGGTCTTTTACCTTCTGTTCGACTTCCTTTTCCAATTTGCCCAAACGCTCTTCTTTGTCATTGAGCTGTTGCTCTCTTTTACGGATATCCATCTCCTTTTGCTGCAAAACACTGAGCGACTCCCCGGCAGGGGTCCCTGTCTTGATTTTGGCTGTGTCCACCATGGCCACATTTTCCGCTTCAGCCCTCGGCTTTTCGTCCTTGGCCATAGCTTCGGGAACCTCACCGCTGATCTCCGGCCCGGAGCGCAACGTTCCTACAACAGTAACGGCCAGCCTAACGACCAGCACCGCTATAAGCACACAAAGCGCAACTGAAAGCAATCTCGAACCGCCCGCCAACGTTCGTTCTCCTCACTGATGACTAATCGCTTTTGGCTAATCACAGTCCAATAATCAACATCCACTATCTACTGCTCGCTGTTTTCATAAGGGCTACATCGTCCAGTTTCCTCTGTTCCTTGCGGGCCTGAGTCAGTTTGTACAATTCCTTGTCTCTGGTTTCGATACTTTCCATCGTCTTGACGGACTTATCTTTTTCGATCATGGCATACCTGCGATTTTCAACCTCCCTGGAGGCCCTTTCCAACTGCTTGAATAAGACAAGCAATTCATGTTCCAATGAGCTCAGGTGATCTTTGAAATAGAGATATCTGGGCGCCTGGATTCCATTTTTCTGCTCTTGTTCGAGTTGATCGGATTGGTTCCGGATGGTTTGAGCAAGTTGCTGGATTTCAGCGACTATTCGCATTCTGGCCGACACCGCGGCACCCAGCGCCGCCTGTGCCTCGCGAAGCACGAATTCGCGGTGTCTTTTCAGGGATTTGAGGCGAAATTTAAATGGCATTGACTAATCACCACTCTCTGAAAAAAGTTCTTCGAGCGCTGCAAGGGATTGTTCTATGGAACTGCTCTCTGCAACCGGCTGCACGAGAAATTTATTTACCTTTTCGATCATATCGATCGCGTAATCGGTATCCCGGTCAGAGCCCCGGACATAGGCGCCTATACGGATCATGTCTTCACTGTTCTTATAGTCGGCGAGTATGCGGATAAACCGGGAAGCCAGGCTTTTGTGCCTGTCGGAAAGGAGCCGCTCCGTCAAACGGCTGACACTCCTTAGCACATCGATTGCCGGATAGTGCCTTTTTTGAGCGAGCCCCCTATCGAGGACAATATGACCGTCCAGAATAGAGCGCAGGGTGTCTGCCACAGGGTCTTCCATATCGTCGCCTTCGACGAGGACCGTATAAATACCGGTTATGGATGCCGTGTCGAATTTTCCCGACCTCTCGAAAAGCCTGGGAAGCAAACTGAATACGCTTGGAGTATATCCCTTGGTGGTCGGGGGCTCACCTGCCGCCAGCCCTATCTCTCGGGCAGCCATGGCAAGGCGGGTCGCCGAATCCATCATGAAAAGAACGTCCTTGCCCAAATCCCTGAAGAATTCGGATACGGCGCAGGCAAGATAGGCCGCTCGTATGCGAAGGGTCGCAGGCTGATCGGAAGTGGCCGCTATTACCACCGAACGCTTAATCCCATCGGGTCCGAGGTCATTTTCAAGAAATTCGTTAACTTCTCTGCCTCGTTCGCCAATCAGGGCGATTACATTGACGTCGGCGCTGGTGTATCTGGCGATCATGCCCAGCAGGGTGCTCTTACCAACCCCCGAACCTGCAAAAATGCCGATCCTCTGTCCTTTGCCTATGGGCAGAAGTGAGTTCAAGCTCCGAACGCCAAGGTTGAGTTGCTCTTCGATAAGAGGGCGTCGAAGGGGATTGGAGGTTTTACCGGCTAAAGGATAATGCATGCAGGATGAAATCTGGACGCCGTTGTCCAGTGGCTGACCCAGACCATCGAGCACTCGTCCCAGCATGGCCTCCGACACCATGACGCTGCTGGAGGCCCGATGAACCTGCACCAGGCTTCCCGGATGGATGCCGTTAAGATGGGTCAGGGGACTTAATTTGAGCCTTCCGGTTTCAAAACCGACCACCTCTGCCAGGACTGGCTCGGGGAATTCCGAATGGACTATCGTGCAAATATCTCCTGTGGCGGCGCTGATCCCTTCGGCTTCCAGCAGGTTTCCTACAAGCTGAACTATCTTGCCGTACTTGTTGGGTAACTCGCCGATCTTGATCTCGGCCGATCCGATACCCTCCAGGTCCAGATAGTCGCCGTCACAGTCTTCCACTCTCCACACCTTAAAACCAGTCTTCAGTTTTGAATTGTAAGTTTATTCTCCAAGTTCTCAAACAGGCTGGCAATGCAGCCGTCTAAGAGCTGGATGTCGCTTTCAATCCGGCAGCCCCCGCGCTCGAGGTCCCTGTCAGCTTTCAGTGTAAAGTGTTTCCCGTTGGTCCCGGGAGCCAAACCGCCCCTTTTCTCGACGATCTCCAGATCATTGGGGTTGAGAAATACGGTAAGAGTGCAGTGATCCCTGGCTTCCTGTATAAGTTGCCTCACAACATCGGCCACTATTTC
>Ga0187771_10000493_pt1 | contig 24542 bp, 25 predicted proteins | sample 0116_SJ02_MP15_1_FD_133139 | JGI IMG/M metagenome (GOLD analysis project Ga0187771, IMG submission 133139) | Tropical peat soil microbial communities from peatlands in Department of Meta, Colombia - 0116_SJ02_MP15_10_MG | ecosystem: Environmental > Terrestrial > Soil > Wetlands > Peat | place... | reverse complement strand
CGGATCACTGAGAGGATCGCTTCGGACCCGCCGCCCGACGGTCGTCGGCCTGCCAAACGTTGCTTGGAAACGACGAGCCGCCGGGCGGAACGGAGCGAGATCCGCAGAGGTCGCGGGTTCATGGAGCGCCCGTCGCGGGTCGTCGATCCAACTCCGCGCCCCCGCGCTGGGCGTCCGGTGCGACGCGTCGCTCCGGCCGTGGCATGACCGTGCCCCGGACCTTCGAGCGCCGGATAAAGGCTTGCGAGGCGTCGCCCGGACCTCCACGACCTACGGGCGTCCGCCCGCGAGCCGCCCGCTGCCCCGGACCCGGGAGGTCCCAGTTCGCGGCCGGGGGTCGAAGGGGAACTCTGGCCCGGCCCGCGGTCCTATTCTTGGGTTAAATACCGAGACCTGCTCCGAACCCCCGATGGCACGATTCGTTCTGGTCCCGGGGGCCTGGTTGGGGGCTTGGGCTTGGAGGGACGTCGCCGGCCACCTCGAGAACGCGGGTCACTCGGTCTATCCGGTGACGCTGACCGGAATGGGGGAGCGGGTCCACCTCGCCAGGGGCGACGTGGGCCTGGAGACCGCGATCCTCGATGTCCTGAACGTGATCCGGTACAACGAGATCGACGACGTGGTCCTCGTCGGGCACAGCTTCGCCGGCAAGGTCGCCGCGGGGGCCGCCGACCGTGCCCATCCGAAGGTGCGGAAGGTGATCTATCTCGATGCGTTCCGGCCCGAGAGGGTGACGACCCCCCAAGGTGCGTTCGACCCCGCCGCCGAGTTCGGGCCTCCGCCGAAGGGGAGCCTGGGGATCCCGCTTACCCGGGAGATCATTTCGAAGATCGGCAAGGACGTCACCGGTCCGACGCTCCAGCGGATGATGGCGTTGGCCACGCCTTGGCCGATCAAGATGGCGACCGACCCGCTGGGTCTCTCCCAGAACTACGAACGGGTCAAGGAGGCCTACATCTTCTGCAGCCAGAGCGGCGACCCCGTCGAGGAGATCGTCGCGGGAAAGTGGGGGAAGCTGTACGGGCCGCACCTGATCATCGATACGGGCCACTGGCCGATGCTCACGAAGGCCGAGGAGCTGGCGGGCCAACTGGTCTCGCTCGCGAAGTGACCGACGCGGCGCTATCGGTGAGCCGACCGGCGCCCGGGGGGCGTGCCTAGCCCGAAGGCGCGCTGCGGTCTGGGGTTCGGTCCCGCGTCAGCCGCTGTCCCGGCGCTCCTGGCGAGCCGAGCGGTATGGGTTCAGAGAGCTCGTCGTCATCAGTTGCTCGAGAAGGGTGGTGGCGACCTCGGACTTCCCCTCCGACCGGTCCAGGATCCCTTCCAACGCGAACCGGAGATCGCGTTCCTCGGAAGGGGCGAGCGACCCCTCCCTGAGCCGGCTCACGAGCACTCCAAACCGGTCGGCCGTCGGCAGATGGGGGGGCCCCCACCCGTCCCGACATACGGAACAGAGGAGCCGCTGGGCTCCGTTCTGCATCGGGAGCAGGTCGACCTCCCCGAAACCCCCACAACCTGAGCAGTGACCTATCATGGCGGGGACCGTGGCGCCGGCCCTACGACGACCGAGGTCCCTCAAAACCTGTTGGTTGCAGTTGCGGCCACCCCCGGGGTCCTCGATCGTCGCCCGCGAGCGGGTGCACGGGCGCCCGGCAGAACATCGATCCTCGGACCCGGGTCCCCGATGGCTTGGCATCGGAGCGGCCGCGTGCCCGCCCGCCTCGACCGACCCCCTCCCCGGGAGGCTACTTCCGCCGCGGAGGTAGCCGAGGTCGATCGAGCCACGGCCGGCGGAGGGCAGGGTCGACCGCCCGGAAGACCCCTGGGGTCCGATGCGGCATGGCTGCACATCGCCCCCCAGCTCGCCCGCGACGGGAATCGCGATGGGGCAATCTCCCCGAGGACGCGAACGCTGGCTGTGGGGGTGTGATGCTGGACGACCTTGCGACCAACGTCGCGGACGCCGTCGCCTCCCGGATCTCGCCCTTGGAGGTGTAGGTCGCTCCCCGCCCGGCTCACCCAACCTGGGGCGCGTACGATGCGGACACCGTTGGCCGGAAGCTGGGACCGGAACGCGGCCGCCAGCGCCCAAGAACCCTTATGCCCCGGGCCTGGCGTGTCTAGCTCCACACGCCCGTGGCCAGCATCGACCCCCGGTGCGAGTTCAGCGACCTGAGGACCTTACCGAGGGTCCCGGTGGTGTGGGGAACCTCGCGGTCGGTGGTGAACCGCGTCCTCTTCGGCATCGCCCAGGCCGTTGTCCCGGCGCCCTACTGGGTGGAGATCCGGGCGAGGCCAGGGGAGACCGACGAACCCGGGCCGGCGAGCCTTGGGTGGATAGGACCGGACCGGCTCTTCTTTCTCGGCGACCTCATGGACGCCGGGTCGGACAGCACCCCGGCCGCGGTACCGTTCGCTCTGATCTCGTTCCTTCGAGAGCCGTCCGCCGCAGCGATCTCCGAGGCGATGCGGCTTCCCCAGATCTCCCCGGAAGCGGCCACGATGCCGGGGTCGAGCGGGCCCCGGCCGGTCGTAGCCATCGCGAACGTAGAGAGGGCCGAGCAGCTGTGGTCCGAGACCCCAAGGGCGATGCAGGCGGTCGTGAAGGCGTTCCTCGCGGCGGGGGTCGTCCCGTACTTCTCGACGCTCCGGCCGTCAAAGCGTCGGCTCGGCGCGGACCTCGTGTTTCGGGTCGTCGCCGCCAGCCTGGGAGAGTGGAGGACCGGTACGCTGGCGTGCGAGAAGGCGCCCGAGGGCACGGCCTGGCGGGAAGGGGACAGCCTCCCGCTCACGCACTTCCCCTCGATCGCCGGCGCGCTGAGCGGGAAGATCGATCCGGCCACCCGATGAGCGACCACAGGCCGACGGTCGTTCTGGGGCTCCCCCTCGACGCCCCGACGATCGCCTCTTGGAGATGCCTTATTCCTACGGACCGCTCCCGGAGCTCGTTCGGCGGACGATGGGATGCTCGACACCGATAAGGCCAAGCTGGTCAACGCGGGTGTGGGGGTCTCCTCGCGCCCGCTCCCGACCCTGCTTCCGGGAGAGAGCTGGACCCGCATCTTTGTCACCGACCTCCGGACGATCGCCCGGACCGTTCGACGCGGCCGCACCTTAGGGGTCCTGCTCGGGGCCGCCGGGTTGGCCCTGGTCGTCCTGGCGTTCATCCCGGCGGTGCTCTCTGGGGGCACCGAGCCGGCGGCGGTCGCAATCCTGTTCTTCGTGGGGCTCGGCCTTTTCGTCGCGGCACGCCCTGTTGCCCGGACCCCGGTGGGGCTTGCGGAGATGCGGCTGGCCGACGTGGTCTACGTCACGACCCAACGCGTCATCGTGGACCAGGGCAAGGAGTTCGCGTCGGTCCAGGTCGCCCCGTTGGAGGTCGTCCGCGACGTCGTGCTGTGGCAGTCACGGACGATGCGACGGGCGGGATTGGCGTGGGTGTACATCGTGCCGTTCGGTGCCGCTCAGATCGAGGTCCACGTCGAAGGGGAGTCGGAGCCCGCGCCCGGCGTGCTCCTGGCCCGGAACCTCTCGAGCCGGGACGCCACCGACCTGCGGACCCTGCTCCTGCGGGGAACGTCGGCCGCTCTCGGTCCCCTGGCCCCATGACCGGGAACCGTTCACGAACGGTCGAAGACGCGCCAGCATCGGTCGGCCCTCTTGGGGGTCCGGGGACGGCAGTCCGACCCCCCGGGGGGCCGGCCGCCCTAGATCGCCAGGAACGCGACGATGCTCAGGCTGACGCCCCCGAAGACGGTCTCTAGGGGGACGACGTCGGCGCGGAAACGCCGGTCGAGCGCCCCAAGCAGGGTGAACAGCGGGCCGAGGTTCCCCTCCGGCTGGACCAGGACCCACTTCCGCCGGTCGAAGTGCACGAGCCCTTCTCGGTCGAGGGCCGCCACCCTCGCGAGGATCTCTCGCTCGATCGCCTCCCCCTCAAGCCACCGCGCGTTCGGATCCGGGCCGATCCGGGCGAAGTTGTGCACGATCGAGCCGGTGGCGAGGAAGACGACCCGCTGGCCGGTCTCCTCGAGGGCGGGGCGGATCGCCTCCCCCCAGCGGAGATGGAGCGCGGGGTCCCCTGCCTGGATCGAGAGCGGGACGACGGGGACGCGCGCCCCTGGCGAGACGTGGAGCAGCGGCGCCCACGCCCCGTGGTCGAGCCCCCACTCCTCGGTCGCGCTCACGCTGAGCCCCGCGGCACGCCCGGCTTCCACCAATCGGCGAGCGAGGGCGGGGTCCCCCTCGGGCTCGTACCGGATCTGCGAGAGAGCGGGCGGGAAGCCGGAGAAGTCGTAGATCTGGCGGGGACGAGCGCTCGTGTTCACCCGGAACTCGGGCCCGGTGACCCAGTGGGGGCTCGAGACCACGATCGTGTCGGGGCGGTACCTGCCGAGGACGTCGAGCCCGCGCAACCGTTGGGCCGCGGACTCTCCCACGCCGTGGAACTCGGGCGGAGAGATCAGGAACGGCGCGTTCGGAACGTAGGCTCCGAAGACGAGGGTCATAGGGGTTCCGGGACGGAGGGGAGCTGGGCCGCCGGGCGCCGCCACCGATCCCGCGCGGAGCACAGCGGCACGCCGGGGTGGCACGGGGGGCGCATCTGGCTCCTCCTTCGTCCCGCCCTCTAGAGTCCGGACCCCTAAGCGGGTTGCGCTCCTTCAGTGCCCGAGGCCGATCGCCGTCGGCTCGCGGGAACGACCGGGACCTGTCGGAGAAACGGGGCCGGGCTCGGAGGCGCCTCAGACCGCAGGTCGGATCCGGCTTGCCCCGGGGGGCCTCATCGCGGGAGCGGCCGCGGCTCCGGGGACGGCTGCTCCACGACCTGTTCAGGACCGGAGGACGGTCGTGAGGCACGCGCCGCCAGCGCGACCACCAACGCCGCGAGCGCGAGAGCTGCCGCCACCGGGAAGAGATCGCGAGGGCCGAACGCCGAATAGACCGCACCGAGGAGGAGCGGGCCGAGGATCAGCCCCAGATCCTCGAACGAGCCGAACACCCCGACGGCCGTTCCCTGGTCCTCCGGGGCGATCCGGGAGAGCGCCATCGGCAGGAGGGTCACGGAGAGCCAGCCGGCACCGGTGGCGATGACGAGCGTAGCGACCGTCATCTCGGCGTAGGTCGAGGAGAGCCAGGTTGCCACGGCTCCCGTCCCCAGCAGCAAGAACCCCACCGGAGCGGCCCGCAGGGCGCCGCGGCGGTCGACCGCCGACCCAAGGAGGACCCCCGAGACGAGCGCGATCCCCCGCGCCGCTCCGATCAGGTACCCGGCCTCGTCGACGGTCCCATGGAAGAGGCTGATCGAGTAGTACTGGAGGAAGTTCGTCACGAGGGTGTAGACCATGAAGTAGAGGACGACCAACGAGGTCGCGAGGACGAACCGTCTCTCGAGGAGCGCACGCAGGGACCGTGGCCTTCGGCCCCGGGAACGGGGAAGCGCGACGGAGCCCCAGGGGATTCGAAGGAGAGGGATCGTCGAGAGCAGGAAGACGGCGGTCCCGACGTAGACGTTGAGCCAGAACCCTCCCCAAGAGTAGAGCAACGGCCCCGCTACCGTCCCACAGCTAAGGCCGATCCCGAAGAAGAGCCCGAGCAGGCCGAGGCCCTGGCTGGCCCGCCCACGGCCGGACGCGGTCATCCCGATCCACCGGATCAGCGGGGTGCTGTAGACCACCAGCATGCCGTAGATGCCGAGGAGGACCGAGAACGCTACGAAGGAGCGCGCGAACCCGAGGGCGACCATCGAGACGGCGGTCGCCACCGACAGCATCCCGAGCGACCGGGCGGACCCGATCCGGAAGGCAACGTAGCCCCACAGGCTTTCGGTCGCCAGCGTCCCGAGGGCGTACGCGGCGAGCGCCACGCCGTACTCGACCACCGAGAGGCCGAGCGCCTGGAACCGGAACGGGAGCACGACGACGAGGAGCGCGTAGGCCGCCCAGGCGCCCAGGGTCGCCAGGTACACCGGAAGCAGGATCCGCTTCTCGCCGAAGAGGAGCGGCACGGCGGGGCGAGCCGTGCCGGGAGTATAGTCTCTCGGGACGCGTGGCGGACGGCCGGTGCGGAGGACTGCGACCGGTCCGCTGCCGGACCGGGACCTACGAGGTCGGGCGAGGGTCCCGTCGAACCCGGGAGCGTGCCGACTGTCCCGGTCGACCCGGGGTGATTCGGCGCCATCCCGCTCGGGATCAGCCGTTGCTCTTCGACCCGAGCCGCCGGACCTCGGCGTGACGGAAGCAACCCCTGAGGTGATCGTTCACCATCCCGATCGCCTGCATGTGGGCGTACACGATCGTCGAGCCCACGAAACTGAATCCCCTCCGGCGCAGGTCCTCGCTCCAGGCATCGGATTCCGCCGTCGTCGCAGGGATCTGCTTCGCGGTGACCCAGCCGTTCTGGCGCGGGGCTCCCTGAACGAACCGCCAGGCGTACCGGTCGAAGGTCCCGAACTCCCGCGCGACCGAGAGGAACGCCCGGGCGTTGCGTACGGCGGACTCGATCTTCCGTCGGTTGCGGATGATCGCCGGGTCGCGCGACAGCTGGTCGATGCGGGCAGGGCTGTACCGGGCGACGCGGACGGGATCGAACTCGCTGAACGCCCTAGCGTAACCGGCACGCCTCGCGAGCACGGTCGACCAGCTGAGCCCCGCTTGGGCGCCCTCGAGGACCAGGAACTCGTAGTGCGTTCGATCCTCGTGCGAGGGAACGCCCCACTCCTCGTCGTGGTAGCGTTGGAGCAACGCGTTCTTCCCTGAGGCCCAAGGACAGCGCTTCACGGACCGCGGCGGACCTCACGGGAGCGGACGCCCCTTATCTCGCCACCGGCCGGGGGGACGCGACCATGAGGCCGGCGCGGGGGGAACGGCCGCGCCAAAACGAGATGTGGGGGAACGACCTGCACCGTGCGTGGGGGCCGGCGACCACCCTACCTCGCTGCACGGGCTCGCCCCTTCCGACCTCCGACCCGAGGAGGTGGTGCTGCACTCCTGGTCCGCCCCCGGCGGCCGCGGGGTGCTCACGAACCTTCGCTGCCTCCTTCTCGGCCGCCCTCGCCCGATCCGAAGGAAGCTTCAGTGGAGCCAGGAGCTCGAGCGGGTGAGCTCCCTCAACGTGGAGCGCATCAAGGGGGTCCTCTCGGGTCGCCTGATGATGCGCGGATCCTTCGGGGGCGGAACGATCTCCCCGGGAACGGTCGACGCGACCTACGGCGTGATGGTCGACCAGATACCGGTCTACATCGGTCCCCCCGACGATTGCGCCGACCTCCAGAAGCGGATCGGCGACGCCCGGACGTCCCGGTGCGTCGCGGTGTTCGGGCGCCTGTTACCATACCATCAGCCGGCCCCGTCAAGTCCACGCGACGCACGCTAGCTGAGGTCCGCGGCCGTATCCGCAGCGCGCCCCCGTAGCCCAGCGGCGGGGGCTAGTGGCGGGCGAGGAACCGCTCCAGCGTGCTGGGAACGAACGACTCCTCCCCCGCGAGCCGGGCGCCGTCCGGCCGTACAAGGACCGGGAGGGCGTCGTCCGGTCCGAGGTGCCTTTGCGTGAGGACGCGATCGTCCCCGGGGTCGTTGACGTTCACGACCTTCACCGAGAGCCCGTTCCTTCGAGCGACGTCCAGCACCAGACGTCCGATCCGTCCGGCTTCCCCGAAGACCTGGCCGGGAGCGTCATCGCCCGGCTGTCGGCCTCCCCAACTGGTGGCGCCCCAGGGCGCCCCACCACCGATCGCGACGGATACGTAGCGGGCTCGCGCGCCGGGGGCCGCCGCTTCCAACGGCTCGCCCGGGAGGAACAGTAGGCATCGGCCGCCGACCTGGACCTCTCCCTCGGGCATGGCTGCTTGGTCCCGCACCCCCGGGCAACGGGTCCGCCGAGCCCATCGCCTGCCCCGATATGAACGGCCGGCCGGTCGGTGGTCCGAGCGGGGTCCGAGCAGTCGCGTCCACGATCCGGACCCGGATCTTCCGGCCGTCCGCGTGAGGGTCGGACGGGAGGCAACGCCGGTCCCCCCGCGTCCCCTTGTCGGAGCGGTCGCGGCCGGTCACGACCAGGTCGGGGAGCGGTACTAAGGGCCGCCCAGGGGCCCGACCGCCCGCGGCGCCGGTGCGGAGCGGCCAAGGGGGCCTCCCGTCCCGGCACAGGAGACGGGCCCCGCGCGGTCGCCGTGGAGGGGGCCAGCGCCGCCGGGCCCGGCCGTTCGACCCTCTCCTCTTGAAATAGGCGACGAAGCTCGGTCTGCGCCCCAAGGGTAGCGCGAGGGCCTCGCGGCGCCCGGAGCGGGAGTCGTGGTGACGGCGAGCCAGGGATCGACAGCCGGCGGCCCGGTCACCTCGTCGCTCCCGACCCCGAAGACCCTCGAGACGTTCGACCGGGCGTACGCGAACCGTGTGATGGTCCTGCTCGCCGGGATCGTGGTCGTCGTCCTGTACATCGAAGGGATGCTCACCCCGTCCCTCCCGACCATCCAGTCCGACTTCCACGTCGACACGGCGCAGGTGAGCCTGATCGTTTCCTCCTACGCCGCCTCCGGCGTCGCGCTCTCTCCGGTGATCGGGAAGCTCGGCGACATCTACGGAAAGCGTCGGGTCCTGTCAGGGGTGATGCTCGGCTACGCCGCGGCCGTCTCGGTCACCGGCTTCTCCCCGACGTTCTCGTTCATGGTCGGGGCCCGCACCGTCCAGGGGATCGGCCTCACGATCATGCCCGTCGGGATGGCGCTCGTCCGCGAGGAGTTCCCTCGGGAGCTCGTGCCCCGGGCGCAAGGGCTGATGAGCGCGATGTTCGGGGTCGGCTTCGTGGTCAGCCTGCCGCTCGGGTCGTTCGTCTCGCAGAACTACGGCTGGAGGGCGACGTACCATTCGGCGATCCCGTTCGTGGTGCTCCTTGCGATCCTCGTGGTGCTGTTCGTGCGGGAGTCCCCCTACCGCCGGCCGAGCACGAGGGTCGACTACGTCGGCGCCGCGCTGCTCGGTGGGGCGCTCGCCGGCGTCGTCGTCGCGCTCTCCCAGGGCCAGGCCTGGGGGTGGACGTCGGTCCGGACGCTCGGGTTCCTCGTCGGGGGCTGTTCCTCTTCGTCCCGTTCGGGGCGTACGAGGCGGCGTGGAAGCGGCGCGGTCGGGAGCCGATCGTCGACGGACGGCTCTTGCGCGAGCGGAACGTCGCGGTGACGAACGTGGTGGTCACGGTCGCCGGTCTCGGGATGTACGTTGCCCTCTTCTCGCTGATCTACCAGTTCGAGTACCCCACTATCTCGGGGGGGTACAATCACGCGTTCCCCACGCTCAACATCCTCAGCGCCGGCCTCGAGATCATCCCGCTGGCCCTCGCGATGATCGTGGTCTCGATGATCGCCAGCTTCGCCGTCTCCCGGACGGGCGTGAAGCCGTTGGCCATCAGCGGCGGGGTCGTGACGGCGGTCGGGTTCTACCTCGTCTCCACGGCGTCGACGCTCGAGCAGGCGCTTGGCTACGAGGTCGTCATCGGCGCCGGGATGGCGCTGCTCAACTCGTCCATCATCAACCTGTTGGTGCTCACCGTCGAGCCGAAGGACATGGGCCAGGCGACGGCGATGAACAACGTCTTCCGGAACGTCGGAGGGAGCGTAGGTGCCCCGGTCGCGGGGTCCCTTCTGGCGACGTTCGTGATCTCCTCCGGTCCGTTCGCCGGCCTTGGTCTACCCTTGCACGAGGCGTTCCAGTACGCCTTCTGGATCGCCGCGCTCGTCACGCTGGGCGCCAGCGTGGCCGCGCTGTTCGGCCAAGAGGTCCTTGGGTCCTCGCGACACTCCAAGTTCGCCCACCTGCCCACGCTGCCCCGGCGGGCAAAGGCCCCGGGCCCCGCCCCGGCCCCCCCGCTTCCTCCCGATCCCGTCCCGAAGTAGAACGCCGCCGGGCCGCAGCGCTGCCCGATCGAAGAGCGGACCTGCGCCGACGGTCACGGCTTTCGAACGAGCCCTCGCAGGCAACGGGGGCAGAGCCTCGCGCCGGTGGGGCGACCCGACCAGCCGCAGCCGGGGCACAGCGACAGCCCCGGGCCCAAGGCCGGGACCGACCCCGGTGAGAGAGGCGTGCCGAGCTGCGACGGGGGATGTCTCGCCAGGGACACGGTCCAGCCGATGACGGCGATCTCCGTGCCGACCCCGGCAGCGATCAGGAAGATCCCCCACGCCGCCCCCGCCGCCATGCCCCGATGGGCTCCGACGACGAGGAAGAACGCCCCGAGCAGGATCAGCACGTGATCGAGCAGCAAGAGCACGACGACACGCCGAAGCCGAGTGGGTGGCCTTCCGGGGGAGGGCCGAGAGCTCATCCGCAATCGAATGGGGGGTGGTCTAAGACCCCTCCCCTAGGGGTCCTCGACCGGAGACCGAGACCCGATCGCGTCCCGCCCACCGCGTCCCTCGGGATCGGACGGTGGTGATCGACACACCCGAAGTCTGCCCTCCACTGGGCCGACCTTCCGAGCGATCCCGGGGGCGTTACCCGTTCGATCCGCCGGGGAACGAGACCGGCCGGCCATCGATCTCCACGTTGGCGCCAGCGATCACCGCCCACCCGAAGAACGGCGACGCGTTCTTCGCGCCGAGATGCCGGTCCCCTCCAACGGAGACTAGGATCGCCCCGGCCTCCGCGCCCTCCGCCTGAAGGGTATCGTGGAGCTCGGGGTAGACCCCCACGGCGGGCGGTCGGCACGATGTTCCACGCCGCGTCACGCCGGGGCAAGACGGAGCCCGGTCTGCGTTACCTCGGCGATCACCGCCGGGAGCTCCGAACTCGGTTCGACGGCCGCCACGAGCAGCGCGTAGGGTCCGCATCCGACCACGATCGTCGTCGCCCCTCCGCCGTGAAGGACAAGTCGCTCCGGCGGCGACCGGCCCAGCTCCGCGTTCGCCGCGGCCGCCGCGCCGTACATCGTAGCACACATGATCCCGTACGTCTCCGCCGGGACGCCCGAGGGGAGGCTCGCATAGAGCACGACCCCGTCCCGAGAGACGAGGGTCACGGCGACCGCCCGGATCCGGTCCCTCAGGCCCTCGACAAGCCCCCCGACCGCACCCACGACCCTCATCGTCCGCACCCCCTACGAAGGACGGGGAACGAACACCACATGAGGAGCGCCGGCGACCCGGTCCTCGGTGACCACGTAGCCCGGGAACGCGGGGCGGACCCCGCGGACGATGAGTCCGACATCCTCGCGATGGAGCGCGAACTCGGTATCGGACATGCGCCGCACGCCGGCCGAGCAACCCAGCCCCGGTCCGAGCAGCCCGAGCCCCAGGTTACCGATGTTCCGGATCCGTTTGATCCCGTAGTAGAACATCTTCAGGGCCTTCTCGGTGCCCATCAGCGTGTCGAAGACCTCGAAGGCGTGGAGCTCGATGAACGGGTTCTTGCGCCCCCCCTGGACCGCTCGCTCGGCCCCGACGACCTGGCCGATCGCCACCTGGCGCTCCTTCTGTTTCGACGCGCGGGGCCGCGGCTCGTCTTGCGTGGTCCGGATGTTCACGACGTAGGAGAGTCCCTCGTCCTCGCCGATGTAATCGATCACCCTCACGCGGCTGTCGAAACGTCGCCGTGTCGCGAACCGTGTCAGGCGGCCCCGGAACGCGTGGGGGGAGTCCCGGGAGGGAAGGACGGCAAGGACTCCGCGCGAGTGGTACAGGAAGTTCAGGTACGTTGGGAAAAGGAGGAGGTCGAGGTCCTCGAGCCCCACCGTCTCGTCGATGCCGAAGAGCGCGAGGCTTCCCCGACGGAACCCCCCGCCGAGCAGGCGGTCGAAGTCCGGGGTTCCGGTGGAGAACAGTCCGTCCGGATCGTCGACGGGCTGCCATGCAGCGGGTCGGTTCCGTGGCTTCCCGGGCGCGCGCATGACCCCGGAATGCTCGTTAGGGGTTCTTAGAACCATGACACCGGAAACGTCGATTTTCTGACGGTAGCACGGGCGCGTTTCCGCGTGCGGACCCTCCGTCCGCTGGTGCTCCGCTCGCACCGGCCGGTCACGCCATGCCGAGTCCCGGTGCTCCGGGTCGTCCTGCCAACCACAGGAACCTGTGCGGCGAACCGTTCCCGCGAGAGGATTCGCGGCGACGGGAAGGTCGAGCCTTCGGGCCCGAGCTCGGAGCCCGCCGGCTCGGTCTGTGTCGCTCCTGCCGGGTGACCGCCGCGCCCCCCACCCGCTCGGCTCGCGGGGAGGAGGCGCGAGCTCTTGGCCGCCTTCCGCGGACACCGGACGCGAACCGGCGTCCCGTCAGCCGGCCGCGCCCCACGGACCGAACGTTCTCGGAGACACCGACGAGCTCCTTTCCGACGAAGCCATACCCTTGCCGGGTCATGCGGGAGAGATGCCGCGCCACGCGGAGCGAACCGTTAGGAAGGCCCCGGTGCGCCGGGGGTCGACCCCCCGTCCCCGCCCCCGTCGACCACCCGAGTTCGTCATCAACGTCAACGTGCGCGACGTGATGGCCCGACGGCCCGTGACGGTCGGGCCGGACGCCACGCTCTTGGACGCCCTCGTGCTGATGCGGGGCCAGAAGGTCTCCGGGCTCCCGGTCGTCGACGATCAGGGCCAGGTCGTCGGGGTCCTTAGCCAGCGCGACGTCGCCCGGACGCTGAAGAACGCGGGCGGGATCCCGGAGATGACCGGACTGTTCGATCTCCTGATGTTCGGCTTCTCGGAAGGCCGGGGAGCGAGCGTCCCCGCCCTGCGTCGGATCCTCGAGGAGACGAACGTGCGCGACGCGATGTCGAGCCCCCCGATCTCGGTCGCCCCGGAGGCGTCCCTCGAGCTGGCCGCCGACCTCATGCGGGAGCACGAGATCAATCGTATCCCGGTCCTGCGGGGGGACCGCCTCATCGGCATCGTGACGCGCCACGACCTCGTGCGGGCGCTCGTTCACGCGTGAGCGAGGCGGAGCGAAGGCCGGCGGACGGGGAGGCGAGCGACCGTCGGCCCGCGGGGCGGTCCGATCGCCCCGGACCCGGGGTCCTGGGACGAGACCCGGACGCGGGGGTCACTCGTCGGCCGGCAGCGACGGGCGAAGCTCGTTGAGGACCGCCTCGAACTCGCGCCGATCCCTCGGAGAGAACAACACGAAGCGCACCTCACGGAGGGACCGGGGAGGGCGATCCGGCCCTCCACAGGCGTCGGTTCCCAAGTAGTCGGTCACGGCCCGGATCGCTACGCGTGAGGCGTCCCGCATCGGGTAGCCGTAGGCGCCGGTGCTGATCGACGGGAAGGAGATCGAACTGAGCCCTCGGCGCTCGGCGAGCCTGAGGGAGTTGATGTAGGCGTTCCTCAGCAGCTCGGCCTCCCCCTCGCTCCCCCCGCGCCAGACGGGACCTACCGTGTGGATGACGAACCTCGCGGGAAGGCGACCCCCCTGTGTGAGCACGGCCTCGCCCGTGGGGAGGCCGCCCGGCAGACTTGTCCTCCGCAGCTCACGGCACTCCTCGAGCAGCTCGGGACCCGCGCGAGCATGGATCGCCCCGTCGACCCCGCCCCCCCCAAGGAGCGTCGAGTTCGCGGCGTTGACGATCGCCGCCGTCGACTGAGCGGTGATGTCCCCCTGAACCACGGTGATCTCGCAGTCCCGGATCCGCGTCACGACGATGCCTCGACCGCTGGGGGCCCGCTCGACACCCCCGGGGAGGGCCGTCGGTAGGGTTTACCGTTGCAGCTGGGAGGCCAGGGAGCGCGGCAGAAGGAGGTGGACCGCCGGGATACGTCGACCGGACAGGCCGTCGCGGCCCCGTTCGGCGACCAACGGCCCTCCGATACCTCGGTGCGACCCCCCCGGAGCACCCGACGCGACAGCTCGGGGGGACGGAGGATCTCCCTACTCCCCTGGGACCCCGAGCCGGGCCTCCTCGCTCGCGACGTGGCCGACGTCCTGGGCCCGGGCCGTCGCGAACCGGAAGTTGCGTAGGGTCAACGCGAGGAGCCCGCAGGCGATCGTCAGCACGGCGCCGATCGCAAAAATCCATTGGAACGCGAGCAGCGTGGGGAGCTGGACCGAGGTCGCTACCGGGGCCGGGGGGTCCGTCGCCGCGACGCCCGATGGGAGGTAGAACGTTCCGGTGAAGCTCGCAAGGACGGTCGCGACAACGACCGGACCAACGCTGGCGCCGAGGTCCTGGAACATCTCCGACATCCCGGTCTGGATGCCGGTCTCTCCCTTGCGGGAGGTCAGGACCACCACGTTCGTGATCGCGATGATCATCGTGACCAGCCCCACGAACGTCGGGATCGGGGCGATCAGCAGCTCCGTGTAGGTCCGGTTGAAGGTCAGCATAAGGAAGAAGCCGGCGGTCGCGAGCGCGGAGCCGACCAGGACCATCGGCTTGGGGCCGAACCGGCTGATCGCCCGGCCGACGAACGGGGCCGCCACGAGCATCGACATCGTTGTCGGGAGACTGAGGACCCCGAACTGGAAGACGGAGCGACCCAGGCCGACGACCGGGGTCTCCACGATGACCGTGATCCCGACGAACCCGAGGAACATCGCCGCTCCGACCAGGAGGATCGCGACGTAGCTCACCGCGAGGTTCCTCTCCCGGAAGCGCTGCAGGTGGACCATCGGGTCCGGGGTCGTCCGCTCCTGCCAGTAGAACAGGGCCGCGAGGCCCGCCGAGAGGGCGAAGAGTTCCGGGACGCCGAGAGGGACCGCGCCGAGATGGGCCGCCACGAGGCGGCTCCAACCCCAGGAGGGGCCCTCGGAGAGCCCCAGCAGGAACGTGGCGAGCGCGCCGCCGAGGAGCGCGGCCCCGGGAACGTCGAGACGCACCCTGAGCCGGTGCCGCGATTCCGGAAGGGCCCATACCGCGAGGCCGAGGATCCCGACGGCGACCGGGAGGACCGTGTGGTAGGCGAACTGCCAACCGTGGTTCTGGATCAACCACGCCCCAACGAACAGGCCGAGAGCGGCCCCGATCGCGAACATTGCCGCGATGAGCCCCTGGGCCTGGCCGACCTTCGCGGGAGGGAGCTCCTCGCCGACCATGGCGAAGGCGAGGGGAAACAGCGCGAGCCCGACCCCCTGAATCCCCCTCACGCCGATGAGCAGGTAGACGGCCTGGGTCCGGGCGATCCCGAAGAACGACGCGAGCTGCGGGGTGAACCCCGAGACCGCGACCGCGAGCGCGTAGACGGTGAGGACGACGACGATGATCCGCTTCTTGCCGTAGATGTCCCCGAGCTTCGCGAACACAGGGGTCGTCGAGACGCCGACCAGAAGGTACGCCGAGACGACCCAGGCGATCGTCGTGTAGGAGATCCCACCGAAGAACGCGACGAGCGTGGGGAGCGCAGGAACGAGCATCGTCTCGACGTAGTTGACCATCAGCGCGGCCGACGCGAGGAGCGCCAGGATGAGGACGCCTCGGCGGGCGGCGTCCGCCTCCGAGATCTCGGTGGTCATCAGTCGGCTCGTGGGAGCAGCGGACGCGGCCATCGGCTCGAAGAGGGCGGGCCCCCAGGTCAAGCCCCCGCGCGTCGAGACGGAGCATCTCCGCCACACGAGCCGCACGGTGTCCGATGATTGCGCACGACTCGCAAGAACCGGAACCCTCAAGCGACCGGCCCGGTTCCGTCGCCCTACGTGTCGCCCACCCCGTTCTACCCGGAGGAGCTCGACTTCGCCATCCTCCGGGAGATGTATCGGGACGGCGCGGTCAACCTCGCTGGCATTGACCCCCGTCTGAACGCCACCCGGATCGCCCGGACCCTACGGGTCGGTCGGGCCCGGATCGCGACCCGCCTTCGCTGGTGGAAGGAGAGCGGGTTCCTGCAGAAGTACTCGGTCTGGCTGAACCCGGCGCTGCTCGGCTGGCACGGGGCATGGATCGCTCTCCGCGTCGACCATCATCGCTCGAAGCCGGGGCTCTTCCAGCGTCTCGGCCTCGTCGACGGCGTCGTCTCCGCCATGGACTTCCTCGGGCCCTGGGTCTCGGTGGCCGTGGTCGCCCCGGACCCGATTTCGCTCCAGCGGCGAATCCGGCTCATCCGCCAGATGCCGGGGGTCGCCGAGGTCGACGCGCCCGTCCATTGGCGGACCCCGGAGCCGGCACGGCCGCTCACTCCCCTCGAGGTCCGTGTCGCCCGGGCCCTTCGCGCGGCGCCGACCGCCACCTTGAGCGAGATCGCGAAGCGGGTCGGGGTCTCCACCCGTACGATGACCCGGAGATACTCCGAGATGATCGAGCGGTGGACCGTCTGGTTCGTCCCGATCTTCGACTTCACGGCCCTGAGCCGCCCGATCGTCTCCTTGAACGTGCGCGTACGGCCAGGGGTCGCGAAGGAGGAGATCTCGAGGGCCGTCCGAAAGCGGTTCCCCCTCGCGCTGGACTTCGCCGCGACCGGGATCGGCCCGGAGATCTCGCCGCAGGAGCTGGTCGTCTTCGTCGCGCTGCCGTCGCCCGCGAGCCTGGAGGAGCTCGAGCAGTTCCTCACGGCGACGGACGGCGTGGAGGGGGTGGAGAGCTTCGTCCTGGTCCGGATGTACGACTTCCCGGAGTGGTTCGACCATCACCTCGCGGGACTTGCGGTCCCGAGCGCCCACCGCCCGGGCGGGCGACCGGCCGTCTCGCGGTCCTGACCCCGTCGGTCCCGGCTCAGGACCTCACGATCGGCCCGGTCGGTAGGCGGCGAGGGAGACCGGGTTCCACCGCTCCCAGACGGCCAAGCGCTGGGTGTACTCGCTGCGCACGGCGTCGAGGACATCCCCGAGGAAGATCCGGAGGGGCGGTTCGTCCGCGTCGACGACCTTCAGGAGCGCCCCCGCGGTGGCAGTAGGGTCCCCGGGAGGGGGTCGGCTCTTCAGGGCCCGAGCCCGCGCCTCACGCATCGGGGCGTAGGCGGCCTTCGGGGACGCTCGCACGGCCGAACTCTGGCTCCAGTCCGTGGCGTACCCCGCCGGCTCGACGATCGTCACCTTGATCCCGAACTCCCGCACCTCGACCGCCAGCGATTGGGCCATCGCCTCGAGCGCCCACTTCGACGCATGATAGAGACCGAGGTTGGCGTTCGCCAGGACCCCACCCACGGACGACACCTGTACGAAGTGCCCGGATCGCTGCTCCCGGAGGTACGGCAGCGCGGCCTGGGTCACCCATAGGGCACCGAAGAAGTTGGTCTCCAGCTCCGCTCGGGCCTCGGCCTCACCGACCTCCTCCACCGCTCCGAAGAGGCCGTACCCGGCGTTGTTCACCACGACGTCGAGCCGACCGAACGCCTCCTGGGCGGCGTGCACGGCGCGGTCGACCTCCGCCTTGTTCGTCACGTCCAACCGGATCGGCATCACGCTCGCGCCGTAGCGAGCCACGAGGGGAGCAACGCTTTCCGGTGCGCGCGCGGTCGCCGCCACCTTGTCGCCGCGGGCCAAGGCCGCCTCCGCCCACACCCGACCGAATCCCCTGGACGTCCCCGTGATGAACCAGACCTTGGTCGTCATCCGCGTGCTCATGGATCGTCGGACGCCGGTGAGGAATATAGGCGCGGCCCGGCAGGGTTCGGGTGGGTCCTCGACCTCTCGCACGACCGCTGCGGAAAGGACCGACGCGGCCCGGAACCCCTATCGCGGCGCGGTCGGTCCGAGGAGCGTGCCGGCTCGGGTCCGTCCGATACCCCCAGAGATCCTCGACTACTACGATCGGTCGGACGAGCGGTCCCGGTTGCGCTCTGTCCGTGGCCGGCTCGAGTTCGAGCGGACGAAGGAGCTGATCGTTCGGTTCTTGCCCCGACGGAGGCTGGTCGTCTACGACGTCGGCGGCGGCCCCGGCAGCTACGCGGTCTGGTTGTCCCGGCTCGGCCACGAGGTGCATCTCCTCGACCCGGTGCCGCGCCACCTGCATCAGGCGCGCGCGGCCGCGCGGACCCGCCGTGCTCCTCTCGCGGAACTCCTCCGAGGCGACGCGCGCGACCTCCCGTTCCCCTCGGCCTCCGCGGACGTGGTCCTCCTGCTGGGTCCCCTGTACCACCTGCTCGACCGGGGCGACCGAGGGAGGGCCCTTCGCGAGGCGTTCCGGGTCCTCCGGCCCGGGGGCCTCCTCTACAGCGTCGGCATCAGCCGCTTCGATTCGATGATGGAAGGGGCCTGGCACGACTTCCTCGCGGACCGCAGGTTCGTCCGGATCGTACGGAGGGACCTGCGCACCGGCCAGCACCGCAACTATCGGGGGTTCCCGTCGTTCTGGACCACGGCGTACTTCACGCATCCTCGGGAGCTCGAGCAGGAGGTCCACGACGCGGGGTTCGTCTCGAAGGGGCTGTTCTCCGTCGAAGGGTTCCTCTGGTGGGTCCCCGGCCTCTCGCGGAAGTGGCGCGACGTCACCTTCCGTCGACGCCTCCTCGAGCTCCTGCGGAGCACCGAGCAGGAGCCGACCCTGAGTGGGGTCGGCCCGCACCTGCTCTGCGTAGGCGGGAAGCCGACACGGCGCTAAGGTGGCTCGCGCCGACGGACCACGGCTCCCGCCCACCCCAAGATAGGGTCGCCTCCCCCCCCGACCCTCCGCCCTGTCGACGTCCCGCCTCGGGCGTGGGTGGCCGGACGGCGCCCCGGTGACCACCCTCGGTGAGGTGGGGTTATCACGGCCGCCCCGCTCCGGACGACCAGAGCCGGGGTCCGTCCCCGAACGGGCTCCCACGGAAGATGACCAGGTCCGACCCAGGTGCTCCATGACGACACCAGGGGACGAACCTGCCGGGACCGACCCGGAGGGGAGCGGGACCGGGAGGCTCGAGGCGATCCTTTCCCGTCACGCCCCAAGAGAGGTCGCCGGGGAGCTCGGCGAGGGCGCCCGACGGGAGCTCGAGGCGGTCGGCTCGACCCCCGTCCAAGCGGTGGTGGTCGTCGGGGACCTCCGTCTGTCGGGTCTCGTCCTCCGGGAGGCCGTGAGCCCGTCCCTCTACGCGAGGTTCGTCCTCGGGTTCACCGAGGCGATCCGTGGGCTATCGGCGTCGTGCCGGGGGTGGTTCGACAAGTTCACCGGGGACGGCTTCGTGACGTTCTGGCTCTACGCCGATGAGCAGCACCTTCCGACCGACGTGCTGCCCGAGTTCTGCCAATCGGTGCTCCCGGCGTCGGACCGCCTGGTGACGAACCTCCGGCGGAACTCAAGGAACTTCCCCGTCGGGGTCGGCCTCTCCCTCGGCCTCGATTCCGGTCCGTGCGAGCTCGTGCGGATCGGGGAGGCGATCACGGTCGTCGGGAGCCCGATCGTCGGGGCCACCCGCATGGCCGCGGGGGCGCGGGCGGGCGAGACCCTCGCGAACGTCCACCTCGGGGGGCTGCTCGAGCACGAGTTCCAGCGGCGCGAGGCCTCGGGCCTCGCGCTCGAACGCGCCGTCGTAAAGACCAAGGAGTACCCCGATGGCCAGGAAGCGTACCGGCTTCGGTTCGCCCAGGCGAGCGACGGCTGAGGCGCTCCTCCTGGCCCGTCCCCATCGGACCGCGGGGACCCGACGGCCGCTCGCGCTCCGACCCCGGAAGCGGCCCGGGACCGTGCCTCAGGTCCCGGGAGCGTACCGTACCTCGAGGTCCTGGAAGACGTCGGTGACGTCCTCGCAGCGGTCGGTGATGACCTCGAGCCTCTCGTAAAAGTCCTTCCACTTCAGGATCTCGATGGGGTCATGACCCGCGAACAGGGGCTCGAGGAGGTCCCGGAGCAGGTCGTCCGCCTCGTTCTCGAGCCGGTTCACCTCGACGATCGCGCGGTCCAGATTCGCGGCCGCGCCCCGGTAGAGGTCGTCCAGGCCGAGGATCCCGCTCGCGACGTGGTCCGTGCACTCGACCACGATGTCGGCGAACCGGAGGAGCTCCGGCGTGGTCCGGTCCAGGTGATAGGTCTGGACCCGGGCCCCGACCGCCTCGATGCCGTCGATGATATCGTCCATCGTGCTCGCGAGGTGACCGACGTCCGCCCGCACCTCGGGTGAGAGACGGCGGTTGTTGAGCTCGACGAAGATCCGATGGACCTCCTCGTCCGCCGCGTGCTCGATCCCCCGGATCCTCGCGACCTTCGCTTCTCGGTCGCGGCCCGGCTCCCGCAGGAGCTCGCGGAGCTCGGCGGCGCCTTGGGCGATCGTGAGGGAGAGCGCGCGCAGGTACGTCGAGAACCGGCGGACGAGGACGGCGAGCTCGTCCTCGCCGGACGTGTCCTCGAGCGAGCGGCGCGAGGTCTCCGGGAGCAGCACGAGGGTGACGAGGAACCCGAGGAACGAGACGCCGGCGAGGAGGGCAAAGAACCAGGGAAGGCCGTACTCCACGAGGAGCGTCGGAAAGAGGAAGACCGCGATGACCGCGCCGATCTTTCCCGCCGCGGCCGCGATCCCGCCCCCGGTGGTCCGGAACGCGGTCGGGAAGACCTCGCTAGGATAGACGAACGTCGTCGTGTTCGGCCCGAAGTTGGCGAAGAAGAACGTCAGCCCGTACACCCCCAGGAACGCGGGGAGGACCGGGGTGAGCGCCCCCCAGCCGAGGGACAGGACGAGGAACGCCGCCGCCATGACGAGGAAGCCGACGTACTGGAGGGGCCTCCGGCCTACTCGGTCGATCAGCGCGACCGCGGTCCAGTAGCCGGGCACGGCGGCGATCAGGGCGAGCAGCATGTTGCCGAGGGCCAGCCGGCGCACCTGCAGGAGCACGGGAAGGCCCGCGCTCGCAAAGCCGATCTGCTTCAGGATCAGCGGGTTGAAGATGTTCGTCGAGTAGAACGCCACGTCCAGGAGGAACCACGACGCGGCGGTGCCCACGATCAGCGGGCCGTACGACCGCAGGATCCTGCGGAGCGGGACGGAGGTCGCCGCCGCCGTGCCGGTGGGAGCGACCGAGCGACCCGTGATCGAGCTCATCGCTTGGGCGGCTTCCTCGACCCGGCCCCGGGCGAGGCTGAAGCGGGGGGTCTCGGGGAGCCGGATGCGGAAGTAGATCGTCACCAGCGCCGGCACCGCGCCGAACCCGAGGATGACCCGCCATGCGAGGTTGAGGCTCGAGAGGAGATAGACGGCCGCGAGGCTGGTCGCGGCGCCCGCCAGGAGGCCGAACCCCTGCATCGCGAAGACGCTCGCGACCAGCCGACCCCGGCTCTCCACGTTGGAGTACTCGCTCATGATCGTCGCGCTGAGCGGATAGTCTCCGCCGACCCCCACGCCCAGGACGAACCGCCAGACGGTCAGGACCCCGATCGTCGAGAGTCCCCCGACCGGGGCGCTGAAGGCGCTCCCGATCGCTCCGACCGCCATCACGGAGAGCGTGATCCCGAAGATCCTGCGCCGACCGACCGTGTCACCGAGCCACCCGAAGATCAGTTGCCCGACCGCGGCGCCCATCAAGGCGGACGACGCGAGGAGCCCGATCTGGGCGTTGTTGATCGTTCCCCCCTCATAGAGCGAGATGAGGATCGGAAGCGCGAGGGAGATGACGAAGAGGTCGTAGGCATCCGTGAAGAACCCCATCCCGGCGACGAGGATCGTCCGGAGGTGGAACCTCTGAATCCCTGCGGAGTCGAGGCTCGCCAACATCTCTCGCGGGTCGGACGCGGAGGGACGGCTCCCGGCGCCCGCCGGGTCCGGCGCGGGCGGCACGCGCGGGGTGGAGCGGCGCGGGGATTTAGGGGCGGGTCACGCCGACCGGGCCGGGCTGGGGGTAAGTACTCGTCGCTGCTGGGCTTTCGCCACGGTTCGCCCCCCCGGGGGGACCTCCCGGCCGCGCCCACGATCGACCCTTCCGTCACCGACCGTGGCCGGCCGCCGTTACTCGGGCCGAGACGGGATGCGACGGACGAGGTACTCGGCGATCGCCAGCGACGACGTCGCCGCCGGGGAGGGGGCATTGAGCACGTGGAGCGCCCGAGGAGCGTCGACGAGCAGGAAATCATCGAAGAGCTCCCCGCTCGGCCCCACCGCCTGGGCGCGCACTCCGGCGCCCCACCCGACCAGGTCGGCGAGCTCTAGCCCCGGGACGAGCCGCCGTAGGTCGGCGAGGAACAGTCCTCTGCTCAGAGAACGGAGCCCCTCACCGATCGACGGACGCCAGTACCGCCACGCCATGTGGAAGAACCCCGGATAGAGCAGCGACGTGGCGACGTCAGGGAGGTCGAGATCCCCCTTTCGGTACGCCTCGCGGGCGAGGGCAAGGACGGCGTTGGGGCCGGCCTCCACGGACCCGTCGATGCGCGGGGTCAGGTGCACGCCCAGGAACGGCATCTCGGGGTCGGGCACGGGGTAGACGAGCCCGCGGACCAGGGCGCCGGCCCGGGGGCTGAGCACGTAGTGCTCCCCACGGAACGGAACGATCCGGCAGGGCGGCTCGAGCCCCGCCAGCCGGGCGATCCGGTCGGCCTGGAGCCCGGCGGCGTTCACGAGGAAGCTCCCGTCGATCGTCTCCTCGGAGGTCGTCACCTCCACCGCCTCGGGGGCGGCGTCGACGCGCTCCACCCCGCGGTGCAACCGTACCTCTCCTCCCATGGCGACGACGTCCGAGGCGAGGCTGCGGGCGACGGACGGATAGTCGACGATCCCGGTCCCCGGGACATGGAGCGCGGCGCCGGCCGCGACCTCTGGTTCGAGCTCGTGGAGCTCCGCCTCCGACAGGAACCTTGCGTTCGGGACCCCGTTCGCCTGGGCGCGACGCCCGAGCTCGGCGAGCGGTTCGAGCTCGGACGGCCGCGTCGCCACGATCACCTTGCCGCAGATCCGGTGGGGGATGCGGCGAGCGGCGAGGTACTCGAGCAACCGCGCGCGTCCGTCCCGGCAGAGCTGCGCCTTGAGCGACCCCGGGCGGTAGTAGACTCCCGAGTGGATCACGCCGCTGTTGTGGCCGGTCTGGTGGTAGGCGACCTCGCGCTCCTTGTCGAGGACGATCAGCGGGGTTCCGGGCCGCTCGCGGAGGAGCGTGTACGCGGTCGCGAGCCCTACGATCCCGGCGCCCACGACCACGATCGGTCGCCGCACGGTACGCCCGCGCATTCAGCGAGCGCTCGGATTTAGGCTGACTGGCGCTCTCGCGTCCCGGCCCGGCGAACCGGGGTCGGCGAGGTCCCCTCCGCGGGCCCCCATCGACGTCCCGGCGATCGGCGCGGTCGGGAGAGCGGCTAAGACGGCGAGCGCGATACCGCCGACGTGAGGACACGCCGGCTCGGTCGCGACGGACCTCGGGTCTCGGCCCTCGGCCTCGGCTGCATGGGGATGTCCCAGTCGTACGGGGTCCCTGACGAGGCCGAGGCGCTCGCCACGATCGACCGGGCGCTCGAACTGGGCGTCACGTTCCTGGACACGGCGGACATCTATGGGCCGTTCACGAACGAGGAGCTGGTCGGACGCGCTCTCCGCGGACGGCGGGAGAACGTCGTCCTCGCGACGAAGTGTGGCTTCGTTCCCGGGGAGCACGGGACGCCGATGCAGGTCGATGGTAGCCCCGAGCACATCCGGGCGGCGTGCGAGGCGAGCCTCCGCCGTCTCGGGGTCACGACGATCGACCTGTACTACCTGCATCGGGTCGACCCTCGGACGCCGATCGAGGAGAGCGTCCGAGCGATGGCGGAGCTCGTCGACCACGGGAAGGTCCGCTTCCTCGGGCTCTCCGAGGTCAGTCCTCGGACGCTCCGACGGGCTCATGCCATCCATCCGATCACTGCGGTCCAGAGCGAGTACTCCCTGTGGACGCGCGACCCGGAGGACGGGGTGCTCCCCGCCTGCCGGGAGCTCGGCGTCGGGTTCGTGCCGTTCAGTCCGCTCGGTCGGGGGTTCCTCTCCGCGTCGCTCCGGACACTGGACGGTCTGCCGCCCGATGATTTCCGCCGCGGGATCCCCCGGTTCCAAGCCGAGAACCTGCCCCGGAACCTCGCTCTGGCGGACCGGTTCGCGGCGCTCGCCCGGGAGAACGGGTGCACGCCGGCCCAGCTCGCGCTCGCCTGGCTCCTCGCGCAGGGCGAGGACGTGGTCCCGATCCCGGGGACCAAGCGTCGGCGGTACCTTGAGGAGAACGTCGGGGCCGCCGAGATCCGGCTCTCGCGATCCGACCTCGCGGCGGTCGAGGCCGTGATCCCGAAGGGTGCCGCCACAGGGGAGCGGTACTCCCCCGCGAGCCAGGCGCTCGTCGATCGTTAGTCCGAGGAAGGTTCGCCGCGAGGGGCTCCGTTGGCCGCGCTCCTCCGGGTCCCGCGCGGACACGGCCGGGAGGAGGACCGCACCTAGCCCGAAGGAGAACACCGACAACCCCGGGGGCCGACGGTCGACCCGTTTCACGCCGGCTGGCCCAGGCCCCGCTCCCGGCTGAGGAACGCTGGCTCGACGGGGCCGATTTATCGGCCGGCGGGCTCGGGGGGGCCGGCATGACGGTCGCCGTGGTCGGCGGGGGGATCACTGGCCTCTTTGCGGCGTACTATCTGGAAAGGGAAGGCGCCGACGTCACGCTGTTCGACGAGCGCGGAGGCGTGGACGACGCCGCGAACGCGAGGCACATCGAGTGGCTGGCCGCGCGCGGCGTGCACGGGCTCTTCGCGCTCGGCACCGCCGGCGAGTTCACGTCGCTCTCGGGGGACGAGCGG
>Ga0187771_10000492_pt1 | contig 24548 bp, 28 predicted proteins | sample 0116_SJ02_MP15_1_FD_133139 | JGI IMG/M metagenome (GOLD analysis project Ga0187771, IMG submission 133139) | Tropical peat soil microbial communities from peatlands in Department of Meta, Colombia - 0116_SJ02_MP15_10_MG | ecosystem: Environmental > Terrestrial > Soil > Wetlands > Peat | place... | reverse complement strand
GTGGAGCACCTGATCGACACGAAGTAGTGTCGGCTCTTCTTGAACTAACGCGACCGCCTTCGTGAGATACCGAGCGCGCCACACGCGCTATGGCATTCACCCGAAGACGCGCTTGGGTCTTGCCGGTCGCCAAGACGGTTGCGCGGTATCGGTCTCTTTCGAGTAGCGACAGGAAGGCCCGGTTCGGAAAGCTCCGGACCCTCGTCGACGCCTAGAACAGCACGAACGGGTTCGCGGCGAGCGCTTTGCTGTGAGGCTCGCGGCTGAGCAGGTAGGCGAGCGTGTTCTCGACGCGCACCTCGGTGCCGGCAGGGGCCTCGCTGCGGATCCGCGCGGCCAGAGCCTTCGCGTCGTCCTCGGTCCAAGCGCCGATCAGCAGGTAATGCCAGTGACGCTGGCTCGGGATCCCGTCGGCCGACAGGCGCTTGGCGAGCGCGACCGCGTCCGAATGTGTCGGCAGGGTCACGCGCACCTCCAGCTCGGGTACGCCGGTACGCTCGCGTTCCCGCTGCTCGAGCTCCCGGTCCTCCTGTGCGCCTTCTGCCTGTTCCTCCGCCAGCGTGGCCGAGTCGCTCGGCAGCGGCACGTCGGGGGCCTCCCAGCGCTCGGCCGCAGGGTGCCAGCGCTGCAGCGTGTAGGTGGCAGTCAGAGACTCCTGCGCGGCCAGCGCCTCGAGCGCCCGCTGCGCCGCTTCGGCGTGCTCGCGCGTATCGGTGTAAGCGAGCACGCGGTCACCGTCGTGGCTCAGCGCCGCGCGGCCGAAGAGCTCCATCCGGGCATGCTCATATAGCTTGGCCGCGCCAGCCGCCGCGTGCAGCTGCTTGGCGGCGCCGCTGTCGGCCAGCTTCGCCTCGACGCGCCAGTCCTCGGTGCTCATCGCGGCCGCATCATTGCAGGCCGGCACCGGGTGCACGGGAAGAGCGGCTTCCTCTATCATCAGGCGTCGCGCCGCGCGGCTACGCGTGGCGATTTTTGTGCGATGAAGACCTACGTTGCGAAGCCCTCGGACCGCCAGCGCGACTGGTATGTCGTCGATGCCTCGGGCAAGACGCTGGGACGACTCGCGACGCAGATCGCCGACACGCTGCGCGGCAAGCGCAAGCCCGCCTACACGCCGCACATCGACACGGGCGACTTCGTCGTCGTCGTGAACGCCGAGAAGGTGGCCGTCACCGGCAGCAAGCGCGCGACGAAGCTCTACCACCGCCATTCCGGCTACCCCGGAGGCCTGCGCACACGGACCTTCGCGCAGATGATCGAGCGCCGTCCGGAGGAGGTCCTGCGCCTCGCCGTCAAGGGGATGATGCCGCGCAACCGCCTCGCGCGTAAGCAGCTGACGAAGCTCAAGATCTACGCCGGCCCGGAGCATCCGCACCAGGCCCAGAAGCCCACTCCGATGGATATTCGCGGCTGATGAGCGAGGACACGGGGCAGCCCGAAGAGACCACCGAGCCGCAGGACGAGCCAGCGGCGAGCGTCGAGGAGGCGCCGCAGGAGGCTGCGCTGTCAGAGGACGCGCCGCAGGAGAATGCGTTGCCGGAAGATGCGCCACAGGAGGCTGCGCTGCCAGTGGACGCGCCGCAGGAGGCTGCGCCGCCGGTTGCGGAGCCGCTTGCCGCTGAGCCGGTGGCGGAGCGCCCACCGGGACGGCAAGGCACGCGCAAGAGCGATGCCGGGCCGGCAGAGCCGCCCGTCGTTCCCGGAGCCGACCTAGAGGTCGACATCGTCCCCGAGGGAGTTGACCCGCTCGCCTCGGAGCAGAGCTACAGCTACGACGAGGACATCGAGCCTGAGGAGCCTGCAGCACCCGAGCCGATCGAGGAGGTCGTTACCGTCGAGCCGATCGAGGAGGTCGCGATCGATCTCGCCGCGGGCGCGCGCTACCGCGCTACGGGAAAGCGCAAGACCGCGATTGCGCGGGTCATGCTGCGCCCCGGCAGCGGCGCGTACACGATCAACGGCCGCACGCTCGAGCAGTACTTCCCGCGCGAGACGCTGCAGCGCAACATCCGCCAGCCGCTTGAGACGGTCGGCTACGAGGAGCGCATGGACGTGATCGCGCGGATGGAGGGCGGCGGGGTGTCAGCCCAGGCGGGCGCGCTGCGCCACGGCATCTCGCGCGCGCTGCTCGAGGCTGACCCGAACCTGCGCGGCGAGCTCAAACGGCGTGGCTTCCTGACCCGTGACGCGCGCGCGAAGGAGCGCAAGAAGGCGGGTCTCAAGAAGGCGCGCAAGCGTCCGCAGTTCTCAAAGCGCTAACGTCCTTCGCCACGTGGCGGGTCAACTCGCGCGCAGGCTCTTTGGCACCGACGGCGTCCGGGGGGCAGCCGGCAGCGAGATAACGGCGGCTTTGGCGCTCGCGCTCGGGCGCGCTGCGGTGCTCCAGAGCGGCGTCGAGAGCCCGCGCGTGCTCGTCGTGCGCGACACTCGCGAGTCGGGCGAGATGCTGGAGGCGGCGATCGCGGCCGGCCTCGCATCGGCCGGCGCCGAGGTGCTGCTCGCGGGCGTGTTGCCGACGCCGGCGGCATCGCTCTTGATCCGCCGCCACGGCCTCGATCTCGGCGTCGTCCTCTCGGCCTCGCACAACGTCTACAGCGACAACGGGATCAAGTTCTTCGGCTCGGACGGATTCAAGCTCTCGGACGAGCGCGAGTACGCGATCGAGGAGCACCTGGACGAGGAGGCAGGCGGGGTCGCGCAGGTCGGTCGGATCCGCGAGCTGCACGGCGCTCGCACGGACTACGTGCGCGACCTGCACCAGCGCTTCCAGTCGCTGCGCCTCGACGGGTTGGACGTGCTGCTGGACTGCGCGAACGGCGCCACCTACAGCGTCGCGCCGGCGATCTTCGAGCGACTCGGGGCACGCGTCTCGACGATCGCCGTCGAGCCTGACGGTCGCAACATCAATGACGGGTGCGGCTCTACGCATATCGAGACGCTGCAAGCAGCCGTCGTGAACGGCGGCCACGACGTGGGGTTCGCCTTCGACGGGGATGGGGACCGGGTGCTCGCGGTGGACCGCGACGGCGCGCTCGTGGACGGCGACGAGCTCTTGACGCTCGTCGCGCTGCACCTGCTAGAGGACGGTCGGCTCCCGGGCAATGGGGTCGCGATCACCGTGATGACGAACTTCGCGCTCGTCGCCGCGCTGCGCGCAGCCGGAATCGAGGTCGTGACCACCGCGGTCGGTGACCGCTACGTGCTCGAGGCGCTGCGCGAGCACGGCTACGCGCTCGGCGGCGAGCAGTCGGGGCACATCATCGAGCTCGGCTTTGCGCCGTCGGGCGACGGGATCGCGTCAGCGCTGCTCACGCTCGAGGCGCTCGGCGGACGCGACCTGCGTGTACGGCCGCGAATCGAGAAGCTGCCGCAACGGCTCGTAAACGTCGCGGTGCGCGACCGCGGCGCGCTCGCTGGCGCAAGCGACGTGCATAGCGCGATCGAAAGCGAGGCTGCTGCGCTCGCGGGCCGCGGGCGCGTGCTCGTACGCCCGAGCGGGACCGAGCCCGTGATCCGCGTGATGGTCGAGGCGCCGAGCGCCGAGGAGGCGGATGCCGTCTGTGGGCGGCTAGTTGCACTCGTCGAGCAGGAGCTGGGATAGTCTCGGTCGATGTGCGGAATCATCGGCTACGTCGGTAAGCGCCCAGCCGAGGAGATCCTGCTCAACGGACTGCGCCGGCTCGAGTACCGCGGCTACGACAGCGCCGGGTTGTCGGTGATCTCCGACGGCGAGATCCGCTCGGTGCGAGCGGTGGGGAACCTCGACCACCTGGAGGCGGCGCTCGCACGGCCGGCAGCTGGCGCAGCCGCGACGGCAACTCTCACCCGACCAGCGACGATCGGGATTGCGCACACGCGCTGGGCAACCCACGGTGCAGTCAGCGAGCAGAACGCGCATCCGCTGTGCGACGCGGCCGGCCGGATCCACGTTGTCGTCAACGGCATCGTTGAGAACTACGTTGCGCTGCGCGAACGACTGATCGCCGAGGGTGCGAGCTTCAGTTCGCAGACCGACGCCGAGGTGATCGCGCAGCTGATCGCAAGCGAGTACGACGGCGATCTCGCTGCCACTGTCCAGGGTGCGCTGGGCGAGCTGGACGGCTTCTTCGCGTTCGTCGCTATGGCGCTCGATGAGCCCGAGCTGCTCGTCGCCGCGCGCCGCGAATGCCCGCTCGTCGTCGGCCGGGGCGAGGACGAGACGTTCATCGCCTCTGCCGTGCCTGCGTTCCTCGCCCACACCCGCGCCACCCAGCTCATTGAGAACGGCGAGATCGTCGTGGCGCGCGCTGGCGAGGTGGAGATCCGCGACACGGCCGGCGTGGCGGTCCAGCGCGAGCGCCTCGAGATCACCTGGGATGAGGACACGGCGGAGAAGGGCGGCTACGAGACCTTCATGCTCAAGGAGATCCACGAGCAGGCGGATGCGCTCGCCGAGACGATCAACGATCGCACCGTCCGCGGCGATGGTGTCGACCTGGCGGAGGAGTGCTTCGACGAGGCGCTGCTCGATGGCATCGAACGCGTTGTGTTCGTTGCCTGTGGCACCGCCTATCACGCCGGTTTGATGGGTCGCTACGCGATCGAGGAGTGGGCCGGGCTTCCGGTCGAGGTGGACATCGCGTCCGAGTACCGCTACCGCAATCCGCTGATCGGTCCGCGTGATCTCGTGGTTGGGATCTCGCAGTCGGGCGAGACCGCCGACACGCTCGGTGCGATGCGGATCGCGCGCGAGCGCGGTGCCCGCGTCGTCGCGCTGACGAACGTAATGGGCTCGCAGGCCACGCGCGAGTGCGACGGCGTGCTCTACACGAGAGCCGGCCTGGAGATCGGTGTGGCGGCGACGAAAACCTTCGTCGCCCAGCTCGGCGTCGTCTACTTGCTGGCGTTGCGGCTCGCCGAGCTGCGTGGGACGCTTACACCGGAGCGCCGTGCCGAGCTCGTCGCCGCACTGCGGCACCTGCCCCAGCACGTCGAGGAGCTGCTCGAGGGTCTCGACGAGCGCGTCGATCGGGTCGCCGATTGGTGCTGGAAAGCCGACTTCTTCCTTTACATCGGCCGCCACGCGGGCGTTCCGATCGCACTCGAGGGGGCGCTCAAGCTCAAGGAGATCTCCTATATCTCAACCGATGCCTACGCCGCGGGCGAGATGAAGCATGGGCCGATCGCGATGCTCGATGAGCGCACACCGGTCGTGGCAGTCGCGACGAGATCGCACGTCCTGACGAAGGTCGTGAACAACATCCAGGAAGTGGCGGCGCGCGGCGCAAAGGTGATTGCGGTCAGCACCGCCGGCGACGAGACGGTCACGCCGCACGTCGCGGCGACGATCCCCGTCCCGGCGACGGACTCGATGCTCGAGCCGCTGCTCGCCGTCATCCCGCTCCAGCTGCTCGCGTACAGGATCGCGATGCGACGCGGCCTGAACCCCGATCAGCCCCGCAACCTCGCGAAGACCGTCACGGTCGAGTAGCGGCCGCCGGTGGCCGCCCCGGCCGCCATCCTCGCTTCCTGGTTGCGCGCGCTGAGGGACGCTCTCTCGTGCTCGGGCGACGTGTAGCCTCGTGGGCACGATGACGTCGAGTGCCGCTCGAAGCCATGTGGGACTTGATCTCCTGGAGATCGAGCGGATGGAGCGCGCGCTGGAGCGACGGCCTGGCCTGGCGAGGCGGCTCTTTACGGACGGCGAGCTCGAGTACGCGAACTCGCGCGCGCGGCCGGGCCAGCACCTCGCGGCGCGGTTCTGCGCGAAGGAGGCGGTGACGAAGGCGCTCGGCCTCGCCATGATGGCGCCGCGCGAGATCGAGGTGATCGGTGGTGGTGCAGACGTTGGTCTGCGCCTGCATGGAGCGGCGTTCGCACGGGCACAGGAGCTCGGCGTCGAGGTCTCGGTCTCGCTCACGCACTCACGTGGCCTCGCCGGCGCGGTGGCGGTGCTGTCGTGAGCCTTCCAGCCTGGCTCGTGCCACTGCCCGACGCGCAGCACATGCGCGCGACCGACGCCTGGGCGATCGAGCAGCGGGGCGTGCCGTCGCTCGAGTTGATGGAGCGCGCTGGGACGGGCCTCGCCAATCTCGCGGTCGAACTGGCGCCGAGCGGCCCGATTGTCGTCGTGGCCGGCAAGGGCAACAACGGCGGCGACGGGCTCGTCGCGGCGCGCTTGCTGCGCGACGGCGGGCGCGAGGTGGACGTGCTGTTCGCCGGCGAGCCGGAGGGGCTCACCGCGGATGCCCAGGCCAACCTCGAACGGCTGCCCGGACCGGCACCCGAAGCGCTGATGGGCGAGCTACGCGACGACGCAGCGCTCGTCATCGACGCGTTGCTCGGCACCGGCGCGACCGGCGAACCGCGGGGCGCGATCGGTGAGGCGATCGACCGGATCAACGCGAGCGGCGCGCCTGTGCTGGCTGCTGACGCGCCGAGCGGCGTTGACGCATCGACCGGCACTGTCGCCCGTCGTGCGGTCACGGCCCGCGCGACGGCGACGTTCCACTCGGCGAAGCCCGGACTGTGGATCGAGCCGGGCCGGGCTTGCGCCGGCAGCGTGCACGTGATCGACATCGGGATACCCACGGGCGCGCCGGTCGAGGCGGACGTCGGGCTGATCCGCGACTCGCTGCTCGACGAGCTGCCGCGGCGCCGCGTGGGCTCGACGAAGTTCACCAGCGGCGAGGTTCTCGTCGCAGGCGGCTCGCCGGGACTGACGGGCGCGCCGTCGATGGCTGCGCTAGCCGCGCAGCGCGCCGGCGCTGGCTACGTGACTGCCTGCATTCCACAATCCCTGTCGCTCATCTTCGAGGCGCGCCTGCTCGAGGTGATGACGATCGCACTGCCCGACGACGATGGCAGGCTTGTGCCGGATGGCCTGCAGCGCCTGCTCGAGGCGGCGGAGCGTGCCGGCGCGCTCGTACTCGGTCCGGGCATCGGCCGCAGCGAGGGCGCGCTGCGTTTCGTGCGCGACGCGATCACGCGGGCCGCGCTGCCGATCGTGCTCGATGCCGACGGCCTGAGCGCCTACAACGGCGAGATCACCGCAGTCGCGCAGCGAGGCGGCGTGCCGCTCGTCATCACGCCGCACGAGGGTGAGCTCGGCCGCTTGCTCGGAGTCCCGTCAAGCGAGGTGGCAGCCGAGCGCCTGCGGCATGCACGCGAAGCGGCACGCCTGGCCGCCGCGATCGTCGTGCTGAAGGGGGACGACACGCTGATAACGCATCCCGCGGGCACCGTCGCGGTGAGTCCGGGCGCGACGCCCGCCCTCGCCACAGCCGGCACCGGCGATGTGCTCTCGGGCGTCGTCGGTGCGCTCCTCGCTGCTGGCTGCGAACCGTTCCTCGCGGCCGCCGCAGCCGTGCGACTGCACGCGCTCGCCGGCATCCGCGCCGCCGAGCGTCGCGGCCGCGACGGGATGATCGCCTCCGATGTGATCGACGAGCTCGCGACGGTGCGCACGCGATGAGGGTGCGTGCCCTGGCGCGCGTCAACCTGGCCGCGATCGAACGCAACGCCGCGTTGCTCGCGCGCGCAAGCCCGCAGCTGTGCGCCGTGCTGAAGGCCGACGGCTACGGTCACGGCGCCGTCGAGTGTGCTCGCGCCGCGCTCGCCGGCGGCGCCGGCACGCTCGCCGTGGCGACCGCAAGTGAGGCCGCAGAGCTCCGCGCGGCAGGCATCGACCGCACCGTCATCGTCCTTGGTGCGCTGACGCGCGACGAGCTCGTGCAGGCGCTCGCCGCACGCGGCGAGGTTGTCGCCTGGACCGATGCGCTGCTCGATTGGGTCGCGGCGGCCGGCGGTGGTCGAGTCCACGTCAAGCTCGACACCGGCATGGGGCGCCTCGGCACGCGCGACGGCGCGCTGGCGGATCGACTCGTCGCGCGCGTGCTCGCAACCGACGGGCTCGAGCTCGCCGGGGTCATGACCCACTTCGCGACCGCCGACGAGCCGGATCTGCGCTTCCTCGAAGAGCAGAGCGCACGCTTCAGCGCGTGGCTCGAGCCACTGCGGGAGCGTCACGGCCCGATCATGGCTCACGCTGAGAACAGCGCCGCGCTGCTGCGTACCGGCCACGCGCGCTTCGACATGGCGCGCTGCGGGGTTGCGCTCTACGGTCTCGACCCGTTCGGCGAGGATGCAGCAGCGCGCGGGCTCGAGCCTGCCCTCGAGCTGCGCTCGTGGATCGCCGCGCTCAAGCCTTGCGCACCCGGTGAGAGCGCCGGCTACGGACGGCGTTTCATCGCGGCGGCGGGGACGGTCGTGGGCGTGCTGCCGATCGGCTACGCGGACGGCATCCGCCGTGTGCTCTCGCCGGGTGCGGACGTGCTGATAGCCGGCGTCCGCCGCCCGCTCGCCGGCACGATCAGCATGGACAACCTCGCCGTCGAGCTCGGGCCAGAGCATCGTGTCGAGGTCGGTTCGGAGGCCGTCCTGATCGGCACCAGTGGCGGTGAGCGCGTCAGCGCCGAGGAGCTGGCGCGCCTGGCCGGGACGATCAACTACGAGATCACCTGTGCGCTCAGCCCGCGCGTGCAGCGCGAGTACCACCGCGATGGCGAGCCGCTCGCGGCGTGAAAGCCCGCGCACAAGGCGCCCGAGTGCCGATCCGCTCGAGCTGCTGCGCGGCGCGCTCAGCGCGCAGAGCTGCTGGATCGTCGGTGGTGCCGTGCGCGACAGGCTGCGCGGCGCGCCCGCTCCGGTGGACTTTGATCTCGTTGTCGCAGGCGACGTCGAGCGTGCGGCGCGCACGGTCGGGCGCCAGACGCGCGCCCATGCGTTTCCGCTGTCGGACGCGTTCGGTGCCTGGCGCGTCGTGGCTCGCGACGGCAGTTGGCACGCGGACCTGAACCCGCTGCGCGGCGGCGCGATCGAGCGCGACCTCGCGCTCCGCGACTTCACGGTCAATGCGATCGCCGAACCGCTCGCGGGTGGTGCGCTCGTCGACCCGCTGCGCGGCGTGCGTGACCTCGAGCACGGCGATCTGCGACTTGCGGCGAGCGATGCGCTCGACGCCGATCCGCTGCGCGCACTGCGGCTCGTGCGGATCGCCTGTGAGCTCGCGCTCACGCCCGATGCGCCGGCGCGCGCAGCCGCGCGCAGCGTAGCTCCGCGGCTTGCCGCGATCGCGGCCGAGCGCGTGTACGCGGAGCTGGCGCGGATCCTTGCCAGCGAGCGTGCCGTCGACGGGATGCGGATGGTGATCGAGCTTGGCGTGAGCGGCGCTGTGCTGCCCGAGCTCGATGCGCTCCGCGGTGTCGCTCAGAGCAAGTTTCACCACCTCGACGTGGCGGAGCACACGCTGGCCGTGCTCGGCGAGGTCGTGGCGCTCGATTGCGAACCCGCCGCCGTGTTCGGCACGCAGCACGCCGCAGCGATCCGCGCACTGTTAGATGAGCCGCTGGCGGACGAGCTCACCCGCGGCCTCGCGCTGCGCTTCGGCGCGCTCCTGCACGACATCGCAAAGCCCGAGACGCGAGCCGTCGTCGCAGGCGGGCGTGTGCGCTTTCCCGCGCACGACGAGCTCGGCGCGCAGCGCTCGCGCGCAATCCTGCGCCGCCTGCGCGCAGCCGGGCGCATGCAATCGCATGTCGCGGGCCTCGTCCTGCATCACCTGCGACTGGGCTTCCTCGTCGATCGCGCGCCGCCGACGCGCGCGGATCTCTACGACTATCTGAGTGCCTGCGGCGCGGTCGCCGCCGATGTGACCCTGCTCTCGGTCGCCGACCGCCTCGCCACCGGCGGCGAGCGCTCGGCCCAGATGATCGAAGCCCACGTCGATCTGGCCCGCCAGCTGGTCGGCGAGGCGCTGCGCTGGCACGCCGAGGGTCCTCCGGTCGGGCCGCTGCGCGGAGATGAGCTGGCGGCCGAGCTCGGCATCGCGGGCGGGCCGCGCATTGGCGAGCTGCTGGCGGCGCTCGCGCGCGCGAGCTTCACCGGTGAGGTGGTGACGCGCGCTGACGCGATCGCCTACGCCCGGGCGCGAATTGCGTAGGCTGCGCTCATGCCCGCCGAAGATTGCGTGTTCTGCAAGATTCTCGCCGGCGAGCTCCCGGTGCACGTGATCGCCGAGAGCGAACGCGCATTCGCGTTCGCCGACATCAACCCGGCGACGCGCGGCCACACCCTCGTCGTCCCGCGCTTGCACGTCGCCGACATCCACGAGATCTCCGCCGCCGACCTGACTGCCTGCGTGCTGCTCGCGCAGGACGTGGCCCGCCGCGCCCGCGATCGGCTCGGCGCCGACGGCGTGAACGTGCTGCACTCCACGGGCCGCGCCGCCTGGCAGCTCGTGCCCCACTTCCACGTCCACGTGATCCCGCGCTACGCCGGCGATCAGCTGCGCCTGCCCTGCGCTCCGCCGCCAGCCGACGCGAAGGAGATCGCTGCGATGGCGGCCACCTTGCGCGGCTGAGCCGACACGCACGCTCCGTTGCGCATGTAGCGCGCGACATTTTCGCGGCAATACAGTTCCATAGCCGTATGAAACGTCGTTTCGTATCGATTGCCACAGCCGGCCTGGCCAGTGCCGCGGTGACGGCCGGCGTCTTGCTGCCCGGTGCGGCGTCGGGGACGCTCACCCAGGTCGGCCAGGCACCCGGCGACATCATCGTCTACGGCGGCTCAACCGGGACAACCGGTACGACCGGCATCAGCGGCACGAGCAGCGCGAGTGGCACGAGCGGCACGAGCGGTGCCACGGGCCTGACCGGCGCGACGACGACCGACTACAACACGGCGCCGGTGCCCGAGTGCCCCAACAGCTGCATCGCCCTGACCGAGACGACCGGGTTCCAGGTGAAGGTGGGCTCGGCGGTGTCCATCACCACGATCCCGCGTAGCGGCTCGATCGTCGCTTGGACGATCACGCTTGGCGCGCCGACAACGACGGCGCCGGCGGGACAGGAGAGCCAGACGACCTACTTCGACGGCAACTACGGCGGCCCGGCCGAGGCCGGTATTGCGATCCTCAAGCCCGTCGGGGTCCACCTCAACTACGAGCTCATGGCGCAGAGCCCGCTCGTCCAGCTCGAGCCCTACTTCGGGCAGACAGCGGAGTTCCCGCTCGTGAGCTCGATTCCCGTCAAGAAGGGTGAGATCGTCGCCTTGACCGTGCCGACCTGGGCGCCGGTCCTCGCGCTCGACGACGCCGCCGGAACCACGTACAGCAAGTACGTCTCATGGCGCGCCAGCCGACCAAAGGTCGGCTGCACCAAGTCGACGACGCTGAGCTCGCAGACTGCACAGCGGGCGCTGGCGTCCGTCGTGCAGTACCCCTGCCTCTACCAGAAGGCCCGTCTCGCGTACTCGGCGCTGCTCGTAACAACGCCGTAGGACGGTGAACTAAGTCCCGCCGGTTGGCCCGGAGGAAGGTGCCGCCGCGCCGCCGCCGGCACCAAGGGCCGACGATCCACCGCCGCTCCCGGTACCCGTTCCCGTCCCGCTCCCGCCGGTCGTCCCGGTGCTCGAGCTCGTCGTAGTGCCGGCGCTCGTCCCGCCGCCGACCGAGCTCGTCGGTGTGGTACCCGTGGTCGGGGTGGAGTTGCTGGACGATGAGCTCGAGCCCGTGCTGCCGGTGGTGCCGGTCGTGCCGGTCGTGGACGTCGCCTGTGATGGGGTGACCGTTGTCGTGACGGTCGGCTGCGCGGCGATGTTGGGGACGTTCTGCGGCGCCTTTTCTGATTCGGTCACGCCGCCGCAGCCGGCGATCGCGAGTGCCCCGAGAGCCGTGGCCGTGAGGGCGCTCGCTCGGGGTGAGCGCCGCCAGGGAAGCGGCGTGCGCATGCTCAAGCCCCGATCGGGTCCATCCGGCGCCCGCACGTCGGGCAATCGTTGAGATCCTTCTGCGCGAGCTGCTCGCACCAGGGGCAGAAGCGCAGGTGCTCGATCGACCACGGCAGCCGTGAGTTCGATGGTGCCAGCGGCAGCAGCCTCCCCACGACCTCGAGCGGCTCGCCCGTCTCACGGTCGACGTAGACGCGATCCTGCTCGGCTTCGACGATCAGCTCGCGCCCTGTTGAGGGCGTACGCATCCGGTAGCGCTGGCCGTTGCTCATGCCTAGATGCTATCGGGCGCAATGGCGGGACGCCGCCGCCCTGACGCTGTCCGCACGCACACTAGACTGGAGATTGCGGGGATGACGCAGCCAGGCTCAGAGGAAAAGACGCTGGTTGGCGACGTCATGAGTGAGGCGGTGCTAGCCGTCGCTCCGGGCGTCACGTTGCGTGAGGCTGCACAACAGATGGCCCGCCGCCGGCTCGGCGCCGCGGTCGTGCAGGAGCCCGACGCGGAGGGGTTCTCGATCATCACCGAGCGGGACGTGCTCGTCTCGCTCGCGGTCGGCGAGGATCCGGACGTCGAGACCGTAGGCACGCACGCGACGCGCGACGTCGTCTTTGCCGCACCTAGCTGGACGCTGGCCGAAGCGGCTGTGACGATGATCCGTGGCGACTTCCGCCATCTGATCGTGATCGACGGCGCGAAGGTGATCGGCGTCCTCTCGTTGCGTGATGTCGTGCGCACCTGGACGCACGACGGCGAGCTCGTCGACATGCCTGCGACGGTCAGCCTGCAGCGCCGCGAGCCGGACTAGGACTGTCCTCAGTGGTGGTGGCTCGGCGGCAGCTCGCCGATGTCAGCCAGCGTCGTGCGCAGCCAGATCACGGCCACCGGGATCGCGAGCGCGAGGCCGATGATCACGAGGACGATGCTGATCGTGATGCCGATCAGCGCCAGCGTGATGCCCGCCGCAAGCAGGATCGGCAGGATCGAGGGACCCGGGATGTGGAGCTCCTCGCCAACCGGCGGCACCGGTTCACGCTGCGCGCCGCGTTCGAACTCGTGCTCGCTCGTCACGACACCCAGACTGCGGCGGCGACGAAGGTCAGGCCGAACATGAACAGCGAGAACGCCGCGATCATCAGCGCTAGGCGGATGTTGGCGTTGGCGAGCTTGCGGTCCACGTCGGAATCCTAGAGGCGCGCGTCGAGCACCATCGCGGCGAAGAGCAGCGCGAGATAGACGAGTGAGAAGAGGTAGAGCTGCAGCGCCGCACGTCGCGTGGCCAGGCGGTAGAGGCGGATCGCGCCGAACATGAAGGCGAACCCGAGCACCATCGAGGCCGCCAGATAGACACCGCCGAGCTCACCGGCACAGAACGGGAGCTGCGTCACCGCGTAGAGCAGCACCGAGTAGATCAGGATCTGCCGGCGCGTCTCGGTTTCGCCGCGCACGACCGGCATCATCGGCACGCCGACCTTCGCGTACTCGTCCTTCATCAGCAGGCTCAGTGCCCAGAAGTGCGGCGGCGTCCAGTAGAACACGATCGCGAACAGGAACACCGCCGTCCAGGCGAGATGGCCCGTTGCTGCGGCCCAGCCGACGAGTGGCGGCACAGCGCCGGCGGCGCCGCCGATCACGATGTTCTGGGGCGTCCGGCGCTTCAGCCACATGGTGTAGACGCCGACATAGCCGGCGAAGCCGACGAACGAGAGCCCGGCGGCAAGCCAGTTGACCGTGCTGCCGAGCAGCAGCACGGAGGCGATCACGAGCAGGATGCCAAACCGCAGCGCAGCCGCTGGTGAGACGCGCCCGCCCGGGATCGGCCGGTCGCGGGTGCGCGCCATCTTCACATCGATGTCGCGGTCGTAGTAGTGGTTGATCGCACCGGCGCCGCCCGCCGACAGATAGCCGCCGAGGCAGGTGAGCGCGACGCGCAGCGGCGAGGCGCTGGCTGCGACATACATCGTCGCGACCGTCGTCAGCAGCAGCAGGGACTGTACTTTCGGCTTGGTCAGCGCGACATAGTCGGCGAGCAGCTGGCGCACAGGGCTCAGCTCGCGCGCTGCTGCCGCGCCGGCGGTTACTGCCTTTGCCTGCGAGATCGCCATCTCGGCTCGCTACGCCCTCACCTTGATCTCAGCCGGGGTGCGCTCGCGCGCTCCCGATCCCTCCCTCGACCGTCTTTCGATCTCCCGCCGGATGTCCTTCATCGGCTCCAGCGAGCGAACGCGTGGAATCTCATCAAAGTTGTTGATCGGAGGCGGCGAGGTCGTGAACCACTCGAGCGTGTTGGCCTTCCACGGATCCGGTCCGGCGACTGTTCCGTGATGCAGCGAGCGCCAGACGTTGATGATCGTCAGCAGGACTCCGAACGCCAGGATCCAGGAGCCGACCGTCGAGATCTGGTTGTAGAGCTGGAGATTGCCGACGTTCGCGTACTCGTAGACCCGCCGCGGCATGCCGTCGAGGCCGAGCGAGTGCTGGATCATGAACGTGACGAGGATCCCGACGAACATGAACCAGAACGACCACTTGCCGAGCCGCTCGCTGAGCATGCGGCCGGTGATCTTTGGGAACCAGTAGTAGATCCCGGCGAAGATGCCCATCGTCGATCCGCCGACGAAGACGAAGTGGATGTGGGCGACGACGAAGTAGGTGTCAGAGAGCTGCCAGTCGACCGGGATCATCGCGAGGAAGATCCCGGACAGGCCGCCAATCGTGAACAGACCGACCATGCCGGTGGCGAACATCAGCGGCGTTCGGAACTCGATCGAGCCCTGCCACAGCGTGCCGATCCAGTTGAAGATCTTGATCCCCGTCGGCACCGCGATCAGGAACGAGCTGATCATCGCGAAGATCAGGACGACGAGCGGCGTCGGCGTCGTGAACATGTGGTGGACCCACACGAGCAGCCCGAGGAACGAGATCATGATCGTCGAAGCGGCGATCGCCTTGTAGCCGAAGATCGGCTTGCGCGCGAACACCGGCAGCACCTCGGAGATGATCCCGAAGGCGGGCAGGATCAGGATGTAGACCTCAGGATGGCCGAAGAACCAGAACAGGTTCTGCCACAGCAAGACCGATCCGCCGTTTGCGGTGCTGAAGAAGTGCGTGCCGAAGTGGCGGTCGAGCAACAGCATCGTGACCGCGCCGGCGATCACCGGGATCGCGATGATCAGCAGCAGCGAGTAGGCGAGGATCGACCAGACGAACAACGGTAGTCGCGACCAGCTCAAGCCGGGCGCGCGCATCTTGGCGACCGTGACGTAGAAGTTGATCGATCCGAGGAGCGAGGACAGGCCCGTCAAGTGGACGAGGTAGATCCAGGCGTCGACGCCGCCCGACGGAAGGTAGGTGGACTCGGCGAGCGGCACGGTTGAGATCCAGCCGGCCTCGGGCGGGCTCCAGAAGACCGACGAGTAGAGCACGATCCCGCCGGCCAGGAACAGCCAGTAGGAGAGCGCGTTCAGGCGCGGGAAGGCCATGTCGCGCGAGCCGATCATCAGCGGCACGAAGTAGTTCCCGAAGCCGGCGAGCATCGGGACGATGAACAGGAAGACCATCGTCGTCCCGTGCATCGTGAAAAGCTGGTTGTAGACCTCGGGGCTGACGAGCGTGTTGTTCGCCTCGCCGAGCTGCAGGCGAATCATCAGCGCCTCGGTCCCGCCGAGGATGAAGAACGCGAACGACGTGACCAGGTAGAGGATCCCGATCCGCTTGTGGTCGGTCGTCGTGATCCAGCTCATGATCCCCCGCGGCGCGGGCTCGACGCGACGGGCGACGATCTGCGGTGCGGGGCTAAGCGCTACGGTTGCCATCGCCGTCCTCTCTCAGCAGCTCTTCACGAACTCGACCGACTGCGCGCCCTGATGTGCGCTCAGCTCCTGACGGCACGCTTGCGCCTGCAGGTCCGCCTTGTGGAGATAGAGCTCCTGCAGCACCAGCCAGCGCTGGAACTGCGCCGGGGGCACCGCTGTCACCTCGGCGATCATCCGCGTGTGACCACGCCCGCAGAGGAACGAGCACTGGCCGGGGTAGTTGCCCGGCTTGGAGATCTTGAACCAGGTGTTGCTCGTGTAGCCGGGGACGGCCTGGACCTTCGCTCCGAGCTTGGGAATCCACCACTCGTGCACGACGTCCTTCGAGCGGACGTGGAGGATGACGGTCGTGTTCGTCGGCACGACCATCTGGTAGTAGGAGTACGGCGTCCCGAGCCCGTCGGGGCTGGGCGAGTAGTTCGTGTAGACGTACTGCCAGATGTATTGCATGCCGATCACGTCGATCGTCAGCGCGCGGCCGTTGGGCGGCTTGAGCGAGCCGGTCGTGACGTACTCCGATCCGGACAGGTTGAGACCGTTCGGTCCCGAGTTGGTCGGGTCGCGGATGTCGCGCAGGTCGAGGAAGGTCACCGTTGCAAGCGCCACCAGCACGAGCGCGGCGCCGACCGTCCAGCCGATCTCGAGTCGCGCGCTGCCATGCACCTGCTTGGCTTCGCGCCCCTTGCGGGCGCGGAAGCGAACCAGGCAGTAGATGAGCGCGCCCTCCACGCCGACGAAGATCACCGCCGCGATGATCAGCGTGATCAGGTAGAGGCTCCAGATGTGGTTCGCTGCCGGTGAGCCGCCCTTCTCGGGGGTCAGCGCGCTCGCGAACGCGTCCGGCGCGAGCAGGAGGCCGAGCAGAGCGACCGAAGCGAGGGCGCCAAGCGTCCTGCGGCGGCGGAGCATGGTGAGCACGTGTCCTCGCAACGTCGCCGCGGATTCTATTCACGCTTGGGCGCTGGGCGCCGGTTCCCGGCCCGCAGGGGCGCGCGGACGATACGGTTCATGCATGCGCGTTCCGCTGATCGGGGTTGCCGCTGCGCTCGAGCAAGCGAGCTGGGGCGTCTGGGATCAGACGGCGGTGCTGCTGCCGCAGAGCTACGTTCGCGCGCTGCAGGGGGCCGGCGCCGTCGTCCTGATGCTGCCGCCCGACCCGGCCGTCACGGCGCAGCCGGACCTCGTGCTCGATCTGCTCGACGGACTGCTGCTCGCCGGGGGCGCCGACGTTGATCCCGAGCTCTACGGCGCCGACCGCGCCGCCGAGACTCAGCAGGGCGCGCGTGAGCGCGATGAGTTTGAGATCGCGCTGGCCGCCCGCGCGATCGAGCGCGACATCCCGTTCCTCGGGATCTGCCGCGGCATGCAGGTGCTCAACGTGGCGCGCGGCGGCACGCTGATCCAGCACCTGCCAGATCACGTCGGGCACGGCGAGCACCTGCGCGTCCCGGGGAGCTTCGCCGACGCCGACCACCCCGTGCACCTCGCCAAGGGCTCGCTCGCCGCGTTCGCGGCGGGCGAGGAGCATCACGCGACGCTCTCACATCACCACCAAGGCGTTGACCGGCTCGGCGCCGAGCTCGTGATCAGTGGCTGGGCTGACGTGGACGAGCTGCCGGAAGCGATCGAGATGCCCTCGAAGCGCTTTGCGCTCGGCGTCCAGTGGCATCCCGAGGCCGACGAGGCGAGCCGCGTCATCGCCGCGCTCGTCCGGGAGGCGCGGGACTACGCGCTCGCGCGGGCGGCCTGACGACTCAGCGATCATCCACTGGGCGTTCCGCCTGCCGCCTTGCGCTGCGGACGCTTGGCTACGCAGCGATCGCGGGAGGGCTCGCCCTGCCGCTCGTCCGCCGGCGACTAGGTCTGCGCCCCGCCACTGTGCTCGCCGGCGGCGCGCTCGCGCCGCTGGCGGCTTCCGTCGTCTGGCCGCGTAGGCGCGGCCGTGACATTGCGGTCTGCGCGCTCCAGATGTACGTCTACCTCGCTGCCTACAAGATGCCCAACGACGATCCCGGCGCGCTCGAGCGGCGCGTCCTGGTGGACTACCCGATCGCGCTCGACCGCTTGATCGGGTTCGGCGAGCTGCCAACCGCGCGACTGCAGCGGATGCTGCACCGCGACGGCAGCTTCAGCTCGCTCGAGCAGGTGCTCGTTTGGGCTCATTGGGCGTGGTTCGCGACGCCGCATGCTTCGCTGCTGTACGTGCGCGCGCGCGACCGCCGCCGGTTTGCCCGCGCGGCGGCGATGACCTACGCCGTGTTCGACATCGGCGCGATCGCCTACTGGCTCTTGCCCACCGCGCCCCCGTGGTATGCAGCCGAGCGTGGCCGCCTCGATGGCTCCGCGGATGACCGCACGCTGCTCGTGCGGCGGTTGATGGTCGAGTACGGGGAGAGCTTCTGGCAGGAGCGCTGGGCCCCGCTCTACAGTGTGTTCGGCGGCAATCCGCTCGCTGCTATGCCCTCACTGCATTTCGCAACGTCGTCGATGGCCGCGCTGCTGCTGAGCGAAGCAGGCTTCCTGCCTGGCATTGTCGGTGTGAGCTACGCCGTCTTGCTCGGCTTCGCCCTCGTCTACCTCGGCGAGCATTACGTTGTGGATCTCGTAGGCGGCGTCGCGCTGTGTGCGGCCGTGGTCGCCGGCGCACCACTCCTGCGGACACCGCTCGCGCGCTGCGCCCGACTGGTGGAGGCGGCGCACCGTCGCCTCCTCGAACCGGCGCTGCGCTGATGGTCACGCGGTCTGAACGACGCCGCTGGGCGAGTGTCGATCAGACGCAGATCGCGAGCCTGCACGGTGGCCCTGAGGAGCTCCCCCGCATCCACCTCACGCGCCAGCGCGCGTTCGCGCTGTCGCTGTTTGTCGCCTCGACGATCGGCTTCCTCTACTTCGTTCTGCCGAAGCTCACGGGCCTCGGCCAGACGTGGGATCGCATCAATCACGGCGCGCCCGGATGGCTGGTCGTCGCGGTCTGCTTCGAGGCGCTGTCGTTTGGCGGCTATGTCGCGCTGTTCAGAACGGTGTTCGTGCGCGACGGGCACGCGCGGATCGACTGGCGCTCGAGCTATGAGATCACGATGGCCGGGCTTGCCGCGACACGCCTGTTCGCCAGCGCTGGCGCCGGTGGCGTAGCGCTCACCGCCTGGGCGTTGCGCCGCTCGGGGATGCCGCGGCGCGCCGTTGCGGCGCGCATGGTCGCTTTCATGACGCTGCTCTACGGCGTCTACATGGCTGCGCTCGTGCTCTTCGGCATCGGGTTGCGTACGGGCGCTCTCCCGGGGGGCGGGAGCTTCGCGATAACGATCGTGCCGGCGATCTTCGGCGGCAGCGTGATCTTGCTCGCGCTGCTGCTGACGCGCCTTCCGCGCCAGGTCGAGCGCCGGATCGAGGCGGTTTCGCGGCACACGGTGCACGGGGTGTCGTTGCGCGGGCGTCTGCTCGGACTCCCAGGTCTCGTCGCTGACGGCGTGCGCGGCGCGCTCGAGATCGCTGCGTCGCGCGATCCGCTCGCGCTCGGCGCGATCGCTTGGTGGGGCTTCGACATCGCGACCCTCTGGGCGTCGTTTCACGCGTTCGGCACGCCGCCGCCGTTCACGGTCCTCGTGATGGCCTACTTCGTGGGCATGTTCGGCAATCTGCTGCCGCTCCCCGGCGGCATCGGCGGCGTCGACGGCGGCATGATCGGCGCGCTGATCGCATTCGGCGTCAACGACCCGCTGGCCGTCGTCGCCGTGCTCGTCTATCGCGGGTTCGCGTTCTGGCTGCCGACGATCCCCGGGGCGATCGCGTACTTCCAGTTGCGCCGCCGCGTCCAGACCTGGGTGGCGAGTCCCGACGACGCCGAGCCGGGTCCGCGCCGGGCGCCGAGGACGAGCGGCAGCTCCCGCGCCTTCGGCCTCGACAGCGCGAGTGATTGACCGCGGCGCTATACTATAAAAAGTAAAGTATAGGTCAGGAAAGCCAATGCCAACCCCCGAGAAGGTGATCATCATCGGCAGCGGGCCCGCCGGCTACACGGCGGCGCTCTACACGGCTCGCGCCGAGCTCGACCCGCTCGTGGTCGAGGGCTTCGCGTGGGGCGGGCTGCTCCAGCAGACGACGGACGTCGAGAACTTCCCTGGCTACCCCGAGGGGATCACCGGACCGGAGATGATGCAGCAGCTGCGCGACCAGGCCGAGCGCTTCGGGGCGCGCCTGCTGAGCGAGCAGGTGACACGGGTCGAGCTCGCCAGTGAGCCGGGCGGGCTGCATCGCGTCTGGATCGACGAGCAGGAGCACACAGCACGCGCAGTGATCCTCGCGATGGGCGCCGAGCACAAGAAGCTCGGAATCCCCGGCGAAGCCGAGCTCGCGGGCCGTGGCGTCAGCTACTGCGCGACCTGCGATGCGGCCTTCTTCAGGGACCACGACGCGATCGTCGTCGGCGGCGGTGACTCGGCGATGGAAGAGGCGATCTTCCTCGCGAAGTTCTCACGCAAGGTGACGATCGTGCACCGGCGCGAGGCGTTTCGTGCCTCGCGCATCATGCTCGACCGCGCACGCTCCGTGGAGAACATCGAGCTCCTCACGCCGTACGTCGTCGAGGAGCTCGTCGCCGGCGAGAGCGGGTCCCTAGCGCACGCCCGCCTGCGCCACACCGAGACGGGCGAGCCGCTCGAGCTGGCGGTCACAGGCGCCTTTGTGGCGATCGGCCACGAGCCGACCTCCGAGCTCGTGCGCGGGCAGGTCGAGCTGGACGCAAACGGCTACGTCGTCGTCGACGGCCGCTCGACGCGAACGAACCGGCCCGGTGTCTTTGCGTCTGGCGATCTCGTCGACCACACCTACCGGCAGGCTGTCACAGCCGCCGGCTCGGGCTGCCAGGCCGCGCTCGACGCGGAGTGGTATCTGCGCGACACGCCCGCGCTCGCGCTTGCCGGTGCCGCCTGAGCGCAGCGCGCGTAGGACAGCGCATTGGTCTCGCGGCATCCGAGCAGCGATCGCAGCAACGCTCGGGCGGCCGTTGCCGGGCTGCTCGTCGTAGCACTCGAGCTCGCGCTGCTCGCGATCTGGCAGCGCAACGGCTACTGGGACTTCTCCGATGGCGTCTATGCGGACACGGCGCGCGAGGTGCTCCGTGGCGTGAGCCTCTACAGCGGCGTCGCGGGAGCGCAGCCGCCGCCGATCTATCTCGTCGGCGCCGGGCTGCTGGCGCTCCACGACGGCCTTGCCTCGCTGCGCGCCGGAATGGCGGTGGCCGAGCTCGCGAGTGCCGCGCTCGTCGCGACCGCCGTCTGGCGGCTGTGCGGCCGGGCCTGGCTCGCGCTCGTCGCCGCGCTCGCGACTCCGCTGCTGCCGATCGCCCTGCACGAGCACGCCCAGCTGATCCCGGAGACCGTCGCCGCACCGCTGATCATCGGCGGCGCGCTGTGCGTGGCGCGTCCGCGGTGGGCGCTCGCCGGCGGCGCCCTGCTCGCGCTCGCAGCGGCGTTCAAGCTCGCGTTCGTGCTGCCGGCACTCGCCCTCGTGCTCGTCGCGGCTGACCGCCCCCGTGCGGCCATCGGTCTCGTGGCCGCCGGCGTTGTGCTCGGCGTCGTCGCATTGCTGGCATACGGCACACCGCTGTGGACCGAGACCGTCCGGGCGCAATTCGAGGTCGGGCAGGCGCCGCTTCATTACGTCGGTGGCCTGATCGCGCAGGCTGCCTGGAATGAGCTGCCGCTGCTGTTCATTGCCGCGCCGGTCGCCTGGGCCGCGCTCCAGAGGCGGTCGTACTCACGCGACCCGGCGCTCGAGCGGGCGCTGCTCGCAGCCGCGGCCGCCGGCCTGCTGCTCGGCCTGAGCCTGTTCAAGCGCGGCTCCTACATCAGCGTGTTCATCGTCGCCGAGCCGCCGCTGCTCGCGCTCGCCGTGCTCGGCGCGGGCGGGCTGTGGCAGACCGGCTGGCGGGCGCGGCTCGCCGTGGCAGCGCTGCTCGCGCTGCTGGCCGCGCAGTCGGCTTCGCTGCTGATCGACCCTGCCGACCCCGTGGTCGCACGGCGGCCAGGCGCCCAGTCGGGCCTGGCGATCGGTGCCTCGCCTTCGCTGGTGAACCGCGCTGTCGCGCTCGCACGCCGCTGCCCGCCACAGCGCGCCTACCCTGGCGCGCCCTACATCGCGTTCCTCGCCGATCGAAGGATGCCCGGCGAGCAACCTGACACCTTCATGCTGAGCTTCGCGTCCGCCGACGCCGCATTCGCACGTCGCGCCGCCGCCGATCAGCCGCGCTGCTGACTCTCGATCTCGAGCAGCACGGCCTTTCGCTCGATCCCGCCCGTGTAGCCGCCGAGGCCGCCGCCGGCGTGGCGCACGCGGTGGCAGGGGATGACGATCGGCAGCGGGTTGGAGCCGAGCGCGTTGCCGGCGGCGCGGGCAGCGCGCGGGCTGCCGGCTGCCGTCGCGACCTCGCCATAGCTGCGCGCCGCGCCGTAGGGGATCCGCGCCGTCGCCGACAGGACGCGGCGGCGGAACCCCCTGATGTCGCTCCAGTCGAGCGGCGCGTCGAAGCGCGTGCGCCGGCCGGCGAAATACTCGTCGAGCTCGCGCCGCCAGGGGTCGAGTGCCGCCACCGACTCGACGATCCGCGGGGAGCGTCGCGCTGCGAGGCGTTCGAGCTCGGCGTCGAGGTCGGTGCGAGCGTCGGTGTAGTGGAGCACGACGAGTCCGCAGCGACCCGCGACGAGCAGCAGGTCGCCGAGCGGGCTCGCGAGCATCGCGTAGGCGAGGTCAGCGCTCCAGCTCGACGCCGCGCGCGTGGCGAAGCGTCGCGCTGCCGCTGCCGCGTGCGAGTCCGGTGCCCCGAGCATCGTTTGCAGCCCATCTGTCATCCGACCACCTCCCGCAATCGTTTCATTCCCTCGTGGAGCGAGCGCCGTGCGGCCTCCTCGGAACAGCCGATCGCGGCGGCGACGTCGCGGTGCGGAAGATCGACTGCGAAGCGCAGCAGCACGGCCGCGCGCTGGCGCGGGGGCAGTTCGGCGACCGCGCCCCAGATCTGCTCGTTGCGCTCGGGCGCAGGCGGCGCGATGGGATCCGGCGCAGCGTCGAGGGGCAGCTCGCGACGCGCCCGCCGCGTGTGGTCGATCGCCTTGCGGTGAGCGATCGTGAGCAGCCAGGCACGCACGTTCGAGTAGCTGTGCAGTCGTGGGTAGGCGCGCAGCGCTGAGAGGAACGTCTCCTGGAAGCAGTCCTCAGCAGCCTGTGCTCCGACCATCCCGCGCAGGTAGCGCCAGACCGCATCGCCATGGGTTTCGAGCGCACGCTGGAAGGGTGGTAACGCGTCCACCTGCTCATAACGTTGGCGGGGCGCTGAACGTGAGATCGCCCGACGATAATCGCGATGTGGCGCGAATGCTCTTCATCGGTGGGGGCGCCCGCGCGCGCGGCCTCGTGAGCGAGCTCACGCAGCAGGGCCACGCGGTGCGGATCACGACGCGCAGCGAGGATGGGCGCACCGCGATCGAGGCGGTCGGCGCCGAGTGCTGGATCGGCACGCCCGATCGCGTCGGATCCCTGCGCTACGCGCTCGAGAACGTGACGATCGCGTGCTGGCTCCTCGGCACCGCCCGCGGTCCCCGCGACGAGGTTGCTGCCCTGCACGGGTCGCGGCTCGCGTTCTTCTGCACGCAGACGATCGACACGACCGTGCGCGGTCTGCTCTACGAGGCTGCCGGCTGCGTCGACGCAGACCTGCTCCAGTGCGGGGCCGAGCTGATCGCGACGGCCGCCGCCCACAACGCGATCCCCCTGCGCATCATCAGCGCCGATCCCGCGGACGAGGGAGCATGGCGGGCGCAGGCAAGCACGGCGCTCGCTGCGCTCCTGGGTACCGGCCGTTAGATCAGCGCGAGCCGTGCCAGCAGCTCGTCGAGCATGAACGCCGTGGCACCCCAGATCATGAGCCCGCCGGCCGTGAACGTCGGCGTCTCGCGCTCGCCGTCGGGCAGCACTATCATCGCCCGGCCGCGGCTCGCCGCGAGCTCCTCCAGCGTCAGCTCGTGGACCGCCTCGACCTCCCCGACGGCCGGGCGCCAGGCTGCGGGTCGTTCGATCGCGCCAACCACCGGATAGACGGCGAAGTCGGACGGCGGCACATAGAGCGGGCGCAGCGCCCCGAGGACCTCGACGTTGCTCGGCGGGAGGCCGATCTCCTCGTGTGCTTCGCGCAGCGCCGTGCCGACCAAGTCTGCGTCTGTGTTCTCCACGCGCCCGCCGGGGAAGGAGATCTGGCCGGCGTGTCGCGGCAGGTCCTGCGGCCGCTGCGTGAACACGGCGCACAGCTCGCCGTCGAGCTCGTGCAGCGGCACGAGGACAGCGGCCCTTGCGCCGGCGACGAGCTCGATCGCCGATGCTTCAGCAGGGTCGAGCAGGACCGCGCGCAGGCGGGCGACCTGGGTCGCCCTCACGAGCTGAGCGGGTTGAACAGGAGCCCGGTCAGGAGCTTGGGGAAGAAGTAAGTCGACTTCGGCGGCATGTTCTCGCCGCTGGCGGCGACGTCGCGCACCTGCTCGACCGGTGTCGGACGCAGCACGAACGCCGCGTCGTATGCGCCGCTCTCGATGAGCGCGAGCGCCTCCTGGGCGTCGCGGGCATAGCCGAAGTCACGCAATTGTGAGATGTCCTCGTCGTGCAGGCCGAGGGCGTGCTTGAGCAGCAACGACTCGAGTACGCCCGTATCGAGCCGGCGGTAGGCGGGCGAGCGATTTGCCAGCGCCGCTTCGGCGATCCCCTGGTCCCTCAGTATTAGGCGGCGCGGCTCGCGCGTGCGAACGTCGATATAGCCGAGCTCGAGCGGCCCGTCCCCAGCCGCCGGCGCGATCCGTGCGGGCGCGACCGGGCGGTCGCTGAAGTCGGCGGCGATCGTCGCGTCGAGCGCCTTCCAGCGCTTCGCATCGAGGCCGCGTACGAGCCGGTGCGTCGGAAAGATCGTGAGGCCCGGATCCTCC
>Ga0187771_10000491_pt1 | contig 24653 bp, 25 predicted proteins | sample 0116_SJ02_MP15_1_FD_133139 | JGI IMG/M metagenome (GOLD analysis project Ga0187771, IMG submission 133139) | Tropical peat soil microbial communities from peatlands in Department of Meta, Colombia - 0116_SJ02_MP15_10_MG | ecosystem: Environmental > Terrestrial > Soil > Wetlands > Peat | place... | reverse complement strand
TGTAAAAATTTTGATGGATTTCATACTAACAGAATTTGCGAATGAGGCAACAAAAGATAAGCTAAGGCCACTGTTTTGCGCAATTGGTGCTTGATTCCGGCTGTGAAGGCCCAACGAACGTTGCACCTGCTTGCATTTTTCAAATATCGACGATATTATTATCCGAATATGCATTCCTTGCGGGATTTGGTCTGCAAAAAACACACGATACGGTAAAGCAGGCCATGCGCCGCTTTTGCTCAAGGATTGATGATGGCCATTTCGCTGACGATCCGGCGACTTTTATCGATACAACCTATTGATTTGCCGGTCTTCCATCCCATTGCACTCAAACTGGTTCATCTGCTTTCCGATTTCAATTATACCATCGATGAATTGGTGAATACCGCCAACGACGATCAGGCGCTTGTCGGGCAGATTCTGAAAATGGCGAACTCGTCCAGTTATATTGGGCGGGTCAAGGTGGAAACGATCAAAGATGCGCTCATCCGGCTGGGGGCGCACCATGTCTCCAATCTGGCCATGTCGGCCTCCCAGGCTGCGCTGCATGCCTCGCGCAACAGCACGGTCAATGCCGTCATGAGGGAGTTGTGGTTTCATTCCCACGGCTGCGCCGTTGGTTGCCGCTGGGTGGCCATGAACACCGGGCACCGCGATCTGGCGGAACAGTGCTATCTGGCAGGGTTGCTTCACGATGTGGGCAAGTTGTATCTGATCAAGGCCCTGGAACGGATAACCAACGCCGGTGTCGCCCAGGCGGCGCTGGAGCGGGAGCTCTTGCTGGAGATATTCGATGAAATGCATGTGGAGCAGGGGAATCGCCTGATGGAGCATTGGAACATGCCGCCAGTCTATCGCACAGCCGTGGACAGGCATTCCAACCCGGTTTTCGATCCCGCCGACCTGGCCCTCGTCATCGTCCGGCTCGTGAATGTTGTCACCCGTACCTGCGGCCTGAGTTTCGTCGCGGCGCCGGATCAACCGCTGGCGGAGCTTCCCGAGGCGGTCCGGCTCGGTATGGGCGAGCGGCAGTTGGAAGATCTTGTCAGGGTGTTGGAAGAGACCCGGTGTGTCTCATTCCTCCCTTCCCAGGAGTGATGCGCCGGGCGGCGCGTCACCTTTGCCTCGATTTCCGGAGTATGGCGCAATAATGGAGAAATATCTGAAGATAGCGGTTTTTCTGGCCTTTGTTGCCGTTACTGTTGCAGGCAGGGATGCCTACCCGTTCTGTTTCGAGGAAGCGGGGAAGATGTATGGCATCAATCCATTGGTCCTGAGATCGATCGCCAGGGTCGAATCGAATTTCGTACCTGAAGCGGTCAACAAGAACGCCAATGGCACCTTCGATGTGGGGCTGATGCAGATCAATACCATCTGGAAACCGGTAATCGGCGAAGAGCGGTGGAAGTATCTCGGAGACGCCTGCTACAATACGAAAACCGGCGCATGGATACTGGCAACCTGCATAAACAAATACGGCTATAACTGGAAGGCAATCGGCTGCTATAACAGCCAGACGCCCGGAAAAAGCGAGGCCTATGCCAAGAAAGTGTTCAGCCACCTGAAGCAGCTGGAGTACCATAAAGAACCCCAGCCGCTGGACAGCGAAATGAAAACGGTCATGCTGGACCAGGTCAACAGCCTGGTTGAAGCCGCACAGCAGGGCAAAGGAACGGAAAAGAAAGTCAAGTTCGTTCCCTATGTGCACGTCACCCGTCAGACCTTGCGCGAACCCCCTTCTCCTCCTCCCGGGGAAACCGTGCATTCCGCACAAGAGCTCCCGGGCTTCTCCCCCCTTCCCACGCTTTCACCATCCCGGTAGCCCCGGGCTTTGTGTCGAACCGGAAAAGGGGATGCTGCGTTACTTGCCCCCCAGGAGAACCGCAACCCCATGTCCCACAGCCCGCATCCTTTTCACAACCTTATCCCCGGCCTCATAATGGATGCCGTTGAAAGCCAGGGCTTTTGCTGCGATTGCCGTACGTTTGCCCTGAACAGTTACGAAAACCGCGTTTATCAGGTGGGCATCGAGGGCGGGCAGCCGCTGATCGCCAAATTTTACCGCCCCGGCCGCTGGAACGACGAGCAGATTCTCGAAGAGCATCGTTTCTGTTTCGAGCTGGCCGAACATGAACTGCCGGTGGTCGCGCCTTGGACCAATGCCGCCGGCGAGAGTCTTTTTCACCACAACGGTTTCCGTTTTGCCCTCTATCCGCGCCAAGGGGGGCATGCCCCGGAGTTCGACAACCTGGATAACCTGCTGATCCTCGGCCGCATGCTGGGCCGTATCCATCGCATAGGCGCCGTGCAGCCGTTCGATCGCCGGCCGCTCCTCGACACCCGAAGCTTCGGTTATGCCAGCGTCGAATTGATCCGCGAACGCTTTATTCCTGAAGAATACCGGGCAAGCTATACTGCTGTGACCGATCAACTGCTGAAGGCCATGGACGCGACAGTGGCCGAAGCCGGTCCGGTCCGCATGATCCGTTCCCATGGCGACTGCCATGGCGGAAACATCCTGTGGCGGGACAATGCGCCCCACTTCGTGGATTTCGACGACGCACGCATGGCGCCGGCGGTGCAGGACCTCTGGATGATGCTCTCCGGCGACCGCCGGCGCCGGATCGCCCAATTGGACGCGCTGATCGAAGGTTACAGCGAGTTTTCCGACTTCAACCCGGCGGAACTGCGCCTGGTTGAAACCCTGCGTACCCTGCGCATGCTCCATTACAGCGCCTGGCTGGCCAAGCGCTGGGCAGACCCGGTCTTTCCCGCCACGTTCCCCTGGTTCAATACCGTCCGTTACTGGGGGGAACACATCCTCGACCTGCGCGAGCAACTGGCGGCCCTCGATGAACCGCCGCTTGAGCTGGGATGATGCAGTGCAGGCATGTGCCGCCCGGCTTCTGTGCCCATAGCCGGAGGCATTGATACATGCCGTGCATGCGGCGTCTTCACGGCAGGTTTGGGGCATGGCCGCACATAAATGCGCACCCCTGTGTTGCGGCTCCCGCTAATTTGTGTTACTACTTGCTATGCGACGTGAGCTTCCCGAGGGAGGCTGAGTGTGCCGATATCCGAAGCAAGGGGTTGTATGAACATGGAACTTTTGGACGGCAAGAAGTGCGCTGAAAGCCTGGTGGCCGACATCTCCAGGAAGGTTGCCGGTTACACGGCCTCCGGCCGGCGCAAGCCGCACATGACCATCATCCTGGTCGGCACGCACGCCCCCAGCGAATCGTACGTAAAATCCAAGATAGCCTCCTGCGGGAAGGCCGGTTTCGAAAGCAACCTGATCCGTCTGCCGGAGACCGTTACGGAGGCGGATCTGCTGGGGACCATCAGCGGTGTCAACCACGACCCGGCCACCGACGGCCTGATAGTCCAACTGCCGCTGCCTTCCCATATCAACCAGCAGAACGTCATTAACGCCATCATACCCGAGAAGGATATCGATGGTTTTCATCCCGCAAATTTCGGCCGCATGGCGCTCGGCCAGAAGGCCTTTCGCCCGGCGACCGCCTATGGAATCTGCAAGCTGCTGCAGTTCTACGACATACCGATCAAGGGCAAGCACTGCGTCGTGATCGGCCGTTCGAATATCGTGGGCAAACCTATCTCCATCATGCTGGCCAATGATTTCGACATCGGCAATGCCACGGTCACCCTGACCCATATCGAGACGCCGCGGCCGCTCTTACTGGACGAGACGCGCCGCGCCGACATCGTTATCGTGGCGGTAGGCATCCCCGGTTTTGTCAGCGAGGACATGGTCAAGGAGGGGGTCGTGCTGATCGATGTGGGCATCAACCGGCTGGAGGACGGCAGGATCGTGGGGGATGTGGATTTTGCCAATGTGGCCGGCAAATGTTCCTGGATCACCCCGGTGCCGGGCGGCGTCGGCCGCATGACCGTGGCAGCCCTGATGATCAACACCCTGATGGCCTACGAGAACAATTTCAGCCTTATCTGAAACCTGCGCCTCACGGCGGCGGGCGGTACCGACAAACAGGTGCAACGCCATGGCATGGATGAACGGCACAATGGTTCGGGTGATACGGCGCATACCGGCGATGTTGCTCGCGGTGTTCATGTGTTTCCCTTGCCGGGCGATTGCCCACAACGAGGATGCCTGGCAAAAACACCTGAACGGCGACCCGCTCCAGCGGGAAGAAGAGCCGGCGGTCGGGGTCGATGAACACCTCGGCGCAAAGATCCCCCTTGATGCAACCTTTCGCGATGAAACCGGCAGGACGGTCCGCCTGGGCGACCTGATTACCGGACCGACCATCATTCTCCCCGTATATTTCAGTTGCACCAATGTCTGCAATTACCTGCAGGGCGGCCTCGCTCGGGTGCTGCCGTCCGTCAAATACCGGCCGGCAACCGATTACCGGGTCATCTCCCTCAGTTTCAACGAGAGCGAGACCCCCGAACTCGCCGCCCGCATCAAGCACATGTATCTGACCTCGATGGATGTCCCCTTTCCCGGGGACGGGTGGCGCTTTCTGACCGGCGACGCCCCGAACATCCAGCGCCTGACCGCTGCCGCAGGGTACCGTTACCAGCGCCGGGGGCGGGACTTCATCCACCCGGTGACGAGCCTGGTGGTCGCCAGGGATGGGACAATCGTCCGTTACCTGTATGGCACCACCTTTCTGGCCAAGGATGTGACCCTTGCCCTGCTGGAGGCGCGGGAAGGCAGGGCGGGTGCCTCTGTCCGCAAGGTGGTGGAGTTCTGCTTCAGTTACGATCCCACGGGCAAAACCTATGTCTTCAACCTGATGAGGGTTAGCGCCACGGCGGTTATCCTCTGTACCGGGGGATATTTGGCTTTTTTATTGTTGAGTGGGCAAAAGCGGAAATAAAGCCGCTTCCCAGGGTATCAGGAGCGGTCGGCAGTGACAGGATGCCGGCTGCCATATTCCGTTCGGTTGCCGTTTATCCCTTGGCCCGGTTCAGGTGCGGTGTCACGGGAAAACCGGTTCTCACCCATCCGGGAGGTTAGATGACCACAGTTCAGCCAGCATCCACGAGTTTCTGGAACGATACCGGCAAGACCGGCATCACCTCCTGGATATTCTCCACCGACCACAAGCGGATCGGGCTGCTCTACTTCTATTCGACGTTCGGTTTCTTTCTTGTCGGCGTGCTTCTGGGGCTCTTGCTGCGCATCGAACTGATGGCGCCGGGGCGCACCATCATGGGACCGGAGACCTATAATGCCACGTTCACCGTGCATGGGGTGGTGATGATCTTCCTCTTCATCATCCCCGGCATGCCGGGCGCTTTCGGCAATCTGGTCATGCCGATCCAGATCGGCGCACGGGATGTGGCCTTCCCGCGCCTGAACCTGTTTTCCTGGTGGCTGTATGCCGTCGGCGCGGTGGTCGTGCTGACCTCGCTCTTCACCGGCGGCGGTCCGCCCGACACCGGCTGGACCTTCTACGTCCCCTTCAGCGCCCGCACCGGCACCAACGTCTCCCTGGCCGTCCTGGGGGTCTTTGTGATCGGCTTTTCGTCGATCCTGACCGGCATCAATTTCGTGACGACCATCCACCGCCTGCGGGCCGAAGGGATGACTTGGGGCAGACTGCCGCTTTTCGTCTGGTCGATCTATGCCACTGCCTGGGTCCAGATCCTGGCAACCCCGATCCTGGGCATCACCCTGGTTCTGATCATGGCCGAACGCATCCTGGGGGCCGGCCTGTTCGATCCCGGCCGCGGCGGCGACCCGATCATGTACCAGCACCTGTTCTGGATATACTCCCATCCGGCGGTCTACATCATGATCCTGCCAGCCATGGGGGTGATCTCGGACGTCATCCCGGTTTTCGCCCGCAAGCCGATCTTCGGCTACAAGATGATCGCCTTTTCCAGCCTGGCCATTGCCGCAGCCGGTTCCCTGGTCTGGGGGCACCATATGTATACCAGCGGCATGAGCGATACGGCCATACTGGTATTCTCCTTCCTTACGTTCGTAGTCGCCATCCCGTCCGCCATCAAGGTCTTCAACTGGGTTTCCACCCTATATAAGGGGTCCATCTCCCTGGAAGCGCCCATGCTCTTCGCGCTCAGCTTCATCCTGCTTTTTTCCATCGGCGGGCTGACCGGGCTGATCCTGGGCGCGGCTGCCACGGACATCCATGTGCATGACACCCACTTCGTGGTGGGGCATTTCCACTACGTAATGTTCGGCGGCACCGGCTTTGCCTTCTTTTCCGCCATGCACTACTGGCTGCCGAAATTCTACGGCCGCAAATATGCCGAAAAGCCCGCTGTCATTGCCTGGGCGCTCATGTTCACGGGGTTCAATATCCTCTATTTTTCCATGATGGTGCTCGGCATCAAGGGGATGCCGCGGCGATACTACGATTATCTCCCCGAGTTCGCACCCCTCAACCTCGTATCGACCATCGGCAGTTGGATCCTGGCCGTGGGGCTCGTCATAATGCTGGCAAACCTGTTCCGCGGCCTGTTCAGGGGTGAACCGGTGGGGAACAACCCCTGGGGAGGGGCGACCCTGGAGTGGAGCATCCCGACACCGCCCCCCACCGAAAATTTCGACCGGGAGCCGGTGGTCACGCATGGTCCGTACGATTTCACCAAGGCGGGTGTTCCATGAACCAGGCCGCCCATAAGGATTATGCCGGCGCCAAGCTCGGCATGTGGCTGTTCCTGTTCACGGAGATACTCCTGTTCAGCGGCCTGTTCCTGCTCTATTCGTCCTATCTCTCCCGCTACCCCCGCGAATTCACCGCTGCGGGACGGGAAATGCATGTGGGTTTCGGAACGCTCAACACGGTGATTCTCATCACCAGCAGCCTGCTGGTGGCCATGGCGGTCACCGCCATTCAGCGGAACGAACGCCGGAACGTGCTCCTGCTGCTGGGTGGCACAATCCTCTGCGCGGCAACGTTTCTTTTCAACAAGTACCTGGAATGGAGCGCCGAGATCGGCAACGGCATCTATCCCGGCTCGCCCCGCCTGGCCAACGGTCCGCCGGGGGAGTCCGTGTTTTACAGCCTGTATTACCTGACCGTCGGTCTCCACGGTCTGCATGTCCTGATCGGGGGAACGTTCCTGACGCTGGTGGCGGTGCGGGTCAAGCGGGGAACCGTCCATGGCGGCGATTTCGTGCTGCTGGAAAACAGCGCCCTGTATTGGCATCTGGTGGACCTGATCTGGATATTCATTTTTCCGCTGTACTACCTGATTCTCTAGGAGGCCGATATGACGAACGAAAATGCGGCCCATCACATCGTGAGCAATAAAAAACTCGTCATGGTCTGGCTCGTACTGCTGTGCCTGACGTACCTGACCGTGTGGGTGGCCCATCATAACGTGGGCATCGGCCATGTCTGGGGCTCGCTTGCCATCGCCTGCATCAAGTCCGCCCTGGTCGTTGCCATTTTCATGCACATGAAGTACGAGGGCCGCCTGTTGCGGTGGCTCCTGTTCCTGGCCCTGGCAACCATGGCCATTTTTATCGGGTTTACCTTCTTCGATGTACTTTACCGCTGAGGATACGCCGTGGACGCTTCCCATCTCATAACCACAACCGAGGCAATCGATCCGGTTTTCATCTTCATCTTCGGGGCCAGCCTGGTCCTTCTGCTCGGCATTGCCGCGACCATGGTGTTCTTTGTGGTCCGCTACCGCCGTTCCCGCTCCCCGGAGCCGACCTCCCAAGTCGAAGGAAATGTGTGGCTGGAGATCGTCTGGACCGGGCTTCCCTGCGTGCTGGTGATGGCCATGTTCTTCTATGGCTGGTCCGGCTATCTGGCGCTGCGCAATGTGCCCAAGGGGGCCATGGAGGTGACCGCCACGGCCCGCATGTGGTCATGGAGCTTTACCTACCCCAACGGGAAGATCAGTTCCAAGCTCTACGTGGCGGTGAACAAGCCGGTCAAGGTCGAGCTTGTTTCCAGCGACGTGATCCATGGATTCTACCTGCCGGCCTTCCGGGTCAAACGGGACGTGGTGCCGGGGATGAAGAATTATGCCTGGTTCGTGGCGGCCAAGCCCGGCTCCTACGACCTGTTCTGCTCCCAGTACTGCGGCACCGGCCATTCGGCAATGATCACCACCGTGGAGGCGCTGCCCGAGGCGGAGTTCACGGCCTGGCTGGCGCAGAAGGCGGTTGCCGGGGAGCACCCCGGCCGCGGGCTCCTGGAAAAGCACGGCTGTCTCGGCTGCCACACCCTGGACGGCAAGCCGGGGGTCGGGCCGACGTTCAAGGGACTCTGGGGGCGGAGCGAAATAGTCCTGACCAACGGCCGGGAACGGCATATAACCGTGAACGAGCCCTACCTGCGGCGCTCCCTGCTGGAACCCAACGCCGATGTGGTCAAGGGGTTCCAACCGATCATGCCCTCCTTTAACGGGATGCTCAAGGAGGACGAGATCAAGGCGATCATCGACTATTTCCGTACCGGCGGCGCCCCATCCGCCAAACCCGATGGCGGAAAGCTGGCTCGGGAAAAGGGGTGCCTCGGCTGCCACTCCCTGGATGGTAGTCGAGGCGCCGGCCCCACGTTCAAAGGGCTGTTCGGCGCCAGGATCACTGTCGTGAGGGCAAACAAGAGAGTCGCCGTTACGGCTGACGAGGGATATCTGCGGGAGTGTATCCACCGGCCGAACAGCCAGCAGTTGGAGGGGTTCCAGCCGATCATGCCCGCCTATGCCGAACTGACCGACGATGACGTGACAGCTCTGGTGGAATTCATCAAGGGGGTCAAGTGACCGTCTCCCTGCTCAGATTGTTCCGGCCGCGTCTGGCGCTCCTGAACGGTATTACCGCCCTGGGCGGCTATTTTCTCTATCCGGCCCCGGTGCACGCCGTCTTTCCGGTCGCCCTTGTCTGCGGGGTGATGCTTCTGGCCGCGGGAGGGTCTGCCGTCAACCAGGTGCTGGAACGGGACCTGGACCGCCTGATGGCGCGCACCAGTCTGCGTCCCCTGCCGCGGGGGGACCTGACGCCGCTTGCCGGAACGATCATCGGCTTGTCCGCCATGATGGGCGGCCTGCTGCTGCTGGCCGCCTTCGGCGGATGGCTTCCCCCGCTGCTCGGCGCTGGGGCGCTGGGGTGGTATCTGGCGGTCTATACCCCCCTCAAGCGCCGCACCTTCTTTGCCCCGGCTCTGGGGGCGGTGTGCGGCGCCGTGTCCCCGCTGATCGGCTGGAGCCTGGCCGGCGGGAGCCCCGCAGACTATCGGGCCATGCTTCCGGCCGGCCTGCTATATCTGTGGCAGATTCCCCACTTCTGGCTTTTTCAGCGCCGCCATGCCGCCGATTACCGCTCCGCCGGCATCCCGCTCCTGCGCCTCCCGGCCAGGGAGACTGCCCCGTTCTGGCTCTGGATGGCAGCCCTGTTTGCCGGCGCCATGCTTTTGCCCGCTTTCGGCATCGTCGGGCAGCATGCCGCCGTCTGGTACGTCCTCTTCCCATTGCCGTTGGCCGTCATCTCCCTGGCCTGTTCCGAAAGGCTTCTCTTTTCGTACCTCAATCTCTTCCCGCTGCTGGTGACAGTGACGCTTTCCCTCGCTCATTGCTGAGCTGCCGGCGTGCGTCAAGGAACCGCAACTCCGGCAGAGGCTGCACGGAACGCCGGACCTCATTCCCGGACCTTGTACGGCCAACCCGTAATCCGATCACAGGAGGCAATCATGTTCAAATCGACGATTCAGGCGGCTGCAATACTGATGGTTGTTGTGCCGCTGCTGGGAGGATGCGGCAATGAAGCGCCGCAGAATACCGAACGTCCCCCGGCGCCGCCGCTTCGGCAGCAGTTGGACAGGGGTGAAACGTTGTTCAAACAATACTGTGCTGCCTGCCATCCCGATGGCGGCAATGTCAGCGACCCGGAGCGGACTCTTCGCGGTTCGGCCCTGCGCTCGCACCATATCACCACACCACGGGACATCGTGCATATCATGCGCACCCCCATTTCCCGCATGATCAGTTTCGATGCGGCAACCCTTTCCGACAAGGATGCCACGGCCATCGCCGATTACGTGCTGTACACCTTCAAATAACGCGGTGCGGCGGCCGGCATGGTGCCAGGGTTTGTGCGGCAGCGTGCCGGCCGTGGGGACGGCCATCTGCTGGTTGTTTTCTTTTTTCCGCCGGCATGGTACTATTAGTTACAATTCATTCCGGGAACGGCCCATGGGCTGATTTGCCGGGAATCGAGGCGGGCGGGGCATGACGACGATATTCAGGGCAGTTGTTGTTGCAGCGGGTATTTGGGGAGCCGTTTCAGTAGCGGATATCCCTTCTTTGACGGCGCAGGCGGCGGAGAAAGCCGTTGGAGCAGGAAATGCCGCTTCTCCGGCGCCGGCGGATCAGGTGTCGCAGCACCCGCGCAAAAAGGTGGGCGCGGTTGTCTCTACGAAGAAAAAGAAGAATAAAGCGCGGGCCATGCGTAAGGCGGTGCGCAAGGAGGCTCCGGAGATGCGCGAGACCGCTCCCGGCGAGCAACTCTCCAACGAGGATGTCAGTGCGCTCCTGAAAACAAGCAGGGATCTGTCGGGTAAAAACCTGAAAGGACTCAATCTGGTGGGCGTCAACCTCAGCAAGTGCAACCTGAAAGGCGCCGATCTGAGCAATGCCAACCTGGAACGGGCCGATCTGGGAGAATCTGACCTGGAGCGGGTCAACCTGGCCGGGGCGAACCTGAGGATGGCAAGCCTGAAATTGACCGGCATGATCGGCGCAAGCCTGGAAAATGCCGTCCTCGACGGCGCCATCTGGCAGGACGGCAGGGTCTGTGCGAAGGGGTCGGTCGGCGAGTGCCGGGAGATAGTTCCTCCCGCTCCCGTCAAGTAATTCTCATCCTGTGCAATAGTCGCGAGGCGTCAAACGTGAGGTATTAGACGTCTCACTCCCGTCAAGCAATCCTTTTCAATCATCCAGGTTGTTCAAAAATAGCCAGATCGTCAATGAAGCAGATGAGAGTTGAGTAAGGCTGTTGAGAGTTGAGAGATGAGAGTTGAGAAAGGCGGTTTTCCTCATCCCTCAACGCCCTTAACCTGATGGCTGTTTTTCAGCAACCTGCTGACGGAGTTCAGTCCGCCAGGTTGACGATTGTTCTGCCCCGGAGTCCGCCCTGCAGCATGATCTGGATCTTCTGCTCCAGTTCATCGAGACGGCACTCGACAGCCAGGTCGGCGAGGGTGTTCAGTTTCCAGTCGGTGGCCAGCCGCTTCCATACCGCAGTGCGCGGTCCCATGGGGCATTCTGCCGAGTCGATCCCCAGCAGGCCTACCCCCCTCAGGATAAAGGGGAAGACATTGACCGCAAGTTCCGGGGAGCCGACCAGGCCGCAGCAGGTGACGATCCCCCCGTAGCGGGTCGCTTTGAGGATTGCCGCCAAGGTCGTTCCTCCCGCCACATCCACGGCGCCTGCCCACCGCTCCTTCATGAGCGGGCGCTCGCTTCCCTTCTGCAACTCTTCGCGGCTAATGACCTCTGACGCCCCGAGCGCCAGGAGGAACTCCTGTTCGTGTGCCTTGCCGCTGGCAGCCACGACCCGGTAGCCGGCTTTCGCCAGCAGGGCAACGGCAGTGCTTCCCACGCCGCCGGTTGCTCCGCTGACGATGATATCGCCGCTGCCCGGCTTCACCCCCGCTTCCATGAGCCGGGACACCGAAAGTGCGGCGGTGAAGCCGGCCGTGCCGAGTATCATGCTTTCCCGAAGGCTCAAGCCCGGCGGCAATTTCACTATCCATGCCGCGGGCACGCGGATGTACCGGCCGAAACCGCCGGCGGTGTTCATGCCCAGGTCGAAGCCGGTGACAATCACCTGGTCTCCGGGGACAAGGTCATGGGTCGAAGATGCCACGACCTCGCCGGCCGCATCGATGCCGGGGGTGTGGGGAAAGTTCCGGCTTACGCCGGGATTGCCGGTCGCGGACAGCGCATCCTTGTAGTTAAGGGACGAATAGTGGACCCTGATCACCACATCTCCCGGCGGGAGATCGCCGATCCGCCGTTCCCCTATCCGGCGCGCAAAGGTTCCTTTTTGAGGTTCTTCAACGATCATGGCCTTGAAAATGGTCTCTTCCATGGGCTCGCTCCTCTCGAACGGTCTTTTTCCCCTTTGGAACAACATACCTCAATGAAAACGTTAGCGCAACGGATCGAAAAGATACTCCAGGCCGTTGACTTTGAGTTCGTATATCGTCCGCAACTGGTCGCCCAGTTTGCCCTTGGGAAAACCCTGCCGGGCGAACCAGACCACATAAGGCTCGGGCAGGTCGATCAAGAGCCGCCCCTGGTATTTGCCGAACGGCATTCTGGAGCCGGCAAGTTCAATCAATTGGTGAGGATCATGGAGAGGCATCGCTACTCCAGTTCGGCGAGGCGGGCGCGGAACGCCGGCATGGTCCTGGCCTTGCGGAGCTGCCGGACGGCATGTTCGAAGTCGGCGTCGTCAAAGGTTGCCAGCACCCCCTTGACCTTGCTCAGAACCTGAGTCTCCCCGCAGAACATCCCCGTGTAACGCCCGAGAAGCTCCTGGATATAACGTTTCAGCATGGCTGCCCGATCGGACCGGGCCGGTTCGGCGGGAGCCCGGCTGCGCAAACGTTCGAACAGAAAGGGGTCGGCAATGGCTCCCCTGCCCAGCATGAGTCCGGCTGCGCCGCTTTCCCCCAGCAGGCGGGCTCCGTCGGCGGCGGTGCGGATGTCGCCGTTGGCGATGACCGGCAGACGGGTCTGCCGCACGACGCGGCTGGTGACGGCGTGGTCCGCCAGCCCTTGGTATTCCTGAACCACCGTGCGGGGATGCAGCACGAGGAAATCCACACCGGCCGCCTCGAAGAGGGGAAGCAGGCCGAATATCTGCCCAGGGTCGTCGTAGCCGGCGCGCAGCTTGACGGAGAAGCTTCCGGTGATAACGGCACGCATCGCAAAGATGATCTCTTCCAGCAATTCGGGACGTTGCAGCATGCCGCCGCCGGTCAGGCCGCTGGTCATCCTCCCGTAGGGGCAGCCGAGGTTGAGGTTGATATGTGCGGCTCCGGCGGCCTGGGCGGAGCAGGCGGCGGAAACCAGGGCTTCGCGGCCGTGGCCGATCAGTTGCACCACCAGGGGCACACCTTCTTCCTGGGGAGCGATTTCGCGCAGGTCGGTTGACGAGAGCCGGCGTGCGGGGGCAGCGGAGTTGACCCGCATGAACTCGGTAAAGACGGTGTCGGGCCGGACCCAGTCGATGAACAGCCGCCGCATTGCCCGGTTGGTCAATCCCTGCATGGGGGCCAGCATCAGGGGAGGGTGGCCCTGTTTCCAGGGGAGAGGGGGCGGGGCGGCGGCAGGGGATTCCCCGGCCGGTCCCGCGGCAACGTGACTCGTGGTGTCCGCATCGGCAGCCGATGTCCTCATTTGCCCCCCGCTATGCAGGTCTGGTTCCGTCCCTTGTGTTTCGCCTTGTAGAGCGCCTCGTCGGCAGCCTTGAGCACGTCGCGGGGCGTCCTGTGCCGATCTCCCGGTTCAGCCACGCCAATGCTGACCGTGACCGATACTTCGCCGGAGTTGCGTGAGCCGGAGCGGCGGCTTTTGCCCCGCTCCTCGTCCTTGGGCCGGTCGTCCCCGCGCAGCGTCATGCGGTAATCGGCAATGGTCTGGCGGAGACGCTCCAGGTGCGGGAGCGTCTCCCTGGCGCTTTTACCGGTAAACAGCACGGTGAACTCTTCGCCGCCGTAGCGGAAAGGAGAACCGCCTCCCGTCACATTCATCAGGCGTGCCCCGACCATCTTGAGCACCTGGTCCCCCACCTCGTGGCCATAGGTGTCATTGAACCCCTTGAAATGGTCCACATCCACCATGGCTATGGCGTAACGGCTCCCCAGGCCGGTCATCCGCTCGTTGAGCACGCGGCGGGAGAGCAGGCCGGTGAGATCGTCGCGGAATGCCATGTTGTAGGAATCCTGGATGACGGCCATGATCTGGATAAGAGCGGAAGCGGCGCAAAAAATCTCCGGCACATGGGGGGACCACATCCACCTGAACACGACGTAAAGGGTAACGCAACAGGAAAACATGCTCCCCTCGATGGGGGAACCGAGGACAATGGCGCGCCGCAGGGCAACGCATGCCCCCAGGAGGATCATTAGCAGGCTCAGTTGCGGCATGGTGAAACGATCGAGGGCCGGCCAGTGGACAATAGGCCGCGTCAAGGCGACCCACAGGGAATGATGGTCGGCGTGGACCGTCATCCAGACCATTCCGATCTGCACGGCAACAAACACCAGGCGCATGCGCCCCGCAGTGCTCCAGACCCCCTTTTCGCTCATCAGGGCGACAAGCAGGATGTTGAACGGCACGACAACCGCCAGGACACGGTAGATCAGCCATGCCTCCGGGGTGTCGGTGCCGTGGGCAAGGTGGGTGCGGAAGAGGTAATAGCAGGCCCCCACGGCCAGCAGGGCGAGGAAGACCCGCCCCCGACGGAAATGGCAGGCAAGGAGGATCCCCACGGCGTGCAGCAGGTACGGGGCAAAGGGCGCCAAGTCCTGCTTTTCCGGAGAAAGCCGGGGGATCTGGAAGACGATGACCCAGGCCGCAAAAAGAACTGTTGCCGGGATGACGATTGTGGAGATTTTTCTGAGCATGGGAATGGCACAGAATAGCATAAAGATGGACGGCATCCAAGGTTCATCTCCTGGTCCCGGCCGGTTTTGCGCCAAATTATTCCGGATATGCCATGAAGCGGGAGGCGGCCCCCAGGGCCGCCCGTCAAGTGATGGAGGGATGACCCGTCTTTACAGTATCTCCAGCAGCGCCACTTCGAAGGTGAGATCCTCCCCGGCCAGGGGATGGTTGGCGTCGAAGGTGACGCTGTCCGCGTTGGCCTCGATGACCGCCACGCCCAGCTCTTCCTCGTCCTCATTGGTAAGCACGAGTTCGTCGCCGACAATGGGATCCAGGTCGTCCGGGAGGTCGCTGCGCGGCACGGTGAAGACCCGCTCCTTGTCGTATTCGCCAAAGGCGTCCGCGGCCGGGATATGGACGGTCTTCTTGTCGCCCGGCGCCATGCCGACCAGGGCTTCATCAATCAGGGGGAACAGCTCCCCGGCCCCGATGGTCAGCACCATCGGCCCGGTTTCGCAGCCGCACTCGTCATTGCAGTCGCCATCCTCCTCGCAGCCGCACTCATCAGGTTCGCATTCGTTCTCCAGGGTTGAATCAAAAACGGTTCCATCATCCAGCGTTCCGGTGTAGTCGATTTTTACTTTGTCGCCCTGTTTTGCCTGTGCCATGTGTGATGCCTTTCTCTGTGCAATAGTTCGGCAGAATCGCCTCTGCTTCTTCTTATAAGGTACGGGACAATGCGGCCGCTCGTCTACAAAAATCGTGCAAGGCCCTGGAATGAAAGGGCTGGCGGGCCGCCGATCATCGTGGTAGACTACACATATGCGTCCGTGACGCCTTCATGCCTCCATTGGTCCGGAATGCCCCTGCCTTTGTCTGTGAGAAGATGCGCTCCAGACCGACGGAGGACCGGCAAAGTGGATGGTTTGGTGCTGTGCCGGGCGGCGGGCGCGGGGATGCCGAAGACGGACGGAAAGGAGACGCAGCAATGGGTACATTCATCGATGTGGAGACCCGGAAGTGGGAAACGGTTCGGCCGGACGTGGCGCAGGGGGTGCTGGGTGTGACCATCCTCGACGAAGGGGTCAGGATGACCGTTACCCGCGTCCTGCCGGGAAACGGTTTTGCGGCGCACTTCGACGCCTATGGCCACCTGCTCTATTTCCTGTCCGGCACCGGCGTCGTCGGGGTGAACGGAGAGGAAGCCGCCATACGGCCGGGGCTGGCGGTCCGCATCCGGGCGGGGGAAGATCATTATTACCGTAATACCGGGAGCGACGAGCTTACCCTGCTGTCGGTCAATATACCCGAGTGATGCCAGGAGCCGGTCGGACTTAGGGATTCGTTGCGAAAATTCGGCTGAACGAGGCCAGATTTTGCCGATTTTGCCGGTCAATAGTCGCTCTATTGACCAAGAAATCGGTGAAATATGGACCGTTCAGACGGATTTGCAGCAGATTTCTCTAAGTCCGACAGGTTCCTAATAGCGACCGGTCATTGCTGTTGAGGATGCTGCACCGGTTGTTCTTTCCGGAGCAGGCCTTTTTCGGGCTGCTCCCGGATTGGTAAAGGGCCGGCGTATCAAACTCCCGAACCGGCCAACCGTATCACTTGCCGCCGGCCACAGGTAGGGTATACTGCTCTATACGCACCGTATTACAACTCCCGTCATGAACAAAGAGGAGATGCCATGGAACTCAAAAATACCCGCACCACCATCCTCAACGAAGGGGACCCGGAGCAGAAACGGGCAGAGATCCTGGAGTACTTCCACAGAACGTTCGACATAGACGAAAAGCTCTACGAAACCCTGAAGCATGACGAAACCTTCTACCTGCGGGCCGATCGGCTGCGGCATCCGCTGATATTCTACTTTGGCCATACCGCCACCTTCTTCATCAACAAGCTGACCATCGCCAAGGTGATCGAGCGCCGCATCAACCCGCGCTTCGAGTCCATGTTTGCCGTGGGGGTGGATGAGATGTCCTGGGATGACCTGGATTCGGCCCATTACGACTGGCCGACCCGCCAGGCGGTCAAGGAGTACCGCGACAAGGCCCGGGAACTGCTGGACGGCCTGATCCGGCGGTTGCCGCTCAAGTTGCCCGTCACGTGGGACGATCCGTTCTGGGGGGTCATGATGGGCATCGAGCACGAGCGGATCCACCTGGAGACCTCTTCGGTGCTGATTCGTCAATTGCCCATTGACCAAGTGGTGCAGCTCCCCTTCTGGGCAATCTGCAACGAGGCGGGCGAACCGCCTGAAAACCGTCTGCTCCAGGTTTTCGGGGGCTCCGTGGCCTTGGGCAAACCGGTCGATCATCCCCTTTACGGCTGGGACAACGAGTATGGCCGCCACGAGGCCGAGGTGGCCGGGTTCAAGGCAGCGGAATACCTGGTATCCAACCGGGAGTTCCTGGCGTTTGTCCAGGCCGGCGGCTACCGGGAACAGAAGTGGTGGACCGAAGAGGGGTGGAGTTGGCGGGAGTTTAGGCAGGCCGGGCATCCGCTCTTCTGGCTCGCCCGGGATGGCGGCTGGAAACTGCGTACCATGGCCTCGGAGATGGACATGCCCTGGAACTGGCCAGTGGAAGTCAACTACCTGGAGGCCAAGGCGTTCTGCACCTGGAAGGCGGCCGAAACCGGCCTCCCCATCCGCCTGCCGACCGAAGACGAATGGAACCGGCTGCGGGACGTGTGTCATATCCCCGACCAGCCGTGGTGGGACAAGGCGCCGGGCAATATCAATCTGGAATACTGGGCGTCGTCATGTCCGGTGGACCGCTTCAGTTCCGGCGATTTCTACGACGTGCTGGGCAATGTCTGGCAGTGGACCGAAACGCCCATTTATCCCTTCCACGGCTTCCGTATCCATCCGTGGTATGACGATTTTTCCACCCCGACCTTCGATACCCGCCACAACCTGATAAAAGGGGGGTCGTGGATATCCACCGGCAACGAGGCGACGCGGGATTCGCGCTACGCATTCCGCCGGCATTTCTTCCAGCACGCCGGGTTCCGTTACGTGGAGAGCGCCGCTCCCGTGGAGATTCACCAGGACCAGTATGAGACCGACAGTATGGCGGCGTGGTATTGCGACGCCCATTACGGGGCGGAGCATTTCGGCGTGGCGAATTTCCCGGCAACCTGCGCAAAGCTGTGTCTGGAATTGATGTCAGGCCGCCCCAAGGGGCGCGCCCTGGACTTGGGGTGCGCCGTGGGCAGGGCCTCTTTCGAGCTGGCCCGCGGCGGTTTTCACCAGGTGACGGGACTGGATTTTTCCACCCGGTTCTTCCGCCTGGCGGCCCGCATGCAGGAGGAAGGGTACCTGCGCTACGCCTTTCCCGAGGAAGGTGACATCCTCTCGTTCCACGAGATATGCCTGGCCGACCTGGGGCTGGAGAGCGTGCGCGAGCGGGTGGAGTTCTACCAGGCCGACGCCTGCAACCTGCCGGAAAAATTCAATGGCTATGACCTGGTGCTTGCGGCCAACATCATCGACCGGCTGTACTCGCCGCGCCGTTTCCTTTCAACCATTCATGAACACATGAAGCCGGGCGGGTTGCTGGTCATCACGTCTCCCTACACCTGGCTGGAGGAATTCACCAAAAAAGAGGAATGGCTGGGGGGGTACAAGGAGGCGGGCGAGAATGTCACCTCGCTTGAAGGATTGAACAGGGCGCTTGCTTTCCGTTTCCGCCTGCTGGGCGAACCGCGCGACATCCCCTTTGTGATCCGCGAGACCCGGCGCAAGTTCCAGCATGCCCTTGCCGAGATGACCGTATGGGAGTTGAAATGACCCAGGGAGAAACCATGGAAGAACGGATTACCGAATTGGAGCTGCGGTTCATGCAGCAGGAAAATACCATCCAGGAGTTGAACGACACGGTCTGTCGCCAGGAGCGGGTAATTGAACGGCTTGAACGGGAGCAGAACTTTCTCCGCGAACAGCTTTGCCTGCTGGCGCCCTCCATCAACCGCAGTGCCGAGGAGGAGGAACCGCCGCCTCATTATTGAGGCAGTTCCGGTAACGCCGGCCGCAGTGTGCTATGAAAGGCAGCGCTGCAAGAATGACCGGTGGCGTCGGACGAAAGGGAGAACGCTCAATGTCGTTTGACAAAGAGTATGAGGGGGAGTTGAAAGCTGTTTGCTTCCTCCGTTTTGTAGTGATGAGTCGTTCCATGGCTCGTACGCAGTTCGGGTATATTGTTAACCCGCAGATCAGCCACGGGAAAGGGAACGGTTTCGTAATCTCCCTGAAGCAGGAACTTTCTGAAGACAGGCAAAAAGTTGCTCCACTGTGAGCGATAGATGATGATGTCGGGCTGAACGAGCATGTCCTGGAACAGGTTTTTTCCCACATACCCTATGGTTACCTTGCTGCCGAGATAGTACATGTAGGCGTTTTCTTCATAATTTGTCGCAATGACAAGGCGTTCCGTATCGGGGAAATTCTTTTTGATGTACACGATGGCAAAATCCAGTGGCCCGTAATACGGGTGAGCAAGCTCATAGCAATGCCCTTTGAGGCTCGGCAACTTGTTGGCCATGGTGTAACCGAAAAGGCAGATGCAGGGCGCCACCAGGCAAAATTGTAATATTCTTTTGCGGCGTTGGCACGTCACCGCGGCAAGAAGTTTGAACGTTGTCATGGCATCAAGCAGAATGCTTACGGCAAGCACCGGCTGCAGGATGATGAAGTAACGCTCGTAGAGAGATGAGAAGGGGAGACGCGACACCGCAAGCATATAGAGAATTGCATAGAGTCCCAAAAGGTTTGAAATGCGGATCCCATACTTGTTTTCATCGGTTTCCGAACAGTTTTTCGTCAGGACACGGCACAGCAGCAGGAAGCATTTGGCGAAGAGCGCAAGATAAAAGAATTCATACGTTCCCAATGTGGTAGTGATTTCTTTCAGATGGGCGAAATACCGTGCTGTTGTGAAGCCGAGCTGCCCGGTAATGGCGCGTGATATCTCTGCCGTTTTGAAAAACCAGGCAACGGGGCAGATGGTTGCAAGGGAAATCAGAGGTATGAGCAGGAACTTGCCTTCGGGGACAAGCAGGCGCGAAACGGTACGGTCGGATGAAGGCAATTGCGCGGAATGGGCCGTGACGCTCCTGAAGGCCGACCAGAAACTGTCGGCAATGAACAGAAGCACTAGGGCAATGTACGCAGGAATGAACGTGTTGAAAAGCAGGAAGAGCAGAATGACGGACAGGATGCCGAATGTCCGGAAACGCACGGTGGCGGAGATTCTGTAACGCACGTACAGGTATAACAGGGAGGCTGAAAGAAAAAAGACCGGTGAATAGTAGCGCACTTCCCGAAGGTGCAGCACCAATGACACCGAGAGCATCTCAAAAGAGAAAAAGCCGAGGAGAAACAGTGCGCGGTCGTGATGTTTTCTGAATGAATGGCAGCCGATGCAGGCGAACAAGGCAATGGCGAAGGCGCCGAGCAGTGCGAACGGTATGCGCAACAATGCCGTTTTTGCATAGAGATCATCCGTTAACGAAGCCAGGGCGATACCGATGGTCGAAAAATAAAATCCACCCCAGCCCGAACCGATAAAGGCATCGGTCTTCTTGTCCTCGCCTAGGCTGAGATTTTGGTTCAGAAGAGGATAGATTACGTTTTTTCCGTCATGGATCTTCGGATAGCCGTGGTGGATGATGCTCTGGCCGAATGATACCGTCTCGGCTTCATCGTTCCAAAGGAGCGGGTAGCTGATATGCTTGAAGAGGCTCGTAAGGAAGATCGCCGCCAGCAGGATGAGGGTAAGGATATATGCTCGATTCACAGGGGAAGGTGATGGTTGGCTCATCGGCGCACCTTGGTGTTCAAGAGATACGTGCGGCACGGCAACAAAAAAGTGCCTTGCAGCTTTAAGGGGAAAAGCCTGGGAAATCGTGTCTGATCACCCGGCACATTTTTTAGCGATACCCGCAATTTAACCTTTTTTATCGCATATTTAATGGAGAATGGCAATGTTTATCGGTTGTTTTGCGCCTGCAATCCGGAAGAAAAAATTTGCAAGGGAATCCGGGGCGGTTTCCGTCTAACAGAGGGAACGCCACGTTTGAACCTTTGCTCTGCCTGATTTCAATGCCGTCTCCCGGAGGGCTGAATCATGAGATTCCGTATCGCTTTCCCCGTGGGTTTACATGGTTGGAATTACGGTCCTTGCCGCAAGAATTTGCCGCTTCCCCTGGTGACAATTAAGAAGAGGGGAGTGAATCATCTCGCCATCCTGCTGACAGCAACCATGACCCTGATCGGCGTACTGGGCAGCCACCCGGCGGTTGCCTCCCCTGTCACCGTTGTCCGCGAATATACCTACCATGCAGGCGATGCCGACAGCAAGCTGACGTGCCGCGCCGTGGCCTTGGAACAGGTGAAACGGCTGCTGCTCGAAGAGTTGGGCACCTATCTCATCAGTAATACTATTGTCAAGGATGCAACCCTTACCAAGGACGAAGTTATCACCTATTCGGCCGGTGTGGTTGCTACCGTGGTGATCGAGGAACGCTGGAACGGCGAAGAGTATTACATGAAGGCCAAAATCACCGCCGATGCCGACGAGGTCGCCAAATCCGTAGCCGCCATGAGGGACGACCAGGAAAAGACAACAGAATTGAACCAGCTTCGCACCCAGGCAAGTGAATCGCTCAAGGAGATCGAGAGACTGCGCAAAGAGTTGGCTGCGGCCAAGGCCTCAAATGCGGAGGACAACGCAACCAAGGTCTCGTCCATTCAGGAGGATTATGACCGGGAGGTTGAAAGACTGACCGCGAAGGACTACCTGGAACAGGGCATACGGCTGCGCAAAGTTGGAACGCTTGATGATGCCATAGCGGCTTTCAGTAATGCCATAACAACCGCTCCCGGCTGGTACCGCCCCTATGTCACCCGTGGCGCTACCTATATCCTGGCAAGCCAAAACGACAACGCCCTGATGGATATCGAAAAGGCCCTGCAACTGAACCCGTTGGATACGACGGCAACAGGCCTCCACGGCATCGTTCTCCTGAAATTGTCCCGAGGGGACGAAGGGGTGGCCGAACTCGGGAAAGTGGCGGCGGCATCTCCCAGGGATGGCAACGTTGCCGCCAACATCGGTGGGATCCTCGTCAAATACAAACTGCCAACCGAAGCCATCTCTTTCCTCAACCATGCAATCGACCTGAAGACGAACGACAGGGGAAGGTCATATTTTCTGCGTGCCCAGGCATACAGCCAGCTCGGCGATAACAAAAGGGCGGTTGCCGATTTGAGGACGGCAGCGCGGCTGGGGAATCCCAAAGCCATTGAATTGCTGAGAAGATCCGCATTGTGACAGGAAGTCCGCATGGCTTGTGCTTGCCGTCGCGGAGCATGGCACTCATGTCATGGGATAATTTGTCAAAAACCGGCGTGCTGCCTGGAAGCCCGTGTTCCAGTGCACCAACCGGCTGACGATGCCGCTTTTCTTACAAGGGGGGAATAGATGAATTACACGAAAATCAGCGTCACAATACTGGCCGTTGTAGTGTTCATGGTCCCGGGGCTCATGGGCAAGCTTCTTTTTGCCGAAACCCCTGAAGAGACGAAGGCGAGGCTTCTAGAAGAAAAGCGTCAGCAAAGGACAAACGCCCAGAAGGAGAAACAGCGCCAGAAAGGAGAACAGCGACGCCAGAACCAGAAGGAGCAACGAAGCCAGGAACGGCAGGAACAGCGGCGGCAGCAACAACAGGGACGACGACGCCAGCAACAGCAGGAGCAGCGGCAACAACAGCGCCAGGACCAGAAAAGCCAGCAGTGGCAGGAACGGTCCCAGCCGCAGAGATCGGGCCAGAAATCCTCCTCCGGCAGTCAGGCGAAACCAGGCGGCATGCCGTATTCCGGGAGGCAATCCGGTGATGGTTCCGGTAGCCCAGGATCAATGAAGTTCCCTTCCGGGAACAAGGGGTTCCAAAAAACAAGGACAGTCTACCGCCTGCCCGATGGTTTTGAACATGGCCCCGGTAGAAGCACCCCCCTGACCAGGGGCCAGGGGGATGCCGTGCTGCATGACGTCAACTCCGCCCGGTCCCGTCTGGGGGGTGTGAATGGCCGCCCGATCCCGCCGGGAGAAGTGCTGGCCAACAAGGATGGCAGCCTGACCGTCAGGGGCGCGCAAGGGCACAACTACCAACTGCGTTCCGACGGCACGGTCGCCTCCCTCACGGTTGGCAGGGATACGGCCCATTTCAGGCCGGACGGCAGCATCAGGGAGATGCATGCCGGCGCGATGGTGATTAATCACGGACCCCGCAACGAACGGACGATCAGAACGCTGCGGCCCGACAATAGCGTTTTGGTCTCCATGGGACCTCATCGGGGCTATCTCGAACGCCACGTGATGTTCCGCAATCGTGAATACTTCCGGCGTGAATATGTCATGAACGGCAGAAGGTCTGTGCGGCTCTATACCCCCTCTGTTTACCGCGGCATCGAATACCCCCGTTACCTGCCCCCCTGTTACTACGCCCCGGCATATTACGGCTGGGCCTACAATCCATGGCCCGCGCCGGTGACGTATCCCTGGGGCTGGTACCGCGACCCCTGGTACGGCCACTACGACTGGTACTTCAAGCCGCTCCCGTTCTACCCGTCGGCATCACTCTGGTTTGCCGACTACATGCTGGCGGAGACCCTGAGAATTGCCTATCAGGAACAGCTCAACCAGGAAAGGGGCATGCAGATGCAATACACCCCGGCGGCACACCCCATATCCCCTGAGGTACGGGAGATGATCTCCCTGGAGGTGCAGCGGCAGTTGGCCCAGGAGCGGCAAATGGCGGAGAACCCGAACGGCATCGCCGCCCCCGGCACCCTGTCAAACACCCTGAGCGAACCTGACCGGGTCTTGGTCGTGCCCAACTCGCTGAATATCGTTGCGAACAGCGGCACAGAATGCGGCCTGACCCCCGGCGATGTCATCAAGCTGTACGGCATCCCGCCTGAAAGCGCCCAGACGGCGGCTGTCCTGGTCCTGAGCAGCAAGCCCAATGAATGTATGGTGAACTCAGTCGTTGCCGTCCCGCTGGGCGACATCCAGGAAATGAGCAATGTCATGCGTGAAAACCTCTACTCGGGTCTTGAAACGCTCAGGCAGAACCGGGGAATGGGCGGCATGCCGGCGCCGCCCCATGATGCCATGGCGCCGCCCCGGCCGACCGAAGCGGCAGGGCTGGCGGAGGGTGGTTCCGACAACGTGGCCGGCATGCTCCTGGCGCAACAGGGGGAGGCGGACCAGGCAGAGAAGAATTTCATGGATTCGGCGTTTAACTAAACAAAGAGGAGGCAATTATGGGAAAAACTATTTCGTTGATTGTTGCGGGAGCGATGTTTTTGTTTGTAAGTTCGGCATGCGCCGGGGAGCCTGTGGAGAACATCAACCCTAAAAAGCATCCCAACCTCGCCGCAGCCCAGAGATTGAGCCGTAAGGCCTATGAAAAAATAGAAGCGGCGCAGAGGGCCAATGAGTGGGATATGGAAGGGCATGCCCAGAAGGCGAAAGAGCTGCTTGACAGGGTGAACGAGGAGTTGAAACTGGCGGCTGAAGCTGCCAGCAAAAATCGAGGCAGGTAATTCGCCGGTATCACAGTGGTATGCAGCAATAGGACCTCCCTGCCATTCCGGGGAGGTCCTATTGCTGGAGGTCTGCCGGAGCTGCTATTTCCGACGACGGTCCGTCAGTGAGATGACCTTGGAGTTGCCGGGCTGCTGGCCGGATCGCTCCGGCTCTTCCTTAGCATCCTGTTCCCGCGTGGTCTGCTTCTCTTCAACCGGCGAAACGACCTGTTCCATGCGGATGGGGGTGCCGCCCATGGTGAAGGAGGCGCCATCGAGTTGGAATTCGTCAAGTATCCAGGTAAACATCTGGAGCGGAAAGGTGAACACCATCAGGCGCACCTGCCACCACCCCGGTTTTACGTCGGGAACAAGCTCTTCGACACGTGCGTAGAAGCCCGGTTTGTTGTCTACATGGATCAGGACGATGTCGTGGGTGGTGACCATGGTGTATCCTCGT
>Ga0187771_10000490_pt1 | contig 24684 bp, 20 predicted proteins | sample 0116_SJ02_MP15_1_FD_133139 | JGI IMG/M metagenome (GOLD analysis project Ga0187771, IMG submission 133139) | Tropical peat soil microbial communities from peatlands in Department of Meta, Colombia - 0116_SJ02_MP15_10_MG | ecosystem: Environmental > Terrestrial > Soil > Wetlands > Peat | place... | reverse complement strand
CTTTCCATCGGGTAGTCCTTACAGTACCCATATCCGCCGAAAATCTGCACCCCCTCTAAAGCGGCAGCCATCGCGACGTCTGAAGCCATAACCTTGGCCATTGCCGCTTCTTTCTCGTATGGCTTCGTATTGGTTTCCAGCCATGCGGCGCGTAAAGTCAGAAGTTCAGCCGCATCCAGTTGCGTAGCCATGTCGGCGAACTTCCACTGGATAGCCTGAAAATTGGATATGGGCTGATTGAACTGCACGCGGGTCTTGGAATACTCGATTGACTCTTCCAGAGCTGCCCTGCCTATGCCGACTGCCTGGGCGGCGATTCCTATGCGCCCTCCATCGAGAGTCGTGAGCATCTGCCTGAACCCTTCGCCGAGGTTGCCCAGCAGGTTTGCAGCTGGGATGCGGGCATCCTCGAAGACCAGTTCGGCCGTGCCGGAGGCGTTGATTCCAAGCTTTTCCTCGATCTTGCCCAATGAAAAGCCGGAGGTGTCTTCCAAATCTATGATGAACGAGCTTATTCCCCTGTACCCGGCCGGCTTGTCGGTGACCGCCGCCAGAACGCAGTATTTTGCAACATTGCCGTTGGTGATGAAGCGCTTGGTCCCGTTTATCACCCACTGGTCGCCTTCGAGGACCGCCGTCGTCAACATTCTCGCAGGGTCGGAGCCCGCGCCCGCTTCCGTAAGACCGTAACAGCCGATAACCTCGCCGCTGGCCACGGGCCGCAGGTACTTTTTCTTCTGTTCCTCGGTGCCGTATGTATACACGGGAAAGTTGTAGAGGCTGTTGCAGACGCTCATGATAACGCCGCATGAGGCGCATGCTTTGGATATTTCGATCATTGCCAGGGCGTAGCAAATATAGTCCATGCCCGCCCCGCCGTATTCAGGGGGAATGGTCACGCCCATAAGACCAAGCTGCCCCATTTTTGCGCACAGTTCGGCGGGATGTGCATGTGTGCGGTCCAGCTCGGCGGCAACGGGCTTGATTTCCCGCTCCGCAAACTTCCGCGACATTTCCAGGATCATCTTCTGCTCGTCGGTCAACTCGAAATCCATTTCCTCCGTCTCCTCTGGACTCGGAGCTTTGAAAGCACGGCGCCCGTTGCATTAAGCGCGATCTTTAGTTCCCGAGCAAGCTGCGCGAGATGATCATGCGCTGCACCTCGCTGGTCCCCTCATAAATCGTGGTCACGCGCGCATCACGATAGTAGCGTTCAACGGGAAAGTCTCGAGTGTAGCCGTAGCCGCCAAAAATCTGGATCGCGTCATAACAGGTCTTATTGGCCGCTTCAGTGGCGTAAAGCTTCGCCATGGACGCTTCTTTAGCGTAGTGCTTCTTTTGCTCCTTCATGTGCGCGGCTCGAAGCAGAAGCAATCGCGCCGCTTCGAGCCGCGTGTAATTATCGGCGATCATCCATTGTATGGCCTGGTGCTCGGCCAGGGGCCTTCCGAATGTGATCCTTTCTTTTGCGTAGGCGGCCGCCGAATCGATTGCGGCAAGCCCTATGCCAAGGGCCATCGAACCGATGCCTATGCGACCGCCGGCTAACTCGGAAACAGCAATCCGATATCCGTCGTTTAGTTTCCCCAGGAGGTTTTGCTTTGGAACGCGGCAATCTTCAAAAATGAGCTCGTTGGTTGAGGAAGCATGCTGACCGAGCTTGGCTTCATCCTTGCCTATGACGAAGCCCGGAAACGTCGGCTCCACCAGGAAGGCCGTTATCCCCCTCCCCTTGGGCGCATTCTTGTCGGTGAGCGCCCAAACGACAAATACCCCGGAGTATTCGGCGCTCGTGATGAAGATCTTGCCCCCATTCAAAACATAATGGCCGCCGTCGGGAACAGCCGTTGTCCTCACCGCCGCCGCATCGGAGCCCGCGCTGGTTTCCGTCAGTCCAAAGGCCCCTGCCGGGAATTCTCCACTGCAGATTGGCGGAATATACTTCATGCGCTGCTCTTCGTTTCCCACCGATTGGATCACCTCTGCCACCATATTGGTCACAGATGTAGTCACGGTCGTGGATGCGCATGCTCTGCCCAATTCGGTCATCACCAGGGAAAAAGCCACCGTGCCCGCGCCGGTCCCGCCGTAGCGCGGATCGACGTCAAGTCCCATGAAGCCCAGTTCCGCCAGTTTCTTCAGATTGGCCTTCAGAATGTCGCGGTTCTTCGTTCGATCCAGCTCGGCCGCGACTGGTTCAAGCTCGCGCTTGGCAAATTTGGCCGCCATGTCCTGGATGATCTTTTGTTCCTCAGTAAGTTCAAAATCCATGTTCTTCATCCGGTGCTGTTGGAGTTTGTCAATATTCGTAGAACCCGCGTTTGGTCTTTCGCCCAAGCCATCCTGCTTCTACGTATTTTCGGAGCAGAGGGCAGGGCCTGTATTTTGAGTCCGCAAAACCGGCGTAAAGCGTCTCCATGATGGCCAGGCAGGTATCCAAACCAATGAGATCGGCCAACGCCAGAGGTCCCATCGGGTGATTCAGACCGAGGCGCATGACCGTGTCGATGTCCTCGCGCTTTCCCACACCTTCCATGAGGCAATAGACAGCTTCGTTGATCATCGGCATTATGATGCGATTGGCGATGAAGCCGGGATAGTCGCTCGATTCGGCGGGCGTCTTTCCAAATTTTTCGGCCAGACCCATCGTGATCCTGAACGTCTCATCGGAAGTGGGCAAAGCCCTGATTACTTCAACAAGCTTCATCACCGGGACGGGATTCATGAAATGCATGCCGATCACCTTCTCGGGCCGCTTCGTTTGCGAGGCAATCCGACCGATAGGAATCGACGATGTGTTCGAAGCAAGTATCGTCTCAGAAGGGCAAATTGCGTCAAGATCGCGAAAAATTTGGAATTTAATGGGCTGGTTTTCCGTTGCGGCCTCCACGACGTAATCCGCTGCCGCCATCTCCCGAATACCTACAGTGCCCTTGATTCGTCCCAGAACTGCGCCCTTCTCCCCGGAACTCATCTTTCCCTTTTCCACATTCCTGCTCAATAAGTTCTCGATATTCTGCATGCCCTTCTGAACAAATTCGTCAGCGATGTCGGACATGATCACCTGAAGCCCGCTCATTGCGGCTACCTGAGCTATCCCGTTTCCCATCTGTCCCGCGCCGACCACTCCAAAAGTCTTGATTTCCATATTTCTCTCATCTCCTCTCTAGGGGCTGCCAGGAAAGCGGCAGCCTGTGCGGCGCGCAAATGTAGCGCCCGACCTTTTGCGTTAGATAAGCGATGGAAAGCGCAGGATGAAAAGTCGATCGATCGTAAGCACATCAGATGGAATGCGGACGCGAGCTTGAGCTATGTGCCGGTTATTTGCCGGACTGATAGGGATCCCAATCGCATCCCCAGATCTCACTGTTGAACGGCAGTTTGTAGTTTCTTCTCTCCTCGTATGAAGGATACCTCCTGCCGTCGTTTTCCGCCTGGGGCAACATGGAAACAGGGAATTTGGGCGCAAGAAGCCCGTGCTTGCGCGCTTCTTTTTCCAGCATTTCCCGATCGTCGGGATGTGCAATGGAGATCAGGGCGCTCGCCCTCTCATAACCGCCAAGCCCCCTCAGGTTCACGATGCCGAACTCGGTGCACACGTAGTTTGAAAGCTGGGCCGGCACGTCCACGCTGGACCCCTGAGGAAGAAAAGGAACTATCCTTGGAGTTCCATGTTTGCTCCTGGAGGTCATCGACGCTACACCCCTGCCTCCCCTTGACATGGCGCAGAAGCTCACAAACTGGAAATACCCTCCCGTGCTGGAAATGGGCCGCCCTTCATAGAACCCGGCGCACTGCTGTCCCAGAAGATCCACGGCCACACAGTTGTCGATGGCGATCATGTTGTCGATCCGGCTTAGGGTGTGCAGGTTATTGGTATAACTTATGTCATATGCGGCAAGATGCTGATTGTGATCGACCGTATCGAAATACCACTTCACGTCCACGGGGAATGCAAATGTCCATACGCTCTTGCCGCGGTCTATGTTCTTATATACGTTGGTAACCTGGCCGGATTCGATCAACCTTATAAGGCCATAGTTGAGCATTTCCGTGTGGATTCCGAGGTCTTTGAACCCCGCGTTCTCCATTGCGGCCACACAGGCCGATGGAAGCGATCCGATGCCGAGCTGAACTACATCACGGTCGCGCATGATTGACATTACGTGCTTTGCAATGGCTTCTTCTTCCGGCCTTGGTTTTATAGCCCGCTCGTTGATCTGGGGCCATCGGTATTTTTCGCAGTCAACCTCCACCCAGTAGTCTATATCGTCGATATGGATGGTGTTGAAACGCCCTCCTTCCGCCCACGGGTAATCGCTCCGGACTTCGAAAACGACTTTTTTGGAGGTCTGCCTGAAGATGTTGCAGTTGTTCGTGCCGTAGGACATGTTGAAAAACCCGTGGCTGTCGGGCATCGTCGCGGCATTGAACCACCAGTCTATGCCGCGCTTTTCCCGAACGGCATTGATAAACCTGAAATGGTGGGCCCACATTCCATAGGACCACCCCCATTGCGCCCAGTCCGTGACGTTGTTGGTGTCTCTGGCCTTGCGGTTCCATGGAAAGAAGAAGTATTCGTGGACGCAGTGATATTGCTGAAGGGGATCTATTTGCTGGAGTTCGTTGTGAGGGTAGAACTGAGCGTACATCCAGAATTCGATATCTTTGAGGTCCGAAGGCCCGGGTCCCAGTCTTTTTGCCACGGCCTCGGTGCATGCCGTTGAGTCCCCGCCGACGCTTCCATTGTTAATCCAGTCTCCGGATTTTACCATTTCCGCGATCTGCTCCGGAGTCCTCTTCTTGTCACGAATTTTTTGCTGAACCGGTGTCGTCATATATCGAATCCTCCTGAATATTTTTTATACTTTCAGCCGGGTGCGCTAAAAGGCTCTAGCTCGCAGGTTGCAGCGCCCCTTCAATACTTGCGCGCTCCTTTGCGGCGACCTTGGACTCGGGCGCCGGAGCGCCGAATCGTTCCTGTTTTTTGGCAAATGCGTCTCGAGTAAGCTCTCGCGCTATTATGAGCCGCCGTATCTCGCTTGTGCCCGCCCCGATTTCATAGAGCTTGGCATCCCTCCAGAGTTTCTGGACGGGGAACTCAAGGCAGTACCCATAGCCGCCGTGAATCTGCACAGCCTGATCGCATACCCAGGTCGCCGTTTCGGCGGCAAAAAGGATAGCTGCCGCCGCCTGCTTGGTGAGCTCGGTGCCTTTGCCTCCCCTGGGGGCGTTCTGGGCCGCTTCGGCAGCCCTGTACACCATGAGTCTGGCCGCTTCGGTACGGGCGTACATGTCTGCGAGCTTTTGCTGGATCATCTGGAACGAGGCTATGGGCTTGCCGAACTGCTCACGTTCAACGGAGTATTTCACGGAATATTCCAGGGCCTGCTGGGCCATGCCGAGAGAGCCGCCCGCAAGCACGATCCGCTCGATGTCCAGCCCGCTGGTCATCACATTGACGCCTTTGTCCTTTTCGCCCACCAGGTTTTCAGCGGGCACCTCGCAGTCCTCGAAGATAAGCTCTCCGGTCGGCGAACCCCGCATCCCGCATTTTTTGAGTTTCCGGGCCACCGAGAAGCCCGGAAAGTCTTTTTGCACAACAAAAGCGCTTATGCCCCTCGGCCCAAGTTCAGGCGTGGTCTTGGCATAAACCAGCAGGGTGTCGGCAATCGGACCGTTGGTTATGAATATCTTGGTCCCGTTTAAAATGTACTTGTCCCCGACCCTGACCGCGCGGGTGCGAATGCTCATGGCGTCCGAACCGGCGTTTGGTTCGGTCAAACCAAGCGCGCCGACTTTTTCTCCCGACACCAGGGACGGCAGGTACTTCTCTTTCAGATACTCGTTCGCATTCTTGTGAATGTTGTTGGCGCACAGATTTGAATGCGCCCCGTAAGTCATGGCCAGCCCCGGGCAGATGCGGCTCATCTCCTCGATTGCCAGGGTCTGCATCAGCACATCGCCCCCCAGACCTCCATATTTCTCGTCGATGGTTATTCCAAGAATTCCGATTTGGGCGCACTTCTGGAAAAAATCGGGAGGAAACCAGTCCTCTTCATCGATCTTCTCCTGTAGGGGCCCAAGTTCGTTTACCGACCACTTGTAAACGGTCTCTCTGATCATCCGTTGTTCGTCGGAAAGTGAAAAGTCCATGATATACCTCCGGGATACTGCGATAATTTCTGAACGATCCGTTCCCCTGTCCGGTTACCGGGCCTCTATGTGAATTACTTTTTCCTCATCTTCCACGCTCCAGGCCCGTATGGTTCAGGCAAAACAGCCTGGGAAGGCCACTCAGGTGGCGCCGACTGGCCCGGCTTTTCGCCCAGCTTCTGGATGAGTTTTGCCAGACCGGGACGGCCAAATTCCGGGTGGCCTCCTTTCAATGTTCGGCCGTTGTATACGGCCTCGGAACGGAGCCTTCTGCCGATAGTCTTTTCCATCTTCGCTCCGAGCCACAGTACACGGTCCACGTTATAGCCGTGCTCGATACCCAGTTCGTCAATCATGACCACCAGGTCTTCAAGTGTAATCAGCCCGACGTACCTTGGGTCCTTGTAGTAATATTCGCCAGTTCCCCTGACGGGACAGTCATCCAGGAAATTAGCGGGCTGGCCGCCCAGGCCGCCCAGGGTTCCCTCGAAGCGGCAGATGCCCGCCTGAAGGGCCGCCAGGATCGAAGCCGGGGCCACACGCTTGGTTTCATGCAGATGGCACAGATGGGCCCCGGGATCGGGCATGGCGTCAAGCACCATTGAGAAATACCTGTAAACCTGGGCCGCGGAAGCCGAACCGTCGTGGTCGGCGTGCTCGATGTCGTGGGCGCCGATGGAAAAAAAGCGTTTGGTGAATTCCACTGCGTCTTCGAGGCGCGTCGCCCCGGTGATGGGACTCCCCCAGATGGTGCTGACGGTGCCGCACATCTTTATGCCCACCTCCGCTGCTTTCTTTATGCAGCGTTCGGCTTCCTTCCAGTATTCGGTAAGCGTCGTGCCGGAGTTGGCAAAATGGTGTTCCGGGTCCGTGGAGACCATCATCAGGACGCGATCGGGACCGACTCCCTTTTTCCTGAGCTCGATTGCAGCATCTACCGCAGGCTCGCGGATCGTAACCGCAGTCATGACGACATCGGCGTAAGCGATCCCCGCTTTTTCGCAGCGCTTCTTGAACGCATCGCTCCGCAGGGCCGTGAGGACCTCTTCGGCGTCCCTGAACTGTGGAATGCCTTCCGGACTCCCCAGGTTCGTCACCTCGATCTCCTTGGCTCCCGCCAGAATCATCTCCTGGGCGTAGAAAATCTTGGCCCTGGTGGATATGAATTTCTCTTCATGCTGAAAACCATCCCGGACGGTTATGTCGCCGATGGTTACCTTCCTTGGCATCCTGGGAAAAATTTTCCAGTAATCGTACTCGGTCATCTGATGGCGCCCTCCATATTCCCTTAAAACTTCATATCTCCCCAATCGGTCTTCCGCATCGGGATCCGGTAACAAAGTTCAAGCGCCCTGGCCAGTCTATCGCGCGCCTCGCTGAATGTGATTACGCCGTCATGAAACAATAGGGTGCCGGTCAGAAAAGGATGCCCCTCGGCGTCATACCGCTCGATCATGGCCTGGCGATATTCGTTCATCTCCTCCTCGTTCACCGTCTCCCCTCTTTCGGCAATGCTCCTCCTGCGGATGGTCTCCATCACGAAAGCCGCCGTGCGGCCGGACATGACCGTCGTTCGGCCTCTCATATTGGTAAAGCAAAACACAGGCTTAAAGCCCCTGCCGCACATTCCGTAGTTGGCGGCTCCATGGTCGGGACCGACAACGTACTGGATTCTCGGAACATTCAGCGCGCTGCATGCGCGCACCATGTCCGACCCGTACTTGCCTATCCCGCCCCACTCTTCCTGCTGGCCGACCATGTAGCCCGGAGACCCCTGGATGAAAAGCACCGGCAGGTTCGAGTTTCCGCACCGCACCATCCATTCGGTCGCCTTTCTCGCCGATTCGATGTATATGATGCCGTTGCTGTTTGAGGCGATCACCCCCACGGGCAGACCCTTTAGCCACATCTTGCCCGCAACTATGGTCTCACCGCGGCTGAGGCCGTAAGAAGGTTTGTACTCGTGGAAATAGCTGTCGTCGGCCAGACATTTCAGAGTGTCTTTGATCTCGATGGCGCGATAGGTGTTCACCGGAGTACAGGCCATCATCTCTTTGTGGTCGAATCTGGGATCGACGGTTTCCCTTCGCTCGCAGTAAAGCGTCTGGGCGGGTTCGAACTCCATGAGTTCCCGAAGCTTCTGCACGCCCTCCACCTGGTCTGAAGCAATGTGGTCGCATCCGCCCGAATGCAGGGTATGAACATAGGCGCCTCCCAAGTCCTCCATGGAAACAGTCTCGCCGATGGCCGACTTCACCAGGGGAGGACCGGCCAGGAACGCGAAAGCAAGCTTCTCTATCATTATGGATTCGGAGGCCAGATAGACTATGTAGGCGCCGCCCGCGGTGTTGCCGCCGGTCGAGAGCGTATATTGCTTTATGCCCGCTGCCGACATTCGGCACATGTTGTAGAACATGCTGCCAAAATGGCCGTCGTCGGCAAAACAGCCCAACTGGAGCGGAAGGTTCACGCCGCCTGAATCTGCGATATAGATGCAGGGCAGTCGAAGCCGCTCGGCAATCGCCTGGGCCCTCATGTGCTTTTTTAGAGTGATTGGAAAGTAAGACCCCGCCGCAATACGGTTTTCGTTGGCGAAGATCATGCAGTCCTTGCCCTGCACGGCGCCGACCCCGGTGATTACGCCGCCGCCGGGGATGTGGCTCCTTCTCTCCGACTTGTAGACATCGCCTCCGTAGAGCTTTATTTCGCCAATGTTATAGCCCGCATCCAATCCGATCTCGAAGAATTCCGTCCCCGGATCTATCAGCATCGCAATCAGATCGCGCATCGGTTTCTTGCCCTGCCTGGCAAGACGCCGTATCTGCTCCTCGCCGCCGATGTTGTATGCCTCATGGCGGCGCTCCATGACTATCGCATCCTCTCCCTCCCAATGCTTCAAACGTCGTTCCCGAGTATCGTCTTCCATGACAGGCCTCATCTGCCGTTCCAGGCTGTTGCGCCTTCCAGGTCGTTCCCGCGCTTACCGTTACGCCGAGTCGGCTCATGCCGGTTCGTTCTCGCCTCGTCAAGCGTCGCCCCGCATAGGCCGCTCTTGAGTATCCTGCTGTGGAGCTTCATTTCCAGAAGGCTCTCCATGAAGCGGCCGCATTCGATCAGGCGGTCGATATCGATTCCGGTTCGAATGCCCATCTCCTCGAAGGCGTAGACCAGGTCCTCTGTAGCCAGACCGTGTGTGTGGGCTCTCCACGGAGACCTTCCGTCGATGACCTGTCCGAAGTAGTAGTGAGCGCCCGCCCCTCCGAGACTCGACTTAAAAACACGCACGCCGCACTCAAAGGCTGCCAGCACATTTGCCAATGCAAGCCCCCGGTTTTCATAGAAATGCACTGCCAGCTTCGACGGCCCCACCTCGTCTATGCAGGTGCGCAGAAGTTGCCCCACGGTGACAGGGTTTGCCATGGCAAGTTCGTCATTGAGGCACACCAGATCGCAGCCAAGCTGGACCAGTTTTGCCGCCATCACGGACAACTTCTCGTGGTGCCGCTCTTCATCTCCCGGACAGCCGAAAGCTGCGCCAATGTAAGCGCTTGCCTTCACCGAATTGGATCTGGCGATCTCTGCAATCGTCTTTATCCGTTTGAGCGTCTCGGAGACGCTGTGATTAAGGGTGGAATAGCTGAGCTGGTCGGTAAGAAAGACCCACACCACTATTTCATCGGCCTTGCACGCTATCGCGCTGCGGCATCCGGTTTCGTTGGGCACCAGGACTTGGCAGACCCTGTTTTTTCCCTTCCTGCCGCCCTGGCCCCTGAGCTCCGAAAGGACCTCAACGGCGTCCTTCATTTGAGGGATGGTCTTAGGATGCACAAAGGAGGTAACTTCCACTTTCCTAAGACCGCAGTCGAACAGCATGTTTGCCAATTCGATCTTCCTGTCGGCCTCAATGTATCTTTTATGGAACTGCAACCCCTCCCTTGGACCGATCTCGATCACATCGACATCTGTTGCCATACGTCAGCCTTCGCTCCTCCGCGGTTAAACGCACAACCATGACGGAAATCTTCCGCAAGAACCGTTCCAGGGGGTTTGAATGCCGGCGCCGCCCCCACGGGAGACGGCCAGGAGGCAAAAAGACAGGAATTTCACATCGGGCGGCTGAAACGGCCGGTCGAATGAAGACGCACTAACTGTATACTTTAGGTAACACTCGCCCAGGTTTTACATTTTTTATACACGTTAGCGTTCACTACAGAGAGCACTGAAAACACAGAGGCGGGAAAAATCAGAGAATCCTTCGACGCCCCCGCTTTTCAGTACCGGCTTATCGAAACCGGCTATAGTACGCGACCCTGGAGAATTTACGCGCGCCATCGTCTTTCCTGTGGAAGCCGAAATCTGGACAATCACTTACCGGATCCCGGCTTTTCCCCGCAGGAGATTTTGCCTTTTTGCTTTTTACTTTTGCCTTCCCCCGCAGGGGGCTTTGTACGGTTCTGCGGTTCTTCGGTTTGATGTTCGCCCTTGTCGCCCCCCTGCGCTGGGGCCGGTTGAAACCCTTCTTCATTCTACATTCTGCGGTTCTATATTCTACATTCGTCTTTTTCCACTTCTGCGGTTCTACTCCGGCACTCAGTCCCAATAGACGGCCAATCTGCGACGTGCTGCGTTCGAGTGCCGTGCTGAGTGCCGGACTACATTCTGCGGTTCTCTTTCGCCTTCTTGTATCAACAGGTATACACTTCCGCCCTCCAAGCCTGCGAAAAGGAGACTGTTGCCCCTCACCACAGAGAGCGGTAGAAAGCACAGAGGTTAAAAACCTATCATTCAGATCAGGCGAGACTTGTCCTCGGATGTCTTGCATACAGCCTGCGCCATAGGATCCGGGACACGGCGTTATGGGGGGAGAATGTCAAACCGTCAATAGACTCGATCATCTGCCGGCTTGCAAAGGTTGGGGCCAGGATGGTCCACCATACGGAGAGCTTGCATGTCCACGCTGCTGCGGCTTATCCTCTTGCCTGTTGCTATGCGATTCCATTCGCCTGTACCCCTGAACTCCGGTAGGCGGGGTGTGAGCCGTAAGTGGAGGTATGTCCATGAATCGAAAAAATCAGCCTCATTCACGTTTCGATTGCACGGTGGACCTGGAAATCGTATGATTTTTCGGGCTGTCCCGGGCGTTTTTTCGGGTTGAATCTGTTTCAAAATGCGGTTCGGCATTCGCACATAGTCAAGTGGATGCACTATTCAGGTTCAGTACTGTCAGAACGGCAAAGTGACCCACGGGTTCGATCCTGGTGAATCGGAACATCTCGTCCGCCACGGAGGTGTCGTTGGACTCTCCCACAGCAGGAGGTGATGGAGCGGCGCCGGCGGTGTTGGTGCCTGGACGACAATGAATAGCGGTGCTGCACGGAAATGTCGAAGGAGAATGTCGTGAAACCGATAATTGTTATTGCTCTTCTGCTACTGTTTTTTCTTTTCTCTATCCCGGCCTCCTGGTCTCTGGAAGAGGGAACTTCCATCGAAACCAAGAAGCTCGCCCAGTCCCAAAACGCTTTCGCAATCGATCTCTATGGCCAACTACGCCGACAGCCGGGCAACTTATTCTTTTCGCCCCAAAGCATCGCCACCGCCCTAAGCATGATTTTCGTCGGCGCCCAAGGGGATACCTGCACCGAGATGGCCAAAGTACTGCACCTCCAGGCCCTCCGTTCCGACAGTCAGAATGCAACTCTCACGTTGCAGAATCTGGTGCTGGAGGAATACGCCAAGCAACGGAAGCTTTTCAATGAACCACAGCAGCATGGTGTGGAGCTCCATGTCGCAAACGGTCTCTGGGTTAAGGCCAGTTACCCTCTCAACCCGGAGTTTATCAAGGCCATTACGGAGAGTTTCAAGGGCGGTCTTGAGTCACTCGACTTCAGTAATGAGCCCGCTGCCCGAAAGAAGATCAATGTATGGGTTTCGGATCAGACAAAAGACAAGATCCAGGACCTGATCGGCCCAAATGCTATCACGCCCGATACCCGTCTCGTGCTGACCAACGCCATTTATTTCAAAGCCGCCTGGGAGACGCAGTTCCGAAAAGAAGCCGGCAGAAAGGAGAAATTTCACGTTTCTCTCAACAGAGACGTTGACGCAGAAATGATGAAGCAAACGCATTTTTTCGGCCTTGCCGAATTGGAGGGCTTCAAGCTTCTCGTCATGCCATACAAGGGTAATGAAGCATCCATGCTTGTCCTGCTGCCGGATAAGGTGGACGGATTGGAGGCACTGGAGAGGTCCGTGAGCGCGGAAAAGCTCGCCTCGTGGCTGGAAAAAACCAAATCGGTCCGCGTGGCCTTGTCAATTCCGAAGTTCAAGAACACCAGCGCGTTGAATCTGAACACCCCTTTGATAACCCTTGGAATGAAGAAGGCTTTTGCGGTCGGCCAGGCCGACTTCAACGGTATCGCCAACGTCCCGGGTGAGCCGCTTTACATTGGCCTGGTGATTCACAAGGCGTTGGTAGACGTAAACGAAGAAGGAACCGAAGCCGCTGCGGCCACGGCCGTTTCCATGCTGGCCGGAGCGGCCATGCGTCCAGCTGAGCCTTTTCCATTCGTGGCCGACCATCCTTTTATCTATATCATTCGCTCCAACCGCACGGGCGATATTCTCTTCATGGGTCGACTGACTGATCCAACCAGGCAGGGTTAGTAACAGGACCGCTTGGGTCATATGCAAACGCCCGAATTCGGTCGTCGCAGGGGACAGGGAATTGGTTGCCGGTCACGCGAGGGTGCGGTCCAGAGCCTCTTTTCATACTACTTGAACTCGACCGAATTTCTTGCCCATGTTGAAAGTTGCACTTCCAGGAGTTTTCCGGTGAAACTGCGGATCGAAAAAGTTCACCTTCTTTGCGAAGGAAAATGCTGGCTCGATTCGCATAATGAACAGGCGCCTGAACTGCTCAGTAGTATAGTGCTTTAATATTTGGTCCCTCCTCATCTGAAGCTACGTCCTCCTGCTCTGGAGCTGCCCGGTTCCTTATTTCGCCGGGTGTCCCAACTTTTGCCCAATTGTACACGAAAACGGCATCTTCATAGATCATCCGGATGCACCCATGCGAAGCGGCATAGCTGGGCAGAATGCCGCCGTGGATGAAATAATCCCCAAAGAGTCTCAATGAATACGGCATCCAGGCATTGTCGTATTTCGTCGAGTAATGGTCCTGTTCTTTCGACAAGACAACGAACTTTCTCGCCGGTGTTCCGTTTCTGCCGGATGAAATTGGAAACTGGTGAATCAATCTACCGTAAGCATAAAGCCCCAGGCACTGCTGGCCTACGTCGATCAGAATGAATTGCGGCAATTGAGAAATAGCGCTGATCCGATCCGGCAGGATCTGCGGGCGTATCGAAAAATTGAGTGGGACATTGATGAATTTTACTTGCGTGCTCAAATTATCGGTACCCTCAATCACCGCCATCGGTTCAAGGCGGTTTATGAGAGCGATTCGCTGGCGATAAAAGTCAAAGTTGCTGTCGAAGTATGTCACGAAATGACAGAAGTAGCTGAGTGACTGCCCCGGTGGTAGAAATATCCTCAGGCAGGGCACGCCGTCCACTTCGACGATTTTCTTGTCGGTTGGAAATTTAAGAAGCTCGGAATAAAGCTTGCGGTCAATAGGAGCAGTGCCCGCAGCAGCAACTGGGGAGAAAAAGAGCAGTATCGCCAAGACCGGCCAGAATAGAAGCCCTCTGTTTAAATCATATGTCATGGTTTCCGACCCCGGTACAGCAGCAAACTATCCAAATCTTTAGACTTTGCCAAAAACATGCCAGACCGAAGAAGTGTAAGGCTCCCCTTCCAGCGAACACCACGTTCACGCGATTTGCGCTTATTTAATTTAAGGATCTCTCCTGGTTTTGAAATCCGCATTTCCCGAAAATCAACCACATGCAGATCACTCATTTAGTGAATCAAGGCAAACTGCAGGTTCTGACTTTGGCAATGAAGAAAGAGCAGGGAATTCAGGTTTCGCGCCGTTGTTTTCACATGGGCAGCCCTGCTTGCAATCTGCTCCACATGATCCGTCATACGGCGTTCCGGGGGCAAAGCCTCAGACCATCCAGAGACTCGATAATCGGGCCGCTTGTAAAGGTTGGGGCAGGGTGGTCCGCCCTGCCGGAAAGTAGTACATCCATGTTGCTGCGGCTTAGCCTCTTGCGCGTTGCTATCTTATCTTATTCGCCTGACCCCCGCCATCCGACGTCACAGCGGAACGAATCTACCAGTTGCAGGGTGGAGGTGTATCTGAAATCGAAAAAATCAGGTAATAAACACCGTAATACAGGCGAGCGGATTATCTCGTCACTTTACCCGAGGGCTGATAAATTATTTGCGCTTTAAGGTCCTTTAGCACCTCGAGGCCCATAGACCGATTTTCCCTGTCATCTTCCGGCGTGCAAACCGGACCCTGCACACCATGCTCAAATCTCCGGACGACAGTTATGGTCTTACCGTCGTGTTGATAGGTTGAATCGTAGCGCGACCTGCCGTTGGCGAGATGAGCGGCCTTCGGCAGCGAGGTTATTTTTACGCCTTTGGGGAAATAGATCTTGAACTCTTCGGTAGAAATATGGCCCATGCAAACGTAGTCAAGCGTGCGTTCCGGCAGGTTTATTCCACAGAAGTTAGCGAGGATGGAACTCCCACTGGGCCAAACGGGAGTCACCCGAATCGCGCCGGGACCCGGAATGTCAAAAGCTCCGGTGAGGTGAAATTTAAAAGAATAGTCGTACTTCCCGGAAAGGACACGAGGATCGCCTTTAGTGAGCGTGCCGGTCCCGGTGAAGCCTCCCTGCTCTAAAACTTTACGCACAAGGGTATCTTCCATGTTTGGCTGAATGGAAGCCATATATTGCCTGACTGCCGCAGAAATGAGCCCCGTCTCTTCATTAGCGACCTCTCCATCCGCGGACCCGTCATCGTTGATATGAAGCACCATCCTCATAGTCGATGACTGGTCTTTGTAACTGACGCGGGGGGTTCGCTGAATGCCCCGGAAGTTGCCGGTATGAATCACAGGCTTGTCACAAAGGTTTAACGGGAGGAGCCCAAAAGGCGTGAACTCGGAAGCGGGGTTAAAATAGACATCAAGATGGGGAATGTAAATTATCACGTGAGTTATCGCTTCCGGCGAAGCGATAACCGGTAGTTTGAAACTTAATCCCCCATTGACCAATACAGCCGTGCTCTCGATCCCTACCGACGCCAGCAGAGCATGTAACAGCACCACCTGGTCCTTGCAGTCGCCTAGTTTGTTGCCAAGCACCTGTTCCGCATCGTGGGGCACTATGGAGCCGATCCCCATGTAGTTTCCGGCGAAGCGGATGTTCTTTGCTACCCACGTGCAAATGATCTTCGCCTTCTCCAAATCCGTACCGGCGCCGGCCGTCAGTTCTTTCGCCAGCCGGCGAATCTTTTCCGTTGTTTGACCCTTTGGGCTCGCCTGCTTTTCATAGGCTGACGCAAGGGCGCCGTAATCCTTGAAGGAAGAAACCACTATCAGCGGACAGTAATCCAGCGGGTCCACAGCACCTATCTCGGGCTTGCCAATCTCATGGTTCTCGAAGCTCCAAATCCATTGCATACGGCCTTCTCGGTCTTCAACTCTTCCACCCCTCACGTCTCTGGCATAAACTTGGAGGGCCATGGAGTTGACAGGAACGCTTATAATGATTTTGGCATCGTCGCACACTGCAGACCTGTAAAAGACGTGGGTTAGCGAGAAATTGCCCGGGAACAGCGGCTTTTTGCGAATTCTTTTGTACGAATAGGCTATTTTGTCGCCTACAGAGAGGTCGGGAAAGATGATGGTCTTGGCCTTGAAGTCGCTGAACATTGGCCCTCCGCCCATAACGGCATCCCGCTCCTGAAGGTTTGAAGGGGGCACTTTGATCCGGCGCCCGTCTTTCTTGATTGTATAGGCCGAGAGGATCTCGGCTTTGTCAAGGCTTGCGCTGTAATTCAACGAGGCATGGCCGGCTGCTTTGACCCCTTCTTCTGTTAGAACGCTGCAAATGAAATCCATGGTCATCGTGTAAGTACCATCGGGGTTCACTTCGTATTTTTCGTGGTATTTGTCGTACCTTACACTTCCGACAAACTGCTCTGGGCCTGCCTCGCCGGCTTTTGCATCGAAGCAAAAGGAACAGATTACTGCTGTCGATAGGAAAAACACGGCGCCTGTTTTAAAGATTATTGCAGGGTTCAAAGGCGTTGCTCCTTCTGAACACAGCTACGGTGAAACCCTGGCTGGGAATGTCCCGTGCATTTTCGGAAATCCGGCGCTCTTTGACGCCGAAACGGAATCGCGCGATCGACTCCCTCCAAAGTGCTATGCTGATTATTCTCACTTCCTTTTGGGAGCCGCTAGAGCGCTCGGGGCGACGAGCCGGAGAGCCGAAAGGCATACCCTCAACACTCATGTCCACATCTGCGTCGGGCTGATGAACTCCTTGCCCATCGCCTATGATCTCGAAATTGTTTTGCTGCTCGAGTGTTGACTCTGACAGGCGCCGGGACCATGCAAGAGGCAGACTGATAGTTCCGCCGTCTACAAGACGCGCTATGATTTCATCCCGGGTGGCCCGAATATCCATTAGCCTGGCCTCGAATACGTTAGCCGCAACGTTCATCCCACGCGTCTAACAATTCTGTCCCGATTGGAGCGTGTGATTTGTCCAATCCCTTTGAGCTCCCTGGAAGAAAAACCCTGGTTCTTCAGAGTAACTGGCTGGAGGCGGAGCTTGCAAGCGAATTTTTCCCGCTGAACGTGATCGAATATACTAAGGTCGGGGGAGGAGTTGCTCCCTAATGCTTCGGGCGAAGAATACCCGCCCTGATCTTTTGAACTCTTGCAACGCGCCTGATGGGCATTAGTACATATCGTCTATTCCGCCCATACCGGCGCCGGGCAGTCTCATGGAAGCTTTTTCCCTGGGTCTTTTGGCTTTATATTTCTTAATAAGGAAGGTTGTCTGGCGCTGTTACCAATCCGCTCCTCGATCCGTGTCCGGGGCCAAGGAAGCTGCCTCCTCACCGTTCACTCCCGCTTCCCGCTGTTCGCTCCCGCGCGCCCTGCCCCGCGCTTCGAGCGGTTCGCGGTTCGCGGATCACTCTTCACGGATCACGGATCACGCTTCACCGTTCACCCCTGTTTGATCGCCTGGTCGTTGCTGCTCACCGCCGCCAATGTCTTCTCGATTGCAGACGCCGTCGAGGACAGGGTAAGCTGAATCTGGTCCATGATCTCTTTCTGCCGGCCTGGATCGGCTTCGACTTCCGCAATGGATGCGTCCAGCGATTCAAGCGTCGCCTGGATGGTCTCTATGCCGTTTCGGATTATGGGTTGATTGCTCACCATTCCCTCCAGACGGTGGAGGGTGGACTTTTTTTCCGCCACCATTTTATCCAGACCTTGTTCACCGTCCGCTATGCGTTTTTCCAGTGTTCTCACCTCCAGGGCCAGGTAGTTGGGATCCCTGGTCTTGATAAATGCCTTGGCCCTGCGATATTTCTTGGCAAAGTCCGCCGCCCCTGCCAGGTAGTCGTGTACCAGTCCGCTGTAGGCTTTTAGAATCTCGGCTACCACCTGATTGTCTTTTTCATCATAATTGACGAGCCGGTCGCCGATGTCCAGGATGGAGCGCAACTGTATGGTCAGCTCATCGGCCATTCCTGTCTCTGACCTCAGTCTTTCAAGCGGTTCTTCCTTATCCGCTTCGGCCGCCGCTTTGGTCTCACCGGCAGCGTCAACCTCCTTTTGAAACCTCTTTTTCAAACCCTCGCGCGCAGCCCAATAAGCCAAAGCAGCTCCGGCGATAAGAACGATTGTGCTGAATTCCGGGTTTTCCATAAATATGGCGATAATCACGGCCGCAATCATGATGCCCGCCGGCGCCACATAAATTTCTTTCGGGATTTTCCCGGCTTCCATAACCCGCCTCCCTCATTCGGATCTACATGGAGTTGGCGATGAAAACAGCCACACTGATTTGTATACTGGCCGTGAAAACGGCCACAGCTTCATTACGCTGAACATCCATTTCCTCAGCATAGGAAACTCGGGGCATAAATATCTTTTCCGCCAGGGCCTTAAAAACAAAAAGAGCTATTAACCCCAGGGCAAGATAAATTCCAAATCCTTCAAGTCCCGGCCACCATCCGGTAAACGGCCCTATAATGCTTGCCCTCAAAATAATGGAGATAGCGATCAGCATTCCGGCTATATCGATTCCCTCGGCAATGTTGCCCTTTAATTCGATCTCCTCCTGGATGTTGCGTCTTGCAATGGCTGCATCCAGATAGAAGGCGATCACCAGAGCAATTTGACCGAGGATGAAGAATGCCGCCGCAACCGGAAGGCCTCCGCCCTCCCCGCTGAAAGCGCCGTTCATTATTATGCCGGTGCCGACATAAGTTGAGAATTCAACGGCTCCCACGGCTACATTACCTTTGGCTACCGCCTCGTCATTATTCACTTTGCGCAGGATTATCCTTTTGTTGAGTTCAAAGGTCAGGAAAAGGAAAATCACGACCATTACGGCAGCTTCGAAGAAGTTCAACAAATCGACCAGGATTTTTGGCGACTTGCCGGAAAGAACGCCTGCGAGCGCCAGAAACAGGCCAAGACATATGCCGGCCTTTCTCAGCCCGACGGCCAGGTTGCTGTCCATAAGCATTGCCCTGTCTTCATCAAAAGACATGCGCCTGTCGTCGGCCGCTTTGACCAGCCTTACCACCAGCATTCCCAACAATGGATAAATTGTTACCTGAAATATTATGTATAAGAAATTCACCTCAATCTCCTTTCGTTCTCAGGCGTCTCTCACTCGAATCTGTGCGGTGCAAATGGACTCAGGTTATTAGTTACAATAGACCGGGATTCCCGGATGCCCATACCCGCGCTATGCCCGCCAATGACCCAGCAGCCAAGCACAGGATAGTTTCCATCGATAGGGACAACAGGGGCCAGGGATTGATAAATATAGCCTTCTTCGCCATAAGTGCCGGTGGTATGAAGTCCTTCCCTGCCAACGTGATAGACTGTAACGTTTGCGCCCTCTCTTGAGAGCAGGGGTTTTCTCACGAACTCCTTCATGCCCCTGGGGCCGTCGAAATAGGCCTCCAGGAGATTGGGGTGCCCTGGATTAAGTTCCCAGAGCACAGGCAGGATTCCCTTGCTGGAAAGAATGAGCTTCCATATCGGCTCGATCCAGTTCATCCCGTCGAACGTCTCGGCGATGTACTGCCCATACTTGTCTGCCAGAAGCCACTCCCATGGATAGAGTTTGAAAATGTTTTCGATAGTGATGTCGTCCAGGGTGGTGAATCGAGTGAATGGGTCGAGCCCCAACCCGATGTCGCTGATGAAAATCATCTCGGCTTTGATCCCGGCCTCAACGGCCGTATCCATCAGGTATGTGGTGGTGACCAAATCTTCCATGCTGTCTGTGACACAGGTCAGGTAAAGGGTGCTTGCATCCTTCCATTGCCGCGATATTTTGGGCCAGATTTCCAGGAGTTTTTCGTGGATAGAGTTAAACTGATCCGATTCTGCGCCGAAAACTTCCTGAAGCCAATACCATTGAATTACGCTGCTTTCGAGTAAAGCCGTGGGGGTATCGGCGTTGTATTCCAGCATCCTGGGCGGGTTAACCCCATCATAGGCGAAGTCAAACCGGCCATAAAGCGTGAGTTCTTTCCCGTTCCAGGATTTCTTTATAAGGGGAACGGCTTCTTCGACAATGCCCAGTTCCGCGAAACGGTTATTGTCAATTACATGCTGGACGGCTTTGAGGGCCAGTTGGTGAAGGTCGTTGGCCGCATCGTCGAGAACATCGATTTGTTCGGAATTAAAAAGGTAATAAGCGCTTTCGTTCCAATAGACGCCCTCAGGATTATGATGATAAAGCAATCCCGATGCTTCCACCCTGCTCTGCCAGTTTTCGCGGGGTTGGATTGTTATTCTCTTCATATTTTTCTCCTATCCCCCGATGCCGCCGCCGTGAGCGAAGGCGCTGCCGCCGAAACCTCCTCTGCTGACAGAGCCGCCACGGGCTCCCGGACCGCCAAAAGAACCTTCGCCCGAAGGACCTGCCCCGGGGGAAGCCGAAAAGCGCCCGCCCGAGTAATATCCTCGGGGCGGATAATAATTGCCGCCACTGGCAATACTCCCCGGGGTATATCCACCGATGCCGCCGAAGTACCAGAAGAACATAGAGGGACCACCGCCGTAATAGTATCTGGCTTCCTCATCTCGGCATTGCTGTTCACTTACCACGGTGCCGTTGCTGTCCACGCATCGTCTTTGCTGAGCGGAATCTTCGCAGCTGGTCGCGGTTGCCACGAGGCTTAACATAGCAACGCCCAGCACGATTTCACGTGACTTCCTTATCTTTCTTCGTCTTTTGCGCGTCACCGCCGGCCTCCATTAACAGAAATCGTGCCCCGGCATCAGGTCTTTGCCGACCCTTAATAGCTCTCCAAGGACCGGCATGGCTCTCTTGCCAGGTATTGGGATTATGTTTGCATTTTGGAGAATATGCAAGGGTGTGCGGAACGAGAAGGTAATTTTTAAGTCTCTCTCTCGGCTGCGAGCCGGTGTTTGATTTCCGCCAAGGAGTCATAATTGTTCCCGAATCCAGAAAACCTGAGCGGCTGGGAGGAATTTTCTTGCATTTTCCTTTGCGTTCCATAAAAATCTAACCCTTGGTCGATTGGACCACTCCAGGGGCAGGCGAAAAATACCAATCTGAAGGACCGCCACGCGCTGGATAGCAGGCGTGACCGTAATTTGGGAACTGATCGAGGGTGGCGCCCATCGACAGAAGAAGGGGGAAGCTTTTGTTCCTGTGCCCACGACCGCTCCAACCGCGTCAGGAGAAGACATGGAAGTGAAACTGCTTAACATCGGTTTTGGCAACACGGTGATCGCCAACCGCGTGGTTGCAATCGTATCGCCTGCGTCCGCTCCCATGAAAAGGCTAAAAGAAGACGCAAGACAGGGGAACAAATTGATCGACGCGACCATGGGCCGCCGCACCCGGTCAATAATCGTCACTGACAGTGACCACGTCATACTGTCCGGCGTTCAGGCCGAAACCATCGCCCAGCGGCTGCTTATGGACGGCAACTCTAAAGAAGCCAACCTGCTAAAGCAGCTTTAATATCTTTTGAGGCCTCAGGACAGGTTTATGTCCATCTCAGCCGCTGCCGGGCAGCTTTTTATCGTATCAGCGCCTTCGGGAGTCGGGAAATCTACCATTATCAGCAAAGTGATCGCTGCTTGCCCGAAGCTTCAGTTCTCCATTTCCTGCACTACCCGCCCGATGCGTTCCGGGGAGGTTGCGGGGAAGGATTATCATTTCATATCCAGGGAAGAATTTGCGCGTGGCATTAAATCGGGGCGTTTCCTGGAATGGGCCGAAGTCCACGGCCACCTTTACGGAACAGACGGGCGCATCATTGAAAAATGGCTCAAAGCTGGAGACGACGTCCTGCTGGACATAGACGTTCAGGGTGCACGCATGGTTCGCTGCGCTTACCCGTCGGCCATAACGATCTTTATTTTACCCCCTTCCCTGGATGTGCTCGAAGAGCGCCTCCGGAACCGTGCAAGTGAGACCAGGGAGCAATTCGCCATTCGCATCTCGGCCGCGCGGCGTGAGATCCTGGAATCGCCCTGGTATGATTACATTATAATCAACGACAGTTTGCAGGATGCGGTCGATGACCTCAGAGCAATCCTGAGGGCTGGCCGATCCAGCCGGGCAATGCGGGCGCCCAAGCTGAAGGCGTTTCTGATGTCGGTTTAAGCATGAAAAAGATTCATCCCCCCGAGCACGAAATCTGGATTTCCGGAGTAAATCCCGTGAGGGAAGCCCTGCGCGCAGGGTGGGCTGCCGCAGGTGAGCTTGTGCTTTCAAGAAGCAACTCCAAAGGCCGGGAGATCGAGGATCTCGCAATGAAGCGTGGGATTGCCGCGACCAGAAGCGTCCGTCAAAGGATAACGGAACTGGCCGGTCACACACACCACCAGGGAGTGGCTCTCAGCATATCCCAATTTCCTTACGCCGATCTCGAGAGCCTGCTTGAAAAACCCCTTCCGGAACGGGAACCTGTGGTTGTCCTGGACAGCATTCAAGACCCGCAGAACCTTGGGGCAATCCTCAGGAGCGCCTGTTTTCTGGGCGCAAAAGGGGTGATAATCCCCAAAGACAGATCGGCGAGCGTAAGCCGCGCGGTAATAAAGATCGCCTCCGGAGCTACTGCTTATATTCCCGTCGCCCGGGTCACCAATGTCGCAAGGTCTCTCCAGCAACTCAAATCGGCTGCCTACTGGGTTGTGGGCCTGGAAATGACAGGAAAGAAAAGATCCTTTGAGGTGAACTTAAACGTTCCACTCTGCCTGGTGATAGGAAACGAGCAAAAGGGCATCCGTCCGCTGGTGAGAAGCGAGTGCGACCTGCTGATCCAAATTCCGGCCGGCGGCCCCCTGGAATCGCTAAACGCCGCATCCGCCGCAACGGTGGCTCTCTATGAAGTCTTGCGGCAAAGACTGGTATCGGGTTGGGAAGCGTGAGCTATCTGTTCCGGCTGCCAAAAATAGCCGTCCCGATTCGCACCAGTGTCGCACCCTCCTCTATGGCCACCTCAAAATCACCGCTCATCCCCATTGAAAGCTCGCTCAGACTTTCAGGCCGGGCGGATTTTTCTTTTAGCATATCGAGAAGTGCGCGCATCTGCCTGAAGTAAGGCCTTGCCGCCTCCGGCCGGTCAAAAAAGGGTGGAAGGGCCATCAAACCGCGAACATCGAGCCATTCAAAACCTGAGGCGAGTTCGAAGAAAGAATTCAGATCAGCGGGTTGCACGCCGCTCTTGGTCTCTTCGCCCCCGATATTTATCTCGATCAGGACCGGGACCTTTCTACCGGCGCTTTGGGCCCTGCGATTCAGCTCTATTGCGAGGGCTTCACGGTCCAGGGTCTCGATCCAGTCGCAGCACTCGATGGCCGTCCTGGCCTTATTTGTCTGCAAGTGCCCGATACAGTGCCAGGAAACGGCAAGTCCCGCCAGGGCCTCCTTCTTTTTCTTCGCCTCCTGGATGTAATTTTCACCCAGAATATCTATTCCAGCTTCTATTCCCTGGCGGATTCTCTCAACGGGGACCGTCTTGGTCACGGCGACCAGCTTTACCCCTGCGGGGTCGCGTCCCACACGCTCACTCGCAGCCGCGATTCGCTCCCGGACCTCAGCCAGATTGAGGGCAACATCGCTGCTCGCCATCGCCTCTTACCCTCCTCCTACCAGCCTTATTATCTCGAATTGGTCTTCCGATTCGACCGGTTCGCCTTCCATCAGGCCCCGCGGAACAATTCTTAAGTTGCGCTCGACGGCCACTTCTTTTGGATCGATCTCAAGGGAACGAAGGAGTTCTCCTAAAACGGGCGGCCCCAAATAATCGCTGCTTTCGCCGTTGATGCTGATTTTCATATCAAAGATTCTTTCCCAGAAAAGCCTCATCCCAATCTTTCCAGACGGGTTCATAACCTTTTTGCCTTATGACTTCGACGACTGTTTCCGGGGGCCGCCGATCGGCTATTTCGAACTGAGCTTCAGCCTCGTTTGCCTGCGGATGAGTGTATCCACCCGGGTCAGTCCTCGATCCTGCGCTGAGCGATGTGACGCCCAGAGGGATCAGGTAGTCTCGAAAATCAGCGGGCTCCCTTGTAGAAAGGGTAAAGCCCGTGTCGGGCAAAAAGAGCCTTAAGGCCGTCAGCAATTGCACAAAATTGAGGTCGGATACCGGGCGCGGAGGTTGAAAAGACCCTGCTGCCGGCCGCAGCCTTGGAAACGAGACGGAAACCTGCGATTTCCAGAATTTTCGCATCAGGTATTTCGTGTGGAGACCCAGGTAGAAGCCCTCCACGCGCCAGTTGCCCAGGCCCAGCAAAGCCCCCAGCCCGATTCGCCGAAAACCGGCTTGGCCGGCCCTGTCCGGTGTTTCAAGCCTCCAGCGGTAGTCACGTTTCTTTCCGCCAAGATGGAACTCTTTGTATAGCGCTTCGCTGTAAGTTTCCTGAAAAACCGTAAGTCCGTCCACCCCGGAGGCGATCAGGGCGCCATACCGGTCCACGTCCATAGGGTAGATTTCAACGGCAATAGATGAAAAAAGCGGCCTGAGCAGACCGGTTATCCGGACGAAATAATCGAGGGAAACCACCTGGGGGGCTTCGCCGGAAACCAGAAGCACGTGCCTGAAGCCGAGCCGGTGAATGAATTCGCCCTCTTCCCTGACCTGTTCGGGTGTGAGAGCCAGGCGCCTGACAGGGTTTCTGGAATTGAAACCACAATAAGCGCAGCTATTGGAGCAGAAATTCGAAACGTAGAGCGGCGCAAAGAGGGTAATGGTTCTCCCGAACCGCTGCTGCGTAATCAGGTGGGCTTCACCGGCCATTTCTTCGAGACTGCTTTCGGCCGCAGGTGAGAGCAGGCTCAGGAAGTGGTTAAGACT
>Ga0187771_10000489_pt1 | contig 24695 bp, 26 predicted proteins | sample 0116_SJ02_MP15_1_FD_133139 | JGI IMG/M metagenome (GOLD analysis project Ga0187771, IMG submission 133139) | Tropical peat soil microbial communities from peatlands in Department of Meta, Colombia - 0116_SJ02_MP15_10_MG | ecosystem: Environmental > Terrestrial > Soil > Wetlands > Peat | place... | reverse complement strand
GGTCGCCCAGCATGGTCAACGGCGTGGGACTGAGGCTCCCATCCCTTAGGGGTTCGTGGGTTCGAATCCCACCCCCCGCACCAAATACCCCTGGCGGACGGGAGGGTGTTTCATCTGGAAAAACGTCAAAAATCGACCACGAAAAAGTGTGTATGGTGGACCCCCTGTCTTGTAGGGGGTTGGCTCTGGAAGCCATACTACCCTATGAGCAAGGTGTCCAACCGACCCACGAGCGCAAGTATCCTACAAAAAGATCCATTTCTCACATGGGTTGCGGAGTATCGCATAAAGTGACAGGAATCCTAGATCGGTGAGCGCGAGATAGACGATTGTACCACAACAAATTATTAGCGATCGACCCGAACGTAGTTCAATGGCGCAAGAGCAGTCGTCAAGGACGCGCAGGGTCGTCATTTTTGTCCTCGTCTCCGCTTTGGTCCTTGGCTCTGCTTCGACCTTTTTCTTCTACGCAGTCGTGCACTCCCAACAACCAGAAAGCTCAGAGACTTCAACCGTTGCAAATCTCGTAAGGACGATATCTTCCCTCGAAAGCAGCAATCTCGAGCTCCAAAGGCAGCTCGCTGCATTGGGCCCTAATTCGTCCTCCTCATCGGTCTCATCGGGGCTCTCGGCTCAGCAAATCTACGCGGATTCGAGCAGAAGTGTGGTCACGGTGCAGGGCGACCAACTTACAACCACTAACACATTCTTCGGACCCCAATCTGCGGTGACAACGGTACTGGGCTCAGGTTTCGCCGCGAACTACCAGAATTTGTCGTACATAATCACGAACTATCACGTTGTTGCTGGCGACTCGAACCTCACCGTGACCTTCCCAGACGGAAGCGCCTACCCGGCGACAGTCATAGGCACGGACTCCTACAGTGATTTGGCCGTCCTGACTGTCACCGGGGCTCCTGCGTCAGAGTTCTTTCCGCTTCAGATAGTCTCCTCATCGACCCTGACTGTAGGTCAGGAGGTCTACGCCATCGGGAACCCATACGGCCTGTCCGGTTCTCTGACATTCGGGATAATCAGTCAACTCGGTAGGACTATCCAAGATCCCGTTGCTGGAAACTTTTCAGTTGCGGGAGCAATTCAGTTCAGTGCACCAATAAACCCAGGAAACTCGGGCGGACCCCTGCTCAACACGAATGGTCAGGTCATAGGGATTACCACGGCCACTGTCAGTAGCTCTCAGGGCATCGGTTTCGCTATACCATCCAGTGCCATCCTCCGGGACCTTCCGTCCCTGGTATCGAGAGGGTCCTATTCCGGGTACTCCTACCTCGGGGTAAGCACAGTTGACATGAACTATCAACTAGCCCAAGCTTCGCATACCACTGTGACCTACGGTGTTCTTGTCGAAAGTGTCGTTGCCGGCGGTCCCGCTGCTGACGCCGGCGTACGGGGAGGCACCACACCGGTGGTGGTTGGCGGGTCGCAATATCTGGTGGGAGGGGACATCATCGTCTCGGTGAATGGAACCAAGATAGTCAACCAAGACGCGCTCTCGACTTATCTAGCGCAAGACACAGCCGCGGGGCTGACCGTCAATCTGGGAGTGATAAGGTCAGGGAGCGGGATCACTATTCCAGTGGTACTCGGAACGCGGCCCCCCACATGATCCCAATGAAAAAGTCGTCGACTTTTTTGAGGTTCCGAGGTTTCGACCCCTGGACATCCTTAAACCACATCGGGAGGGACTCGCAATGTTGCGCCTCGGACTTGATTGGATTTCCGGTGCGTTCATGCAGTGGCCTGACAGTGATGGTACTCGATTTCCGGCGGCTTCCGACGATGAGCCCGCGGGCACCACCGAGACGACACGCCAGAAAGTCCTCTCCTACATCGCCTCTCACCCTGGAACCCATCTGAGGCAAGTGTGCAGGGATCTCGGGCTTGCCATGGGTGACGTCCAGTATCACACACACAGGCTGGAGAGAGATGGCGAAGTCACCTCGATGAGGCGAGGGTTCTACAGGTTCTTCTATCCGTCGTCCCTCTTCGGAGATAGGCAGAAGGACATTCTGTCTGTGCTCGCGCTGGACACTCCGAGGGAGTTGCTGCTGGCGATAGTTGAGAACCCCAGTTCAAGCCAAGAAGAACTCGCCCGTGTCGCGGGGGTCTCCCAGCCGACCGCCTCGTGGCACCTAAGGCGACTGGCCGAGTCTGGCATCGTACTTAGGGAGCAGAGGGGCAGAAGCACGATCTACAGCTTGACAGGAACCAGCCCCCTCGAGATAGCCACATTCATCAGGAACTATCACCCATCGTCCTGGGAGAGGTGGTCCAGCCGGCTTGCGGACATTTTTATTTCATATTCCGCTGAGGAAGAGGGAGGAGACAAGAAGTGATGCATCTTATTTCTGTGGTGGCTCCGTTGGCGGTCAGCTTCGACCAGGATTTTGAAACGGAAGAGGTCTTGAACTTCGCGATCGGTGCGTTCTCTCTTGTGCTCCTGGCGCTCTCTCTTTCGGCTTATCGACGGACCCACCTTAACAGACTTCTGTTGGTGTCGGCCGCTTTCGGGCTGTTTGCAGTGGAGGTCGTGGTCACGCAGCTGGATTTCTTCGTTGTCCCCCTGAGCGAAAACGCCGAGGGCGTGATAACGGCACTCTTAGACTTCGTAATCCTGCTTTTGTTCTTCTTTGCGGTTGTAAGGGGAGACAAGGGAAAGACCCCAGAACCATAGATCCCCGCGCCGCCAAAGACATTACGATCTGAAGCATCGCCTGCAGCCAACTGCAGGGCGACCTCAGGATGGACGCTTCCGACAGGGGTCTGGCAGATGGAGCCCATCTACCTCGAGAACGGCCCATTGAAGCTGCCTTGAGAAACCACACTTAGACAATTGCACCACAACGTCTTATTACAAAAAGATCGGCTCGTTCCATCGAAGCATGGGAACGAATCCAACCCCCGGTTTCTTTGAACTCGACCATTCGAAGAAGCTTCCATGCGGCGGAAACTGCGGTAATTGCGCAAGAGCGGTGCGCAGTGCGACAGGCAAGATTCAGCCCAATGGAGCCCCACTTTCAGGTAAGCAGTCGGCACACAGGGGATTCAGAAGGCTCCAGCTGCTCACCGGAATCCTGCTCCTCCTCTCTTCGGGAGTAGGAGCATACCTACTGGCGACAGACGCTTCCCTGTGGCTGCTGGCCTTCTCCCACGCCGTTGGGTTGATGATCATCGTCGCCCTTGACCTCGTGCTGGGGCTGTACAGCCTGGCATCGACGAAGTCGGCGTATCTGCCGTCCATCGCGGCAGCGTTCCTTGGATTCGTCCTGCAACTCGGTGACGTGTTCACGGCCCCGCAGTACAACATGACCATCGCATACTTTGCCCACTATCTCTTCGGACTCTGGGCCTTCGACCTGCTCCTGGGACTGCAGCTTTCTGTGGTCGTCGTGGGGATAATCGCAAGACCCCACGCGAGGTACCTCGCAAGGCGGAGGACGAAAAGAGGGAAGGAGTTCGATTATTCCAGGCGTGGTCTCCTAAAGGCGATGGGAGGCCTCGCCGGGCTGATAGGGATAGGAGTGCTGCTCGGCTCCGTGAAACTGCCAGGCCCGGTGGGACCGGGCGGACAGGGCTCGCAGGGCTCCACGACCACAACGACGGGGGCTGGGGCCGGGAGCGTTGCGAACGTGAACACTCTCCATGTAGGGACTCCGGTCCTTTTCGAATATCCCGCAGGGTATCCAAGCGCACTTGTGAAGAACCAGGACGGATCATTGACAGCAGTGAGCATGCTCTGCACGCATGTCTGCTGCCAATGTTCCTATGATGCCGCGTCGAAGGTCTATTACTGTCCGTGCCACGGATCGGTCTTCAATCTCTCAGGAAAGGTCGTCAGGGGCCCCGCTTCTACGGATCTCCCGATTATCCAACTGAGAATCGACGGGTCGGGAAACGTCTTCCCCATCGGGGTGAGCAATCCAGGGCCTTGTCAGGTCTAGGCTACCAGGGTCGTTGGAGCGCCAGCTTGGGTAAAGTGGGACTCGGAATGGGTAATGCCATGAACAACGCAGTACTGCGGTCTGGTAGGTCCGTCGGGACCGGCAATATCCCGCGGCTGTGTTTCCGAGCCCACGCCCAGGATGCGCCACGCGCTCCGTGGAATCCGACCCTCCCCCTGATGTTCGAGGCTATCAAACGCAATTCCACCCTACGAATATGTTGGTCATTTGCAGGGTCGCCAGGCCAGCCGCGAGCAGGATTCACACCCGACCCGCTCTTGGGAAGGCATCAGGTTACCATGCTAGATGGAAGGAAAATCCATATAGAGTGAACATTGGCCGGCGAGAATTACGCACATCTCGAGTAGAGCGGCCATGAGTTCGGGGGAGATAACCGGTGTCGCTCTCATCATAATCTTGGCGATGGCGGCCATCGGTTACTTCGACACACTTCCCAACGGTTCAAACAGCTCTCTTTCATCCGAGATTCAGACGCTTCAGAGCGAGGTCAGCCAACTTAGTCATAACAACTCCCTCCTTAGCTCAAAGCTCTCGTCTCTCCCCGAGGTCAATCAGGACCCGCAGACACGGAACATTCGAATTGAATGGTCCAATACGGAGAACGCGGGACAGGACAGGTTTTTCGAGTCGACCATTGTCGTCAACCAGGGCGATAATGTTTCAATTACCTTCATAGCGAATGACACAGATGCGCACACGTTCACTCTCGAATCCCCCTATGATTTCCAGATTAACGGGACGGTGCCGGGAACTCGGGACTATCTGAAGAACGAGACGCCTTTCACCACCCCGGCTACGAACAACTCGCCCGGGGTCGGAGTCTATGGAACCCCTGGGAATGTGACAGGAACGGGCTCTTTCATTGCAAAATATGCCGGGATATTCGAATACTTTTGCATCTATCACGTGGCGCTAGGAATGTTCGGATACTTGATCGTGCTGCCAAATGAAGCATACGCAGGCGCCTCGCGAACCACCCTGAATACGACTGTTTCCTCAACGGCGACGCAGTCGGTTAAGGTTGGCATGAAGGGGGCAGCAGGAAATCCCTCCTCACCGGGCTTCAATCCATCGACCATTACAATCGTAATAGGGGTCAACAACACGGTCGTCTGGACCAATGACGATTCGGTGCCTCACACGGTGACGGCGAATGATGGAAGTTTCAGCTCAGGAAACCTCAATCCTGGCGACAGTTACAGCTTCACCTTCACTACTCCCGGTACATACTCGTATCATTGCAGCTACCACTCATGGATGAAGGGCACAGTCAAAGTGGAGTCGTAAGGCTTACCGCGAAGTTATTACCAAACGGGTCCGAGCGTTGTTGGACTCGAGCCCTGTGCAACATTTGTAGGGGGAATTCCACCCTCTCACGGATACTTCGGCGGAAGCTTGCCACCTCTGCTGGCTCGAGCGTGCGTCAATTAAGGGGTAGGCAGACCGCTTAAACTCGTTCCAATGCAGAGTAGGTACCGCACACCAAGAAGGCGGAAGCCCGCATACGAGATACGCCTGCGGAGGACTCAATCGCGGCCATACCCGTGATTCTCTGCCCAGCATGCAGGGTTCGAATCCCACCCCCGCACCAAATACCCCTGTCGGATGGGAGGGGTCTTTCATCAGGAAAAACCTCGAAAATCGACCACGAAAAAGTGTGTTTGGTAGACCCCCTATATTGTAGGGGGGGTACTCCAACTAAGGTCATTTTGACGGTGAGCATCCTGTCCGGTGGCGGCGAAAACGCGAGCGGGGGCAGCAACTTCCCAGCCGAAGGGTTTCTTGGTCTCTAGGGTCTTTCACTTCGCCATGAGAACTGAACATCCGGCGTAGTGTAGTACAGTATTGGAAACGCTCCCTAGGAGAAGCTTCCTGAATCCTCCCATTCCTCTAGCTCCAACTACTACAAGATCCGCTTTCTTGGCTTCTGCGAAATCGACTATCCCCTGCGCAGGTGAGATGCCCATTCTCATATCAGATCCTGCCGGCACTCCTTCCTTCTCTACCAGTGAGAGGGCTTCTGCGAGTGCTTTCTCTCCAACCGAGCGCGCGCCTCCCTCCATCTGGTCAATCGGCACTGGCCTAGTCATGGCGTATGCGGTCTCAGGAATGTGCACGACGTGGAGAATATCCAACCTGCCCCCCATCAACTTCGCTATCTTCGCTGCAGTAACGACAGCCCGACTCGAATTCGGGGAACCGTCTGTTGCAACGACGATTTGTTTGAATGTTGGCGCCTCCCGCGTCGGGCTCAATCTCACAACTAGCACCGGCGCTTTTGCGTGTGTCGCCACTCCACTCGAGACGCTGCCCACTGCCAACCTCCTAAAGCCGCCAAGACCTCTCGTGCCCAAAACTAGGAGGTCGAAGCTCCTCTCCCCAGCGAAGTCTACTATCGCCTTGACTATCGATGTAGGCTTCTGCACAACATTTTTCTCAACAACAAGCGATTCGTCACCTGTCGCCAAGGCGGCCTCTTCGAGTAGGCGCTTCTCACTCTCCTTGAGCGCGGAGCGAAGTGCGACTGCGGCAGGGCTCTCGGACTTGGGTACTGAAGACGTGGCAACGTACAATAGTTCAATCCCGGCATGGGCCGATTTGGCTATCAATCCAGCTGATCCACACGCAGCCAATGCGTTCTTTGAACCGTCGACGGCGACAAGAATACTGCTAAAGCTACCCACCGATTTCCCTGGCAACTAGTCCTGCACCACCTGCTTAGATGCTCTCTTTCCCATAACTTCTTGAGCGAGCGACGCGATCAATAATGAAGCCAAGAATCCCGCGGCTGCGATGTAGTAGGCGAAATTGAATGCGGTGTCGGTTGGAAGGGAAATCGTTTGGCCCGCTACGACGTAGGAAACAACGAAAGTGGACAGGAGCGATGCTGCGATTGGCGCTCCTAGACTTGAGCCTATGTTTCTAAAGACCGTGCTGATGGATGTTGCTAGGCCCATTTCCCTCCTTTTGACTGATAGAACAAGCAGGTTCTGACTCGACACAAGGAGCATCCCGAGCCCAGCAGACGCGACCACCAAGTACTCAGCTATCAGAGTCGCAGTGGCGGCTGTGGAAATAAGGTAGAATCCTAGAGCGCCCACGGCACTCCCTAGGTAGAGGAATGGTTTGACTCCATACCTCGGAACCAGGCGGCCTACGGGGATAGCCACCACAAGTATCGCGACGGCAAGTGGGAGGAGATAAAGACCCGTGGTGAGGATGTCGAAGCCAGAGCCCGCAGGCTGTGGTAGTTCTAACCTGAATGTTATGGCTTGGAATGCGATAAAGAGGGCGGCTCCCGAGGTTATTCCGATTACATTCGAGACCATGACATTTCTTACCGCGAGCAACTTGAGATTAAGGATGGGTTCCAAGACTCTCCTTTCGTAATACACGAGAGGAACTAGAAGTACCAGGCCGCCGAAGATTAAACCAAGCACCGAGGGCGACGTCCATCCCCAGGCCGATCCTTCCGAGAGGCCGAAGACGATAGCTGCGAGGTCGGCCCCGAGCCAGACCGCACCGATGTAATCAAGCCTGGCGTTCGGGTCGGTGACTGAGGACTCTTTCACAGTGAAGAAGATCAAGACCGTCAGGGTAACTATGAAGGGAAGTGCGGCATGGTAGTTAGCCTGCCAGCCATAGGAGTTTGCAATAAGAGCCCCAACCGGCAGACCGAATGCGGCGCCAGCTCCGAACATTGCGCTGAGAATCCCTTGAGCTCGAGGGACCATTTCACGTGGGAACTCCTCCCGTACCAAGGAGAATGCTAGCGGGAATATTCCAAGCCCGATACCCTGAACTGTCCTGGATGCTAGAAGAATCGTGAAGCTGTTCGCAAACGAGGTTATCGCTACCATTACGCAGTAGATGACGAGAACGTAGATGAGGACCCGCTTCTTTCCCACCATGTCCCCGAGTTTCCCTATAACGGGGTTCACGGCAGTCCCAAAAACCGTGTACAGGGAGATGACAAGACTCACCTCTGCGATAGAGACGTTGTAGTCCGTTGCTATCTTCGGAAGCGACGGCGTGAGCATAATGTCCACAAACAGGACGAAGGCCGCAAGCAGCGCGAATAGGACGACCACCCTGTTCGCGTACGATTGATTGAAAACCGAGGAAGGAGAGGAAGGAGGAGCCTCACCCATGTCTGGAAATCACACACTCCCCCTTTTTTAAAACCATTAAACACTATACGTAAGGTGTTGAACACCGCTAGAGAGGCCGGGTCTTCCTACACCCATGTCCACTGTATGAGGTACGCATGTACGAATCCCACCTCCCGCACCAAATATCCCTGCCGGATGGGAGGGTCTTAGATGTCTGTTCGAGCTATTCGGATCCCTGCCACAGTGCCTAGTTGTCGGCTACCAGTTGCATATCCCCTAGAGGCCCCTACTGGTGACCGCTTCAGTTGGATGTCCCGTCTACACTCTCGCTTCAGATTCCAGTATGTGCTTTACGTTGCTGACCATGACTTCATTCGATTTTCTGAGACGGCCGACTAGCAACGGTCCGACTAGCCTATAGAAGCCGTTGATCTTCATTTCCCACCCAGAGTTCAGTTTCGTCTTTCCTTCGACGTTCTCCAAGGTAAGGCTCCATCTTGTCCCTCTGATCACCGGAGGCGAAGTGGTCTCATCAGTAATCTTTCGACCAGGTTCGCATTCCGTGATACGAGACGCACCCTGGGACAGCAGCCGCGTTGAATATTTCGACTGAAGTGTCGTACCCACGCCGAGTGACCCAGCGGATGTTTGCTTCGCTTCGAGGGCGCCTGGTATCCACTTTGGCGCGTTCGACCAGTCGGTGATGAACTCCCAGACCACCTCAGGAGGGCGGTCAATCGTCACGCTGGATTCGATATTGGTCATGCCAATCTCCTCTGAAAAAATCGAAAGTTCTTCTTAAGGTGGAACTACGATACTCAAGGCTGAGAATTGTACTGTCAGTTACAGCAATCGCCGGACTTCGACGAAGAACGCACCTCAGAAGAGCAGGGAATTGAACACCCTGATTCGAGCTTCATTACGATCAAAGTGTAAAATGAGCTAAAGTGGGCCCGGCAGAGCCCGGAGCTTTTTCGGTGCTAAGAGCGGTCTAAATTGAAGATTGGTTCGTTTCTCTGAGGGTGCCTAACGCATCAGGCGGGAGCGACTTGCCCTTGAGACTCTAGTATGCGTTTCACGTTGCGGAATCCGCCCTCGGCATCGGCTTGGACCTTGCGCTTGATTCTGCCAGCAAAGAATGGCATTAGTAGCCTCCAGAACCCGTTTGGCCTGAACTCGACGACCTCCCTCAACCTGGTCTTTCCTCCTTCGATGGGCTCGAAAATGTAACTGGACGTCGACCCCTTTTCAGGACCTGATGTGAGCTCGAGAGTCACCTTTCTGTTCGGCTCGTATTCGTCTACCCTCCCACGACGGTTCCCATTCGGGGTTCCCGCCAAGAACGTACTTCCCACGCCGAGGGGCCCTGGAGAAATCTGCTGCATCTTCTCCCCCTCAGCGCACCATTCCACATGTTTGGAAAGATCTGCCACGAAGTCCCAAACCTCTTCAACGGGACGTTCGATTATTATTACGCCCGCCTCAATCTTCGCCATGACTTCTCATCACCGCTCTATCTCAGATTGGGTGTCTACTACGGCTTTCAGCCACTGTCCCGAACGTCTTACTTTCACCTCTCTCTGTCTCAAATCGAAAGCCGAATTGCGCCCACCCTTACAGGCGGGAAGGGGCTATCCCCCCCGTTCACCACATATTATCCTCCAAACAGAAACTAGAAAGACTCGAATTGCACGTAAGTGGGTGCGATTCCAGGAAAACGCAGGTGACGCAGGCGAGTCATCTGACACCAGACGCAAATTGATGAATGACATACGCCTTGAATTATTCTCGTACCACCCAATGACGAATCGCAATCCTTCAATCGGAGTATCTCATAATAGCGACAAGACCCTAGGGACAGCCTCCTGAGCAGATTGCCTAGGGTCCATACATTTCCTTCCTCTTGAAATTTGCCGCTTCGAGGCTCCTCGAGCCAAGCAACTCCTCTACAACGTGGTGGACGACGAGCCTGCCCCTGCCCGCGAGTGGCTACCGTATCTTGCGAAGACTCTCGGCGCGAAGCCGCCGCGCCACTTCCCAGCTTGGCTGGCGCGGCTGTTCGGAGGAGAGCTGGCTGTCATAATGGGTACGGAACTACGAGCGGCTTCCAACGCGAAGGCCAAACGTGAGCTCGGCCTTGCGCTACGGTACCCCAGCTGGCGCCAGGGCTTCGTAGCAACCTTCGCCGGCGCCACCACCGACGCGAAGCACTAAACCACTGACAATGGCCGACCGCAGAGCTCGTTCGTTGAGCAATGGGTTTGCAGGGAACCCACTGCAAGCCGAACTTGTCAGACTCTGCGAGCATGGTGATTAGCTGTTGCAGATAGCTCCGAATGAATGTCGCTTCATAACCTCTCGCCGGGGACTTGGACTGATCTACGTTGGTTCGAATCGGTCCGTCAATACGAACCTGAGCCTTGAAGCATTCGGTGCCGGTCCAGCAGGACCGACGCCGTCCTGAAGTAAGTGTCGGGGTCAATTTCCTGGGTGCTCGCAGAGTCGACGTCTATGAGGAAGATTATGTGCAGCCTCGCCTGCAGGAGCTCGTCGAATGAGATCGCCGGCCTGTTGTAGGTGACGTCTGTCAGCGCCTTGATCTTCTCCGCCTCTTCCCTCGCCCTGTCTCTGGGTGGCCTTACGAAGAACTCGGGGAGGTCAAGGATGTAGGAAGGGGTGGTCCCAAGGGCGAACTTCCCCGCGAACTTGCTATACCTCGCTATCTTGCTGGCTATCCTGCTTCTTGCGTAGGCCGAGGGCTCGAGGGCTGCCTCGGGAGGGATGAATCCGGTCTCGATCTCCACCACGAGTTTCCCGTCTCCCCTGGTCCCCATGACATCACAGACCAGGACGTTGTCAAGCTGGTGCTCCACCTTCACGTTGTACCCCTGCTTGATGAGACTCCTGGCGCAAACCAGCTCCAGCGCTGAGTGGTTGATTTTCACGAGGTTCTTCCTGTAAAGTCCCACTAAGATGTCTGCGACTTCGAAGACTCTCGACCGCACATCCTCGTCATCATCGACGCATGCCCTGGCAGCCAGGCTGTGGAGGTCTTCCCTGAACTTCCCGATGTCCAGCTTCGCTCCCTGCCGCTTCTGAGGCATCGAAAACTGTTCCTCAGCGGCGACTTGCGCCCTCGTCGAGTATCCGCTTCACCCTAAGGTCTTCTCCGTGGTCAAAGGTCGTGCAGAACTCCCCTGCCGCCAGGAACGAGCGCCGGGACGGCAAGCAGACAATCGTGGCGCCATCTTCCGGGAGTGGCTGCACCGTACCCGTTGCCGCGAGCTTCTCTTCCGCCGCGGCCCAGTATTTGATGAGCGTCTCTGGCCCCCGCTTCGGGGTAGGCCCGGCGGGATATTTGGCTGGCTCGTCCGGCTCTCAGGAGGGATGTGGCTTTCCTCCGACGGCGGCCTCGTAGCGTTCCTTCATTGCCACCGTCCCGGTTCGCCCTCGGTTTGGCCTTCGTGAAGTCCGGGTTTCCCCGGCTCTACGCGCCACCATCCCGCTCGCGGACGGTACCTGGCGCCAAGGCCTTCCCTGACGCCTCTTCTTCCGCGAATCCATCCTTTTCCTGGCCGGACGAGCAAAACTACAGTACCCGCGCGCGATATAAATTGGCAACACGATTTCCAGACTCGGGAAACATCGAGACCAGTTCTTGTCTTGCGTCAGCCGAGGGTTTCACTAGGTTGCCGGCACCGTCCTTATCCCCAAGTTCCAGCACAAGAAGATCATGGAGTCTCGGCATGACACAGTTTAGCCCTTTGTCTTTTGAGGGCGCGAAGTTGTTTCGCTCGCAGTAGCGGAGGAATTCCCGCCCGGCCTTAGAGTTGGTCATGACGGCAGAATCTACCCCGGGCGGGACTCAGGTACCCACACGGGCGCTCCGGTACGCTGCCCATGTCTCTCGTTCGACACAATACGCAAAGTGTTGAACGAAAGCAAGAGATTCGACCCTCCTACACCCATGCCCACTGTACGGGGTATGCTTGTTCGAATCCCACCCCCCGCACCTGACATCGGATGAAAGGGTGGTGTTTGGGGCCGATTCTAACCTAAGGTTCAATGCGGAACCTCCGCATCAAATTCCGAACACCATCAGATTGTCTAAAGACCGAGCTGGCATTCGAACGACCCGTGGAAAGACGCAGTAGACGCCCAGTCCCATGAACCGCGGGGGGTTAAGACGCATGACGAGGGTTGAAGCGAGCGTGATGGTTAACTGCACTGCGGAAGAAATCTCGAAAGCTCTGACCGATCTGTCAAATCCCAAACTACTGGACCCGTATTGCCTTGACGCGAAGCAGACCTCTGCGGGACCATTCGGCGTCGGCACGACATTCCAGTTAACACGTTCAAGAACTCCAAAGAATCCGACTTTCCTTGTCACAGAACACGAACCTGGCCGAAGGACATCTATGGTGTTCACCTCAGGACCTGTCAAGGGAACAACTCAACAGTTCAGCCTTGAGACAACCGAGGGAAAGACAAAGCTGACCCGCACACTTGACATGAAGTATGTTGGCTTCTTCAAGCTGGTCGGTCCATTCATGACTGGCAGTCTGCGGAGACAAACAGAAGAAGATCTCGGCCGCACTAAGCGATTGCTGGAGTCTGGAGCCAAATCATAACCGCGGAAGGACACACGCTTGCTAAGATGGTAGTAGAGGAGAAGAGGAAGACGTAGTAGACGCCAGGTCCCATGCATGGGATCGGGGTAGACATGAAACTCAAGGCAACGTATCCAGATGCAGTTCAAGTGGCACCAAAGACCACGAAGGTTCTCTTTGAGAACGAGAGGATTCGTGTGCTGGAAGAGAGATTCAGGAAGGGGCAGAAGGTGGCCATGCATTCCCATCCTCCGCATTTCGCATATGCAGTGACTGAAATGAAGTTCAAGTTGACGGGACCAGACGGCAAGACGGCTACAGTGAAAATGAAGAAGGGCGATTGGGGTTCATCTGACGAAATCGACACCCATGCCGTCGAGAACTTCGTGCCTGGTGTCATACTGGTAGTAGAAATAAAGTAACGAACACCATAGAGTGTTCTGCCTCGGAAAGACTGCCTGGGTGTCCGATTCTAACCTAAGGTTAGGTTCCCACCCCCCGCACCTACCAAAATGGGCTGGAATCCCCGAAGCTAGACGTCTGCCGACCCAGCTTGTGGGCCCAGACCTGCCACAATCGGGAAACCGCTTTCGAAAGAGTCTACGAAGAGACTACCTCATCGTCAAGCCTAAGCCGGGCCGATTGGGCAGAATGAGCTTGCCTCGTTCAACTTGCACTCCTTGGAAGGGATCGTTGGCAACCAAGAGATTACCATCAAGATCAGCGAAATCAACACACGGGGAGAGGTGAGCCGCGGCGGTCACAGATACGGAGCTTGAAATCATGCATCCGAGCATGGTCTTCATGCCAAGTGACTTTGCAATCGAGATCATCCTGTATGCTTCAAGAATTCCTCCACTCTTATCCAGTTTAACGTTCACTCCATCGAAGATCCCCTTGAGCTTTGGTATATCACTAGCACGCTGGCATGATTCGTCCGCAATGATCGGCATGTGAACTCGCTCGCGCACCCAGCGCATTTCATCCAACATATCAGAAGGCATCGGTTGTTCAACAAACTCAACACCTTGTGTTTCGAGCCATTTGATTTTTCTCACGGCCTCTTCCTTATCCTTCCATCCCTCGTTTGCATCTGCTCGCAACGGTTTGGAAGTTACGCTACGGATGGCCGAGATCGTATCCTCATCTGTATCAAGGCCCACCTTGACTTTCAAGACAGGATATTCTTCTGCTTCTTTCACCTTTACTCTTGTGATCTCCGGCGTGTCAATACCGATGGAAAACGTCGTTAATGGGGCGTCTCGCGGGTCCAACCCGAAGTATGCGTAGAGAGGTATCTCCAGCCTCTTACAAACCCAGTCCATAAGCGAAATATCTACAGCCGCCTTCGCTGCCCATTCATCCTGAAATCGTTGAAAAATCCCCTCCATGATATTGGAGAATTGCATTGGATTTGCTGCGAGCAGAAGATCGCCCATCGACTCCGCAGCCTTTCTGGCGCTTTCGGCATCTTCATGATAGCGGATTATGGGCGCCCCTTCCCCGTAACCTGTGATACCATCTCTCCAGTAGGCTACGTGGAGCGTGTCTCGGTACGAGCTGGATGACATCGTCGTGGTCCACGTATGTCGGAGATTCAGTCTGACTATCTTGGCTGTAAACGAACCAGATCCTCCGTGCATGTGAGTATCGTGTCTACTGAAATTCATGAAAACTTTATGCCCAAGAATTACCTCAAAGCTAGCCCGCATATATCTGCTCGTTGCAACGAGGATGTCCTTGGCGTGGTGGAGTAATTCACAGAAGAGGATCACACGAAAGTGATGGGTAGGCAGTTTGGCTATCTTACCAGCATCCCCATTCATCACCATCCCCCATACAACGATGTCCACCGTATGAGGTGTGCTAGTTCAAATCCCACCCGCCGCACCTTATGCGCATGAAACGACGAGAATTGGCTGTAATCCTAACCTAGAGTTTAGTGCGGAGACTCCACATTCGTGTCGAGGCCATTCCCGTGGACGCGACGAGATGTAGCTGCCTATTGGGGCAGATGAGAAAGGAATAATTCAGCGGTTCGAACTTCCCCCCTGCAGTGACGGATTCGCAAGAAGAGGCGCTGTATGGTGACCTGGCGGGACACTACGATGAGATTTATCATTGGAAAGACTACCATGAAGAAGTCAGGAAGATAATCAGGCTGATCAATCAATACAAGAAGTCTTCAGGCGCCAGTTTGGTTGATCTTGCTTGCGGCACTGGAAAGCACCTATCATTGGTGCGGAAGAACTTCGATTGCGTGGGGGTCGACATCAGTAAGGATATGCTGGCTGTTGCCAAGAAGAATGCGCCTACTGTGGAGTTCTTGAAGGGCGACATGGTTGACTATGACCTTCATAGGCGCTTCGATGTAGTTCTGTGCCTGTTCAGTGGCATCGGCCATCTGAAGACAAGAGGCCAGGTGAGGAGAGCAATCACCAACTTCGCGAGGCACCTGAAGAAAGGAGGAGTGTTGATCGTGGAGCCTTGGATCCGGAAATCGGAATAGCGGGAGAAGATCGTTGACATGCAGACGTTTGACAGCGATTCCCTGAAGACAGCTAGAGTCAACTCCGGCAGGGCCGAGGGGGCTTTCTCTGTGATTGAGGAGGGATACCTCGTTGGCGAGGCAGGAAAAGGGGTGTCGTATTTCAAGAACCACATCAGAATGCGCTTCTTCGAGCAAGGGTATGTCTTGAAGGCCATGAGAGACGTCGGACTAAATCCTGTATTCACTGAAAATGGACTGATGCCCGGACGAGGACTGGTCATAGCGGTAAAGCCTCGGTTCAGAGCGAGGGCGGGAAGAGGAGAAGATGGCGCTAACCTGTGAAGTCTGCGGCAGGCCGTTAACGACGGTGAGTCGAATTATGATCGATGGGGCCGTTCTGCAGGTGTGCCAGAACTGCGCAGGGAAGGGGACCTCGTTGGGGAGTCCTCCACCAAAGCCCATCCCGTTCAGGATTGGTCCGGTGCATCCGGTCCGTCCGGTGCATCTCGACACAATCACGGGGTCCGAACTCGAAGTCGATCCCGACTACAACCTCATCGTTAAGCAGGCCCGGGAGAAGATGGGCATGACCCAGGAGGCGCTTGGACGGGCGATCAACGAGAAGCCTTCGGTCATAAGCCACGTCGAGTCAAAGAAGCTCAAGCCTGACCCCATCCTGGCGAGGAAACTCATGCACCAATTGAGGGTCAATCTCATGGTTCCCAGCAGCGAATTGGATACGTCGTAATAGGAGGGCTCAGTCCTCGCCCGGCGCTAGCCTTTCATAGAATTGGAGCCGAACTCCAGGAAACGCCTCGGCGAGGTGTTGCGCGAAGTCAGAATAGGTTACCTTCTTCTGGGCCTCAATCTGATTGTACACCTCTTGCGTCCGCTTCATGTCTGTACCGAGCGCATTCATCCGTGCGCGGTAGGCTGCAAATGATTCGCCTTCCTTCGGTCCCAGTTCGTTTGCCATGGCATGCACTTCCAACTCGATTGGAGGATTCATCGGCCTGTGCTTCCGCCTGTAGAAGAACTCGACAAGCAGGGTGAACATCTCGTTCTTTCCATGTGAGGTAATCTCAATTGTCCGGACAGACTCGCCGTTCTTGCTCAGGTACTCGGAACACGCTTCTATCGCAGCTTTCAGGTCCATCCTGCCGGGGGCTGCTTCTGGAAGAGACTGCTCGTCGACGCTAATCTGCGTGAGGCCATCCAACCCTACAGTTCGGAGAAACTTCTGGGCTCCTTCGAGGAAGGCAGAAGGTGCCAGCGTTTCGACATGCAGGTGCATCGAATCTTCGACCTTCTCGTACCATCGCTCTCCCTCGCCAGCCGATTCGATCAGCTTGATGTCGTCTCTCTGCGGAAACTCCTCTCGTTCCTTCGCGGCCGCTCTAAAGTCAATGACGAAGCCCAAACCCGCGGCTCCGCCGACACCACCGAGGGCGCCCACAACCCAGAAGGACTCCGGCAAGACGTCAATCAGTCTCTGATCCCTGGTGCCGTGCACCGACTGGTCGTGAGGCGTGGTCCAAATCTCATTGTCTTGGCTTTAAATCAATCCTCTATCTTTGGCCAATTGGCCAGGGGGAGTCTGAACTTGAGGTGCAGTGGCGGAGGCCTTCTTTGCCAGCCCCGACCAAGTCACAGACTGCACACCCTGCTCTCTTGCCAACGCCGCCAGCCGCTCCATTCTATCTTCGGGCGTCAGGTCCGCCGATTCAAGCTCCCAGGTGAGGCCCAGCCTGCGATACTTTTGGGCGCATGTCCTGTTGAAGGCCAGGAGCTCGTACCTTTCCGCTGTGGGCAGGTTGCTCTTTATGAAACGGGCAACGCGCTCGATGTTCTCTTCGCTATCGGTGTACTTGGGGATGATTGGGGTGTGCACCCAGATGGGTTTCTTGAGCAAGGCCACATTGCGAGCGTTTGAGAGCACCAAGTCCAGGGGGACCCCCAGGTATTCCGAGTGTTTCTCCCTGTCCATCAGTTTCAGGTCCAGGATTACGAGGTCGGTGGCCTCCACCAGTGGACGGAGTACCTCCCAACCAGTCCCGAGAGAGGTTTCTATCGCTGTGTGAACCCCTGTCTCCCTGAGCGACCTGAGCAAGGAGACGGAGAACTCGGCTTGCACCGCAACTTCGCCTCCTGACAACGTTACCCCGCCCCCAGATTTTTCATAGAATACCCTGTCCCGTGACGCAATCTCGACGACCTCGCGGACGGTGTAGAGCTTTCCGGCGACCTCCAGGGCCCTCGCGGGACAGACCTCGACGCACTTCCCACAGGCGTCGCACAGCTTTCTGTCGACTATCATGCCGGCCTCTGTCAGGGTCAGGGCTTCGACGGGGCAGGCGCCAACGCACCTCCTAGTGCCGATGCAGCGTTTGTCGTACCAAATCAACTCCGGGTACGATTTGATTCCCTCGGGGTTCTGGCACCATGGACAGCGCAGCGGACACCCTTTCAGGAACACGGTTGTACGAATGCCCGGCCCGTCCTCGGTGCAGTCGCGCTGAATGTCAAAAATCAGACCCGTCTCTCCAGCACGGAGCATGGGCTTCACCACGAGCAATCAGTCAGCCGAGCGTTAAACGGCTTTTGCCTAAGAGGTTGCCACGCGGTGTCAGCAGAACTCGAACCGGCCGATGATTTCATCTTGGAGGGGCCTGGCGAGGTCGACGAACCTCCAAGAATAGCCGGACACCTTGACCACGAGGTCAGGGTACTTCTCGGGATGATTCTGCGCGTCCGTCAGAGTCTCCTTGCTCATGGGATTGAACTGGACCTGCCTGCCGCCCATGGCAAAGTAGGCCTCGATTGTGGATTCGAACTTCCTCAAACCTTCGTCTGTCCTGATCGTCGCTGGACTTAGGTTGAGCGTGAGAGATGTGCCATCGCTTATCGTGGCCCCAGAGACGACGGCTGCAGAACCCAGGGCGGCTGTCAGGCCGTTCCTGACGGACCTGTCCACCGGGGACATGCCGATAGAGACGGGCGATCCGCTCAACCTCCCGTCGGGGGTGGCACCGATGAGGGCGCCTTCGAGTCTCTGTGTGCCGGACACGGAGATCAGGCAGGACCTGTGTACGCCGCCCATCCAGAACCCCCTCTTCCTCGTTTCATCGTCATAGACGTCCGCGACCCACTTCGCAATGCCATCGACGTAGGGCTCGTCATTGCCATATTTCGGAGCACTGAGCAACAGCTGCCTTACCTCTTCGGCTCCCTGGAAGTTGTTCCGCAGGTGCTTCATCAGGTCCTCCATAGAAATCATCTTCTTGTCGAACACTGCCCACTTGATGGCTGCGAGCGAGTCAGCCACGGTCCCGACCGATTGCGCGCTGACGCTTCCGTGGTTATAACGGGCCCCGCCCTGCGTCAGGTCCCTGCCGGACTCTACGCACCCTTCAACGGTCGATGAAAGGAATGGAATAGGGTACCTCTCTGCAGCTATCTGATCCTTCACTTGTGCCTTGCGCGCACACAATTCGACAGCGTATGACACCTGTGCCTGGAAGGCAGACTGCAGGTCCTCGAAAGTCTCGAACGCGGTAGCGGGAGGAGTGGGCGCACCGACCCGCTTCCAGCCGGCAACCGCCAGGCACCCTTCGTTCAGGGCCGCCTCTATCATGGAGGGCATTCGGATGGACTGGGCAGATGTGTAGCCATTGTTATTGCCGGAGCCGGTAGGCTCCGCACAGCCGACGATGGAGAAGTCGCGAGCGTCATCGAGCAGATACCCGTCCTTGATCAGGTCTCTCATGACCACGTCGTCATTGTAGAAGGCAATTCCGCCGGTACGCCTATGCGCCTCACAGGCTTTCAGTATGAAATCCCGTGGCGTATTCTTGAGGTTGAATCTTACGGCGAGCCCGTTGCGGGAGCAGGCTCTGAGGGCGTCGTGGGCTTCGAGAAAGAGGTAGCTCACTTCGTTGACGGCGCACTCGCCGTTCCTGTCGATTCCACCGATGGTCACGTTGTTGGGCCCTACGTAGATGTTTGTCGCCAATTTGACGTAGTACGCCATGATTGCCTCCAGGGCTTCCTCGCGCGTGATGCGTCTCGCCTCCACGTCCTGCCTGTAGTAGGGGAAGAGGAGCTGATCGACCCGGCCGGGGCAGGTTATCGACGCGCCGCCGTAGGCTATCATCACCATGGCTTGGGTCAGCCAGATGGATTGAAGGGCCTCCACGAAGTTCCGTGGAGATTCAGCAGGCACACGCCTGCACCGCTCCGCGATTTCGAGCAGCTCGACTCTCCTCTTGCCATCGGCCCTGCTAGCCTTCTCTACGGCGAGCGCGGCATAGCGTCCAGCGAATTCGGTCGAGGCACGGGCTGAGACTTGGACGGCTTCCAGGAAGTCCCTAGTCCGACCGAATTCCTCGGGCGCTTGCTTCTTTCTGAACTCCTCCAACCGCTCCTTCGCCTGGAGGGCGATGCCGTTGAACCCTAGATCGAGGACCTTCTTGAGCCCGACAGTCAGGTGGCCCTGCATAGGCATGACGGGAGAAATCAAATCAGAGGTGTCTGCGATTATCCAACTCAGGTGCTTGTAGGTCCCGACCACGCCACCGTCCATCATCGGAGTAGGGGGGCTTCCGAGCAACCCCTCCGCCTTCCACCTCTGAACCATCAAGGTGTGCACCGTCCTGTCTTTCCAGTAGGGAAGGATTTCTTGCATCAGCAATTGGTAGTCTTCCTTGGATATATGGGCGAACTCCTCGAGCCTTCCCGCGGAAAGGCTCCCGATTCCCTCGGGAAATGTTTCTTTCACTCTCTCGGGGCAGGTGAAGAACATCGCAGGAATGCTGAGCTCACGCTGGCTGGTGGTCATCTCGATGTATATCGGGTCCCCCCAGTCCTTTGCCGACTTCGAGCCAACAATCAGCTCGTCGTCATCGATTCGGATGGGCATGTTGCGGAAGGTCTCCTGCAGCGCCATTGCTGCCCTCGTGGCTACCCCAACATTCTGACCTTCGGTCCTTGCGTAAACCCTCGTGAACCACTTGGCTCGCTCGAAATCTGCTTGGAAACGCCTCGACAGCAGGCTATCTTTCATCCTCTGAATCCGCTCAGGTACTCCGAACCCGCTTTGGGCAACCACGCCCTTGGTTTGCGTGTTCTTTCGCTTCCCCGATTACGCTTTCGTCTTGTCCAAATGTGGGTGTTCGGCTATATAACTATGGTCGTGGTCGTGGAAGAATGCGGGCCCCGCAAGATCGCTCTCTCGTACGATCTGCATTCTCCTTGACCCTCCGATCACATCCCTCTTGGGTTCGAATCCCTTTCGACTTGAACCCTTGACCCGCGGTCGTTCTCAGTTTGCCAGCAAATTACAGCTATAATCCGAACCCGCAGAACCGGTGGGACCCGTGCAGTTTGGTTTGTATCTCCGGGCCCAAAAGCGAAGCGCGCTGGCCGGGGTGGTCGGCCTGAGTGGTCGCCCGGATTCGATCCTTAGGTTCGCTTCGCACCCCCGCATTTCAGAGTTCAGGCCGAGGTGGCACCTCTAGGCACAAACAGCCCAGTACGACGTCCCACTCGAACAGTACAAGGAGAATGGGTCGGAGTGTGAACGAGGCTTCGATTGGTAGCCGAATTAAGACTCCATCAAGTTGAAAGGCTCGGCTGGTCCCCAGTGCTGAACTATCCAGTTTAGGGACAGGTTGTATAACCCATTTCCGATTTGCCAGCTTCATGAGTCAGCAGGCCGTGACGGTCGGGGCGAAGATAACCGACGCTGCCGTCAGCCTCATCTCAGCCGCGGCCATTTACCTGCCTCCAGACGTGAAAGGCGCACTGAAGGAGGCTCAGCTGACCGAGTCAACAGAATTGGCAAAGAAGGTCATCGGCTCCATGCTAAAGAATCTCGACGTGGCCGAGGCCGAGGGACGGCCGTCCTGCCAGGACACCGGAACGGTGATCTTCTACGTCAAGGTGGGCGCCAAGTTCCCGTACCTAGGGGAGCTCGAAGGGATCCTGCGGAACGCCACCGTGAAAGCCACCACGGACGTTCCTCTCAGACCGAACTCTGTGAGCATCTTCACAGGCAAGAACTCTGGCAACAACACGGCCGACAGAATCCCCTGGGTTGAGTGGGACCTGGTCCCGGACAAAGACGATGCCGAGGTCACCGTCGTGCTGAAGGGAGGGGGGAGCGAGGCACCGAGCCTGGCGAAAGTGATACCTCCCGCAGAAGGGATGAAGGGAGTGTACAAGATGGTGCTTGACGACATATTCGAGCAGGGTCCGAAACCCTGTCCACCTGTCGTCGTAGGCATCGGCCTGGGTCCTACCGCAGACATAGCCATGAAGCTCGCGAAGAGGGCCCTCCTCGCGGACATAGGTCAGCGGAACCCCGACCCCGAGATAGCGAAGATTGAGGTTTCGCTTCTCCAGGCGATCAATAAGCTCGGCTGGGGTCCCCACGGGGTGGGAGGCTCCACGACCGCGCTGGACGTCCACATAGATTCCGTGAACCGCCATCCCGCTTCCTTCGCCGTGGGCGTGGCAACAGTCTGCTGGGAGGACAGGAAGAGCACGATGAAGATAGACTCACTGGGGAACGTGGAGTTCATCACCCATCCGTTTCTGAACAGGAGGGGCGCGTAGTTGGTCGAGTACCACTTCACCACCCCGATAGGCGAAGAGGCAAGGAAGCTTCGGATGGGGGACGTCCTTTTCCTGACGGGCACCGTCGTCACAGCCAGGGACGCTGGCCACAGGCGTGCGCTGGAGCTCTTGAACAAAGGAGAGAAGCTTCCCGTCGACCTACGAGGCCTCGCAGTCTATCACATGGGCCCCATCGTGAGGAAGATGGGGGACGAGTGGAAGGTCTACTCGGCAGGGCCCACGACATCAACGAGGCTCGAAACCTACGAGGCCGAGTTTCTAGAGAAGACCGGGGCCAAGGTGATCATAGGCAAGGGAGGGATGGGCGCCAAGACGGCTGAGGCGTGCAAGAAGCTTGGGACCGCCTACGCAATCTACACCGGCGGGGCGGGCGCCCTTGCTGCAAAGTCCATCAAGAAGGTTAAGGGCGTCGAGTGGCTTGACCTGGGCTCCCCCGAAGCGATGTGGATCCTCGAGGTGGAAGACTTCGGCCCGCTGACAGTGATCATAGACCCCGAAGGGAAGAACCACTACGACGAGACGCGGACCAGGATAAGGCCCAACCTGATCGAAGCCTACAAGATGATGGGCGTCCCGGTCTAGTCACACCTTTTTGAGGAAGGCCGAGGATACTCGTGTTGTGGCAGAACCGAAGGAGATCCTGAGCTTCGATGATCTCCGCAAGTACAGGCTGGCCGACGAAGGATACTTCGTCATCACCGACAGTACCCGGGAGGCGATCATCCACAGGGTGAACTCCAAGTGTATCAAGGCTGACAGCTTCAACCTCAAGGTGACCATAAACGACCGCAAACAGGGGAGCTACTTCTGGGTCGACAGCATTGCCACGGCTGCGCACGAGTTCAAGGCGAAGCGGTGCAAGGTCTGCAAGCCTGAGCTGAATCTCGTCCATCCGTCCACCTTCGACACCTAGGCCCCCCACGAGCATCTCATCCGTCCCATCTGCGATGCGGAATCTCGAATTCCGACATTCATTTATCAGCGTGGGCATGTCCACATCCCCGGTTGAATGCTCGCGGATCTGAAGCGGGAATCCGGGACCTCATGCCTGGCCTTTGGATCTGGCGCACGAAGCACCCTGGGTGGACAGAGGACGCTGACTGGCAGCCTATCATGACCTCCACATACGTAGAATCGGAGGGAGAACGTGTCGTCCTCGACCCCATCGCGCCTTCGCCAGACGCCGCAGAGGTGTGGAAACGATTCGACGAACGGCCCCCTACCGCGGCAGTCGTGCTCATGCCAGACCATGTCCGCGACATCGATCTCTTTGTGCGCCGCTATGGGGCGCGAGCCTTCGGTCCCATGTTCTTCTTCCCCGACGATGTCCCGAAGACGAGGCTCGAACCCATCATGGCAGACAGCAAGCTACCGGGCGGGCTGGTCGCATTGTACGACGCGAGAGGGCGGCTCGAGACTCCTATCTGGCTCCCTGGTCACAAGGTCATAGTATTCGGAGATGTGCTAACTGAGCACCGAGGCGAGGTGAGGGTCTGGAACTCGAGGTGGCACCAGACGAAAGAGCTCCCCGCGCTCCGGGCATTGCTCGAGCTGCCCTTTGAGCGCGTTATCATTTCTCATTGCGACGAGGACCCAGTGCACACGCGTGCCGATTTCGAGCACGCCCTGGAACTTCCGCCCTGGAAGGGCTAATCAACCCAGCCAAACTTTAAACCGATTCCATTCCACAGGGACCCGTGAAGCAGACCGAAGGTCATGTCAACGTACTTGGCTTCGACCTGTTCCACCGCCAGTTCGGCGAACCCAAGAAGGGGGAGGTCCTCTGTCTTCATGGTGGACCTGGGGCAACCCATGATTATCTTCTGGCGCTGGCCGACCTCGCAGGCCACGGCTACAGGGTCACTTTCTACGACCAGCTCGGTTGCGGCCGCTCCCAGCTGCCCAAGAACACCGCACTTTTCGTCCCAGAGCGTTACGTCGAGGAGGTCGAAGCGTTTCGAAGGAAGATGAGGCTAGGAAGGCCGCACGTCATTGGCTCAAGCTGGGGAGGAATGCTAGCCATCGCCTACGCCCTGAAGTACCAGCGAAATATGGCGACCATGACGACCGTCGGAGGCTTGCACAGCGTTCCCCTGACTATCAGGGAGATGGAAAGGATGAAGCGGGGGCTCCCAAAGGACGTTCAGCAGACGCTGGCGAAGTACGAGGCCGAGGGCGACTACGAGAACCCTGAGTACCTCAAAGCAGTGACTGTCTTCTACAACAGACACCTCTGCCGGCTCTCTCCATGGCCAAAAGAGCTCACCTATTCCCTCGACCACGTCAGCAAGCCAGTCTACGGTACGATGAACGGGCCGAACGAGTTCACGATAATTGGAAACACCCGCTACTGGGACGTCACAGACAGTCTCGAGGCGATTAAGGTCCCAACCCTGGTCCTAGGCGGCAGGTACGACGAAGTATCCCCCGTTGTGGCGAGGGAGATTCACAGGCACATCCCCGGCTCGGAACTCACCATTTTTCCCAACAGCTCCCATCTCCCTTTCTGGGAGGAGAGGGAGTCTTTCATGGAAAGGGTCATAAGGTTCCTGGGAGAGCATCCGGTCTAGCCGCCTGGGATTTCGGATCGACGTTCGTGGTCGCAGTCATGGAGGACCCGCCTCCGAATCCCAGCTTCGCGCTTACCTGCTCGAACTGCTGGAAATGGTGCTCGAACCACTGGGTGAGAAGGTACACTGAGCCGTAGCCTTGTCCCGACGGCGCCAGAAGCGAGCTCCCTACGAGGATCTTGATATGGTGCTGGACCGCCTTGTACTGGAGGTCGAGCTCCGTGGCCAGCTGATTGATGTTACTGGGCTTCGCCCGCAGGCTCCAGATTATCCTGGCCCTGTTCTCGCCGCCC